>Ga0181602_10004802_pt1 | contig 10330 bp, 18 predicted proteins | sample 041ome_14_FD_148640 | JGI IMG/M metagenome (GOLD analysis project Ga0181602, IMG submission 148640) | Coastal salt marsh microbial communities from the Groves Creek Marsh, Skidaway Island, Georgia - 041408US metaG (spades assembly) | ecosystem: Environmental > Aquatic > Marine > Intertidal zone...
GCAAAAAGTTCATTTGTGATTCTTGCTACGCTTGCAAGGGTTTTTATATGTTTTCCAATGTCAAAGCAAGTTTGCAAGGCAAGGCGGATCTTATCACAAAGTCTTTACACCAAGACAACGGGCAAACATTTATTGATGAGATGTGCAAGCAAATTCGCGTAAAGTATTTTGACAAACACGGAAACAAAAAGCAACTTAAAAAGACAAACACAGATTTGTTTCGCGTTCATGATTCAGGCGATTTGTTTTCCCCCAAGTACATTTCCGCATGGGTTAGAATTTGCGAGCAATTCCCTACAATTCGATTTTGGTTTCCAACCCGTGAATGGAAGCGCGACTCTCAACTTCCACACTTGCAAAAGTTAGCTAGTCTTAAAAATGTTTGCATTAAACCAAGCGCAATCTATGTAGATGAGCCAGCCCCTCAAGTGGACGGACTCGACGCGGGCACTTCGGTTTATACTAGCAAGGCAAAAGCCGAGCAAGACGGGCATTTTGTTTGCCCCGCAACTATAGAAGGTAACGAACCAACTTGCGCGGCTAATCGTTGCAACCTTTGTTTTATTAAAGGATGTAAAAAAAGTATTGCTTATTTAGCCCACTAATGCTATATTATCACTATGAATTACCAACTATTATTTGAATCGGGAGACACTTATTACGACTCAGCCTATGGAGTTGATATTGACCAAGACCGAGCAATTCAAGAATTGAAAGCTCACGGGATAACTTCAGAAGAAGAATTGCAAAAATTCTTTGATGATTTAGGCGACAAAGAAGGGTACGCGGCGCAAGACGTTTTAGACTGGTTAGGTTACTGATGTAAGTCCCTAAGCACCAAGCACTTAGAGCGCGCGGCGGCGGCGCTGCCTAAGTGTTTGATACTCAACGATTTAAGGAATTAAAATTAATTCACTTTTTTCTTGTGTTTATTTGGCTACGGGGTTATGTTGTTAGTATGAAACATTCAGAAAGTGGAAAACTAAAAGTATTCAAGCAACTGCGCAAATGCCCAGAAATTACCGAGATCAAACAAACTGCCAAAGGGCACATGGTTCTCGCTGATAACGGAGAACAATTTCTTGTTCATTTAAGTGCTCGCGCTTTTCACCCATTACGTCGTTGGCTCAAAGCTAACACTTCACTAAAATCATTAAAGTTCTAATTATGACTACAAAACAACTTATCGAACTTATTAATTCAACTCAAGACGGAGAGATTTGGCTATACGACAGCAAACTAAAAAACCACCTAGCTGTCGTGGAAGAAGCCTTGGAAAAAGATTTGATTCACTTCATTCGTGCCGATGTGGGCAACATTACCACAGAATTTATTCGTGTTTCTATTTGACGCGGACTAAAAACTCAGCTACATTATTATTATGAAATCATTCGACGACTTACAATTCACTTACGATGACTCTATCAGAAGATGGAGTGCATCGCTCACACTTGACAACGGATATCAATTCTCAGTTATTGCGGGCAACGATGACGGAATGTTTCAACCATTTTATGGTCGTTATCCTGATACTTACGAAGTTGCAGTATTTAATTCTGATGGAAATTTTGTTCCATTATCTGTTTCTGATGATGTGCTAGGATGGCAAGAGCCACACAGGGTGACATCACTTATGCGCCAATTTGAAATGGACGGGCAAGCCCACGAAGATTTGCTTGTAGCAATTCGAGCAGACTTCAATCAAAAACTTGTTTCACATCACGATGACAAACCTTTGGTTGTTTAATTTGACAAACCTTAAAAACTAGATTAGGATACTATTATGACATTAACACAAGAACAAAGAATATCGGTTATCAAACACGCATACGAAAATTCTCGTAAAGTTTCTCCAACTCAATCGGTAGAGGATTTTATTGCAGACATCAAGTCAGAGGAGGTGTTGGGCGAGCATGGTCTAGTAGATGCCCAACTCCATGACCTTGAGGATGAGATGTCTTTATTCGCTTATAATCCTTGCGCTGAAGAAATTGACGAGGAAGAAGATGATTTTGGAATTAGCGAAGAAATGAGAGGGCTTTACTCATGAATTTACTTACAATCGCTATACTTGCATTGATTTTATACTTTATAATTCAAGATTGAAAATCTAAATAGCGAAATACCAAATGCCCAAATATTTTTGTTTGTCGAAGGTGTAGCTCGTAGTAGTTACTAAAAACCCCCGCCACAAGTCTTTGATTATCAAGCACTTAGGCGGGCGGCTGCCGAAGCACCTAAGTGCTTCAGTATCAACGACTTATCAAAAATCGTATTGGTCGTGATAGCCGTAGTCGATGTCCTCGTAATGGTCTTCCCACACTGGGGAATCTTCAGCCTCGTAAATTTCAGCGAGAAGAGCTTGCTCCTCAAGGTAGCGCTCTTCCGCAAGGGCTTGATTTGCTCGAGCAATATCTCTATTGATCTCCTGCATTTGGCGGGCTTGCTCATTTGCAAGGGCGGCGTTATCGTTTCGGTCGAAGTGTGAGTACTTGCTAATCATATAAAAACAACATAAGGGATGTGACAAAGGATAGCAAGAAAAAAGCGATTTATTTTCATTTTTTAAATCTTTGATTATCAAGCACTTAGAGCGCGCGGCGGCGGGCCGATGTAACTCTTTGATTATTAACACTTTACAAAAGATAAAAAAACTAAAGATTTTTCTTGCTTTATTATATAGATTATGGCATATTAAGATATGAAAAGAAAAAGACTAAAAATTATTAAAATTAAACACGCTAAAGCATATAACAAATTTATGATTGTTAAAATGCCTAAATTCTCACTTCTTAAAGTTGCTTGATTATGAATTGCGAAAGAATACCATATCCAGAATTAGACTGCTCACTTAAAATGAGCAAAGTAGAGGGCTTACTTCAATTCCTTAAAGGTCAGACTATGATGGAATGGAGAGGAAGTGAAACAGAAAAGCAAGCAATTTGCGAAGCTCTTGACTATTTACACGAAGCTCAAGACGAATATAAAAAAGTCTTGACATTACTTAGAGAAATCAACACAATAGAATCATGAACGAAACATACAACGGATGGAAAAACTGGGCAACCTGGAACGTAGCGCTTTGGCTAGGAAATGACGAAGCACTTTATAAAATGGCTCGACGATTTGTCAACTACAAAGATTTAGCGAATGAACTAGAACTTTGTGGGGTAGCAGAGACCCCCGACGGAGCCAAATATAAAGACGAAGACCTTGACACCTATGCTCTAGACGAGTGGATGATGGACGAATTTTGATTTCTTAAATCGTTGACTATCAAGCTCTTATGAAACGGGCGGCGCGGCCCCTAAGTGCTTGATTATTAGTGACTTAGGAGGTTGTTATTTATTTTTGAATTCGTGAATGATTTGGTCAAAAGTCCAAACGTTGTCGCCAACGTCAAGGAATAATTCTGCGCCTTCGAGTGGTTCAAAGCCTAGGCGGTTAATGATTCCTAGCTCTTCCGTCATGAATTTTTCGAGTTCTTCTGTCATATCTTACTATCGTTTATTTTTTAACTAAAGTCAAATTAAATCGTAGTATTTTGGGGAATAATTTACTTCGTAAGATGTGGAGTCAATTTCTTCGTCCATGTTATCTTTTAAGAATTTTGTAATTTTACGAGCTAGATTTAAATCGACAAATGGTAACTCAATCCCATTTTCGTCAAAAACTCCGTAATTTGTTAAAGTTTCAAAGTATGCAACTAAACTAACCGAAGAAACTTGGTCGCCATAAAGGTTGTCGATTTCGTCCGTCCAAGTTGTGCCTTCTATTTCAATAGTCAAATCTTCAAGGACAATGTAACCCTTGAAATTTTCTTCGTCAATTTCTTCAAATGTAATTTCCATGATTCTATCCTTTTCTATTTATTTTAATCAAAGATTCTTGAACAGAAAGAATCTCTTTAGCGCTTTCCTCCATTGCCTTGATGGCAACCTCTGAAAGGTTGTTTGCCTTCAAGTAGTCTACAAGGAAAAGAGCTTTTCCACGAGCTACGGACAGGGAGTAGATATCTTCGGTGAGTTGATTACTATTTTCTTTCATACATATAAAGTATTCGAAAAACTAACGAAAGTCAAATTTATTTCAATTATAATTCAACTAAGTTTTTGTATTATTCTACTAGCAGGATAGGTCAACTTTTTAGTTGTGAGGCTGGCGCGGTTTCTGAACAGTACTTTCATAAGTCGTTGATTATCAAGCTGTTACGAGAGCCGCAGCGCGTTCCCTAAGTGCTTGACTATAAGGAACTTACAGCTCTATCTTTGAGCCATAGCCTCTAGCTCTCGAATCTTAAAGTCAAGCTGAATTTGCATGGCTTGCAAGCGGTTAACTGATTCGCTTTTATTTAAGCGTTTTGCTTTTATCCTTTGGATGTTTATATCCATGATTTGCTGATTTAAGAATTTGATTTGTTCTGCTATTTTCATTTTTTTGAAACGTCTTGGAAAAGGTCGATTTGCTCGCTAGTCATATCTCTATACATAAGATAGAAAACAACTAACCAATTAGAGAACATAAGGATTTCAAGTATTGTATTCATGATTATAGATTAAGGAAGTAGTAAACAAAAGACAAGCATATTATCGTAAGCATATTATTTTTCTTCTACTTGATTTACAATTTGCAAGTGTGGATTCTCACGCTTGATTTCTTTTGCCTTTTCTAAGGCTTTTGCGATATTCTTTTGATTATCTACTAGCTCGCCCCAAAGACGAATATCTAACCAATTTGAGAAGTTTACGTTTTTTGTGATTGTTATCATTATATCCTCCCTTATCTTGTGAAGTATTCTTTTACTTGTTCATTGTTAGCTTTAACCAAGTCAGAGAGGTAAACCTCTTCTGCTTCGTTGTGATGCTTTACTAAAGCTAAGCGCATTCTATTGCTCAGTTCAGTTACTCTTACGACTTTACCTAATGACTTTGAGAAGTACAGGCTTCCGACTTTGTATCCTTTTTCAATCTTCATACCTTACTATCGTATATTTTAACCTCTACGTCAAACTTTTTAACGATTTATTTTAGCTGTTTTTGCTTTCTTAAGTCGTTGATTATTAGGCACTTATGGCGCGGGCGGCGCGGCCCCTAAGTGCTTGATTATTAGGTACTTAGGCGAGGGGCTTAAGCCCCTGCCTCTACTGCTTCAACTATCCCGTCCCATGTCCACATATTACCTCCGACATCCTCCCACATTGAGATGCCCGAGTCTATGTCTCCGAGTACCAAGACCATTCCGTTGTCAAGTAAAAACTTCTTTATTTCTTCTGTCATATTTTACCTTTCTATTTTAGCGAGTTCCGACTCCCAACCTTTTAAGCGAAGGGCTAGGTTGGTGAGTTCGTCGATTGATTCAGCCTCGCGCAGTTGGGCTTTAATTTCGTTTATTTTGTCTTGGATTTCTCTTTCTGTCATACCTTACTATCGTCTATTTACGGGCTAAAGTCAAATTTTATTTTATAAAGTTTACCCAAGATTCAACTCTTTGATTCCAAGTAAGTTTGGCTTTCGCTTCTGCATCCCATATATCTATGAGTGCGCAGAGTATCCAAGCTTGGCGCTTTTGCAAGCGCGCTTTCCTCATTACCTTTGTTATTCTTTCTAGTCTTGTCATTTTAACTAAGTGCTTTGATTAGTTCGTTTTCGTTTGTATTACTAACGAGTGAGCGATGAAGTACATTGTACAGAAAGCCTTCGATTATATTTTTTAATTCTTTAACATCGTAAGAAAAAGAAACTTCTTTTTCGTCTTCGTCTTCGATAGATTCAACTTCGATTGAATCGACAAGCACGTTACCTTCTTCTACTTCCAAGGTAGCATTTACACTCATGCCACCCTCAAAGTAGTTTTTGCCTGTGTTGAAGTTCAGGTACACGTTAACGATGTGGTCATCGATGCAGTCGATGGTTTCTAGTTCTAGTTCTTTAATGTTCATACCTTACTATCGTCTATTTATGGGTTGAAGTCAAATTTATTTGCAATTATTATTCAACTAAGTTTTTGCACGATCCCACCCCCATTTTTTGAATTTTTCAGGGGTGCAGTGGTTAGGATTTGGCGGGGGGGTGGTTTTCTTCAAAAAATCAAGGTTAATTTTTATGCGCAATTACATATGCAAAAAAAAAACCTGACAAACTTTTTTTTTGCTGTATTTATATACATGCCCCTACCAGTAGATTTAGAAGCGTTTAGAAAAGAATATTTTCCAAAAAATTTGCCGCAAGCAGAATATAAAATCATCTATATAACCGAATCTCCTCAAAATAATGGTACATTTAATGATGAGAGATTACGTTTTATAAAAGAGGTTACCCAGGTCAGAGTAGGAAAAGAGAAATCAGCCTTGTTGGAGAAATACAACCCAAATCCTGGTCAAACTATGAATCCACAAGATTACGAATTAGCGAAAGAATCGCTGAGGGACGAACCGTTTTCACAAAAATATAGAGAGCATATTTTAAAACTACTTAATCCAACTTCCTATGAGTCACAAGCTAGTTTCAGATATGAGGCTACAGCTTCTGAAAATAAACCCTCATGCGAGGGATTAAAGCCACAGGGAGTCTCAAATGGCACATGGTCGTATACTAAGTGGCTCTATGATGATATTTGCGGTGATGGCGAATGCCCAGATGGAGTCACGAAAGATTGTGAAGGAGTTTGTGACGGAAGTAAGGTTTTTGATTGTTTTGGCATTTGCGGCGGAACTGCTCAAACAGATGACGACGGAAACTGTTGTGAGCCACACGAAATTGGATGTTCTGGCAAGTGTTTATCTATAGAAGGATATTCTTGGGGAGGAAGTGAAGAGGAATGTTGCGAAGAAGAGGGGGAATGTTTTAAATGCGTTGCTGAGGATGGAACATGGAAGTTGTTATGTCCACAAACTGAGCCAGAAGGAGAAAATGACGAAGGCGGCCAAAACTCAGGCGGTAGTGGCGCCAGTAAGGTTTGCGAATCTATGTTTTTTCCACCCTCCAATGTTTTTGAAAAAGAACAAAAAGCCGTCAAAATAACTTTTGAGTCGGTGCCAGAATTAAGCGGAATATATACCCCTGAAAAAAATATAGCAAATTCTTGGATTTTAAATAGCGGAGGAATTAATATAGCCAGAATTCAACCTATGAAAAGTTTTGGGGTTACCTGTTTAATTCATTGGGAATTTTCTTTTAAAACTCTAAATGGGGAACTGGTAGATATTGACAGCGGAGAAAGCGAGTATGATCGCAAAATGTTAGTTCTGTCAAAACATTTTAGCGTATCCTATCCCAATAAGATTTTAGAAATATTTATTTCTACAGCTGACAAAATAAGAGACAGTCGTCTTTCAGAAGCAGAAAGACTCTATGATATCAAAAAACTAAAAGAATACTTTGATTTTTGGCCCGACAAAAGAAATATTTTAGATTTTACTATTGAAAATGTCGCTGCACGTGATTCTATTACCGCTGCTTTAAACTTCACCGCCAATACATTAACCGATGCATATAACAATGAACAGTCAAAAATTCGAGCGGAGTTAATTGACCACGAATATAATGTGCCTGATGATGATATAGATTCAGAGTTTTGTGCAACTAATTTATCTGGAGGAAAAGTGGCTTTTCACTGGAAAGCTCCGTTAAAACACTCGCAAACTGGGTGGAAGATCGTTGTTAAAACTACTGGATTAGATATTAATTATACTATAGGTGCAGAAAAATGTGGTTATACTGTGACTCGTAATGATTCTTGGCAGCGAATCGAGTTAAGGAGGCATTATAGTAATGATAGTACTAATATTGTAAAAACTCTAGAGGTAAGCGAAATAGGTTCTTGTCTAGAATCTACTATATGCCCTTCGTCGAGCACCAAATCAGTCCAGAAAAAACTATCTTTTCAATGGAGCTGTAATACGGTTTATTATTCAACTGAAGTTGTTACAGTAGATTTCTCAATAGATAAAGACACTATAGAAGATTATATAGATATCAAAGTCTTAAGCGCGTCAACTGAGTATTGCGACGGAGCAGATAATATCTATTTTAAAAATGTAAAAATGTTGGACGATTCTTCGACACTTGAGGTTGACTATACCAACCAAATAGAAAAATATAAATTTTTTAAAACAAATAATGAATCTTCTACTTTCGAAGTATGGCTACGTATCAAACATCCGACCATCAAAAATGGAGACTTCCAAGATTTCATAACAGTTCAACCAGCTCCCACTCCAAGTGAAACAGAAACAGAAACAGAAACTATCCATCAATCATCTTCCTTAGGTAATTTGAAATTTTATGTAATGAAAGAAGATTTAGGGCATTTAGAAACTTGTTCGGCTGGATATTTTATTTTATCTCTAAAGAAGTATAATGAAGATAGTTTTGTACAACAGGGAACAAATAAAATTTTTACCAGTGGTTCTGGAGGAACCAATATGTACGATGTTCCATTTTTAACTCTCGGAAATGAAGGATCAGAAATTGCAATTGATGCTGGAGATACTATTAAATTAAGGTATAGAGCTATGCCTCCATCAGGTAATCCTTATCTGGGCACGGGGTGTTATTCCTTCTACAAAAAACCCAATAAGATTTCTATTGAATATGGAGAAGTAGAAGATACTGGATCTACCACAAATCCTGTTATCACTGGGTGGTCAAAAAGTGCTGAATTAGACAATTTAAGTAGTGATGCATTTACTGATTTTGAGTATACATTCTCAGCCTCTGACGGTAATAAATTAAACTGGTGTGCGGTAATGAAAAGTACTCCAATTACTGATTTTAAAGTTTCTGGAGGGTCTCTCACTAGCCCTTATTATAATTTCACAGCTCAACATCCTTACGGAAGTGAATTTTCATTTAGTGGCACTAGTATGAAAATTATTCCAGGCTTAACTTATACTTTTACAGATGATGGTGTAAGCTCGACCCATCCGTTCACTTTTGCACTATATAATAATGGAGCTAAATTGCCTCAAGATAATGATTATATCAGTGGAGGAGAATCTGAAGGAACCATGTATAATGTCTTAAAAGGTGGAGGTAAAACACTAACAGTACAAATACCAGAAGACTATACTGGGGAATTTTACTATACTTGTTATCGCCACTCAATAATGAATATTAAAGTTAAAGAAGAAACGGTGCTTGATGTAGATTTGAATGGGTATTTGCTTGATGGGTATATTAAAAACGCAACAGGTCAATTAATAGATTTAGAAACAGACACGATAATAAGACAATTTGTAACCGATAGTTATGGAAAATGGAGCGTTAAAGTTCCCAATGATGAACTTCCGAAATTATACAAAATAAAATTTTTACCAGGCGGCATCGATATTTTAACTAATAAAGAAGTTAAAACAACATTTTCCAATGTTGCAATTAAAAATGAAACAACTGGATTGTCTTCCAAAACTATAAATATTAGCCCTGTTACAACACTTAAAGCTGCAATGGTAGAAAACAAAATCAAAAAGATTATTGACGAAAAAGAGGCAGAAGAAGAAATCGACCTAGGAGAAGTGGATACTATCATTATTGACACACAAACTTTTGTCGCAAAGAAATTTGAAATACCCGCAGAAGATTTGGAAAAAGATTATATCAACGAGTCAAACACGAAAATGTTAAAAGCAAATGCGAAGCTTTCGGTCATCACGGAAACTCTTAAAGATCTTGTCACAGAGGTTGAAGGCTCTGTTGAAGAAGATAATATCTTCGAGTCTCTTGTGGCTGAATTTGAGAAAACAAAAATTGAAGAAGAAACATCCAATACCGATATTAAAGTAAAAGAGCTAATTGACACAAAGGTTGTGGATATTGTAAAAAATGCAGTGTCTGAAGAGAAAGCGAGCTCTATCACTGCGGAAAGCAAAATTATAACTAATATAAAATCTATATCCGAAATTGTTATTGAAACTATTGATACCGAAATTCAGCCGACTGAAAGTGAAAGTGAAGTTGACTTTGTTCAAGAAGTGCAAAATGTGGCAAAAAATATATTATCAACTATCGAGTATGTTAAAGAAATTGCAACAAGTAACGATTTAACCGATAATGACATTCAAGAAACGAAAGAGGTTATGCAGGCAGCCATAGCCGAAAAAAAGGAAGACATCGAAGATGTTGATTCCAAATTTATATTTAAACCAGACCCAACTCCGACCCCTACTTATATCGAGCCCGAGCCTGAGCCCCAATTTACACCAACACCAATACCCGAGCCTGAGCCCCAATTTACACCAACACCAATACCCGAGCCTGAGCCCCAATTTACACCAACACCAATACCCGAGCCTGAGCCCCAATTTACACCAACAGCCATACCCGAGCCTGAG
>Ga0181602_10004815_pt1 | contig 10313 bp, 4 predicted proteins | sample 041ome_14_FD_148640 | JGI IMG/M metagenome (GOLD analysis project Ga0181602, IMG submission 148640) | Coastal salt marsh microbial communities from the Groves Creek Marsh, Skidaway Island, Georgia - 041408US metaG (spades assembly) | ecosystem: Environmental > Aquatic > Marine > Intertidal zone...
CTCGGGGTCGCTCAGGCAATGTTCGCAACCGCAGAAGCGGAGCGTAAAACGCGGGAGGATGCCATCAAACAACTTCGACCCCGGGCTCCCTTTGGTGGCGTGATCCGGTGGCACAATGCTCCACTTGTTGGTGAGAATATCGCCCGGCATGAGCGCTATGCGACGCTCGCCGGCACCGGGCCAAATCGCGCGGTGGCTTACGTCGATGAGAATATGATTCTCGCGATTTCTTTGGGAGCAGCCGTGCGTTTTTATCCCGAAGCTTGTCCCGAGAGGTCCTTTCCGATGCGAGTTACGATTATCGAAACGGATGCCGCGCGCGTCCTGACGCATCCCTTGCTCGCGACCGCCCACGGCGGAACGGTGCCAGCTCGCTTGGTGGACCAGGAGTGGCTGCCAGCGGCCGGCACCTACCGGGTATTTATGCAAGCGGAGGCTCCGGATGCCTGGGGCGCTCCGCGGGTGCAGCGGGGACTGGCCGTGATTGATGGGGGCTGGGGGAGCTGGGGAAGACTTGCTTGGCGCCGTGCCTTCAGCGTGATCTGGCGCGAGTTTGGATTCTAAGTCGCCCGGTGCGGGCTGAACCCGGGGACCGTGCTTGGCCCAACTTGGCCCGGACAAACGATGTCGTTAAGCCAGCGAAGAACGGGTTGGTCACTTTGCATGCGGGCATCCGCTGGGAGCCCTGTTCCTTGATGCTGAAGACCTGCTTCTCTTTCAATCCCTGCGCCAATTTGCCGTACGAGCTATTACTGTGACCTGCCCCCCGTTGCTGGAGGATCAAAATGAGAGTTTCGGGATGGGTTGATGGTTGGTGCCTACGGCGCCGTGCGATTGTTGGGCAATGTCGGACTGATGGTCGGTGTTACCGCGACCGATCCCACGCTCTTTCTCACCATCGTGGGGCTGCTGGTGGCCGTCGGGCTGAGTGCCTGCTGGCTGCCGGCCCGGCGGGCGACGCAGGTTGCGCCGACGGAGGCTTTGCGGACGGAGTAGGGGGCCGCCGGATACGCCGTCGTGATATTTCGCTAAGGTCGCGATGCGCCGCGCTGTGGCGGCCGGCTCGATTTGTCAGAGCGGAGGGGCAGCGCCGGACGCCTCGGCGAGGCGTCCCTACCGTATGATGATGTGGCGCTTGAACCGTGGATCTGAGGGGTTCGGTTGGTGGGCTGGGCGGTCAGGGCACCGCGTAGATTTCCAGCAAAGCGACGCCTTCATCGGTTCCGCGGCGCTCGACCTGCACGGTGTAATTGCCCGGAGGCAGCGTCAGGACCACCGCGGCATCGGCGCTGTTCGCCGCGAATGGGAAAGCCCCGACTTGCGCGGCGCCCACCACGGTCTCGCGCCAAGTGCCTTCGTCCTGCCAGTCGTCGAGCTCCAGCAGGACTTCACCGGGGGACGGCAGCAGTCGGTTCACCCGCATGATGGGATCGGCCAGAAACGCGTCGCCCACCCAAGGCCGCAGTGCGGGTCCCGCCGCTCGCAACAACACGGTCTTGGGCACGTTGCCGTCGATGGCGAACCCGGCGGTGAGTGACGGACTGTCGGCGTCGATTTGTCGCAGGGCGGACAGGTTGACGAGGGTCCCGGTGCCGGTCACGGCGGCAGGGGGGACGGCATAGGCCTCGAGCAAGGCGGCACCGCCGCCGGCCTCGGATGAAAGCACCGCGGTGTAGTTTCCCGGGGCGAGCTCGCGGAGGATGGCGGTGTCGGCCGGCGAGCTCAGGTCGAAGGCGCCGACTTGGCTGGCCACCGCGGCGATGGTCGGATCATTCGCCCACGCGACGTTGGTTGCCTGAAGGTGTGATTCACCGTTCTGGGCTCGAAACAATTGCGCGGTGGGGTCGGCCAGGACGGCGGCACCCACCCAGGTCGCGAGGGACGGTCCGACCCCGCGGATCAACAGGGTGCGTGACCCGCCATCGACGGTGAATCCCAGGGTGAGCGAGGCGTCGGCGCCCACGGTACTCAGCACGGACTCATTGATGACCTCGCCCGGATCGGGCGCGGCGACGAGGAGGGAGGCCGGGCGACTCACGCGGGTGTTCGATTCACTGGCCACGGCAACGGAGTAGACGCCGTTGTCCACGGTCGTGACCGCGTCGAGGGTAAGCTGCGCCGCGGTCGCGTCGGCCAGGGGGGTGCCGTCCTTGAACCATTGATACGTGGCAGCGTCGGGACCATCGATTGCGACGGTGAAGGTCGCCGTGCCGCCCGGGGCCACGGTTTGACTCACGGGTTGGGTGGTAATGGCCAGGGGATGAAGCAGCCAATCCGCCTGAGCCCCCAAGCGGCGCGCGAGTTGGTCGCGGAACAGCGATTGGGGTTCCAGGGTTGCCCCCAGGCCGATCCCCTCAACGAAGTCGACGGGGTTGGTTCGGGCGGCGGAACCGGGACGTTTTTCGGTCAGGCGCACTCCCGTGGCGACGCCTTGGGTGCCGATGACATAGCCGTGACCGAACTGTTGGCTGTGCACGATGTAGTCCGTGTTGGTGAAATAGGCGTCGCCGGTTGTGTTCCAGATCACGGTTTGACTGGACGTCGTGCCGTGGTCTGGATTGCCGCCCCAGTCGCCGCGGTAAGCGGCCTCGAAGTAGGACCGGGCCACCCGGTTGCGGTCGAGCAGGTTGGAATGACTGAACACCCCGTGGTGGTCACTGCCACGGCCGGCCGTGGCGGTGGGCGGCCCGTCGCCCTGTTGGGAGCCGCTGTCGTGATCGAAGCAATCGGCGATCACATTGCCGGAGTTGTCGATGTGCCAGAAAACGAAGCCGTGCCGCACCCAACCGGTTTCGGATTCGAGCACGAGGCACTCGTTGGTGGAACTGAGTCGAATGCCATAGCCGTTGCCGCCACCACCGCCATACTGCGCCCTCGTCATCGTGACGTCGCGCACGGTGATGCTGCGACTCCAGGTGAGGAGAAGCCCGTTGGAAAGAAAATGGGCCCCGTTGGCGTTGCCCGGATTGTAGCTGCTGACCCGCCGTATCCAGCCGTCAATCACCCCGCGCATTTCAATCAGAAACGAGTCATGGGTGTCGTAGGAGGCGTTGGCGGGATCGTGGTAGTCCTCCTCCCCCCAACCCGTGCCCGGATGACTGAGATTACCGAGGGAGAGATCCTCCATTCCCACTTCCCGCAGATGATCGGTGGCGCGATAGACCCGGGCGCCGTCGCGCGTTTTCAGGGACCAGCGGGTGGGGATATCAATGGTCAGGGTGCGGGTGGTGGCGTTGATCGCGGTGACTTGGCGCAGGTTGCGGGGGCCCCGGACCGCGGACAACGTCTGGGTCCAGTCCACGTCGTCCGTCCCGGGACCCATGTTGAGGTCCTCCACGAAGGCGGCCGTCGCCGGATTGTGCACGATGACCCAGTCGCCCACGGCGAATCCCGCGGTGTCCGCCACCGGCAGTTCGGTGGTGGGCCCCGGCTCATCGCGGGTCAGTTCTAGCGGTGACGAGGCTTGAATCGACCAACTGCCGCCGTTCGGCGGCTGGAACCGCACGACGCGCACATCGCGCATATCCGTGGAGGCGTTGAAGAGATAGGTGCGATCCCGGCCGGCTCCGCGCAAAACGATATTGGACGTCGAAACCGCGAGGCAGGCCGTGGCGTTTGCCGGCCGCGAAATTCGGAAGGTCCCCGCCGGCAGCAGCACCACGCCACCGCCCGCGGCGGCCGCGGCGTCGATGGCGGCCTGGATGGCGGCGGTGGAGTCGGACAGTCCGGAAGGATCGGCCCCGTAGTCGGCGACGACGTCAAACACCGGTCCGGCAACGGTCGGGATGGGTCGGGCGTTCTGGTGGTAGCCCGCATAGGAAAAGTCCTGCACGAACTGATCGGTGGCAAAGTCGAGTCCGCCGGTTTGTTCGGGAGGCGACCAGTCGGTCGGATATTGGGCCGAGCGCCAGGCTTGGGCGGAAGCCGGGCAGGCCGCCACCACGCAGGACAACAGTCCGACGCTCAGGCGAACAGACAACTGCGCAACCGGGGGCATGGGCACAGCGCAGTGCAGATCAGCCTGAGCGTCAACGCAACCGCGTTGCCACGTTTGCCGGACGGGCCCAGCGCCTTATTCCAGTCGCCGCAATTGCAGCGTGTCGATAATCCGGCCGAACGGGCGAGAGCGTTATCAAATTGGCATTTACACGATTGTAGGGCCGCTTACCTTCCGCCCTCTCATGCCGCGCCCGGGTGGCGGAATTGGCAGACGCAGCAGACTCAAAATCTGCCGACCGCAAGGTCGTGTGGGTTCGACCCCCACCCCGGGCACCAGCGAAGGCGTCTAACCGAACCTTAACCAGCAGAGGTCGTTGGAGGCATTCTGCAGGGCGAACAGCGCGAATTTTTTCTGGCCAGATTGCGGTGGCGGCCTACAAAGCGCGACGACCGGGTTGGGATGCACCTCCGGTTCATAGCCCAGTGATGTCCCCCCAAACACACAGATCTTGCCCTAACCCACCGTGCTTCAGTGACGGCTCGCCCTTTGCTTTGGTCAGTCGAGGGCTAAAGCCCGCATTTTTTGGGCGGTGTTCACTTCTGATCGTTCTTTTTTTCTACACCGGATGTGCGACGATTAGGCCGCGTCCCGTGACTCCAGAAGAGGTTATGGCCGCCACGCAATCAGCCGGCGTGGAAGCGCAGCATGAGGTGCCACCTCTCACCCAGCCGCTGACGTTCGAAGCGGCAATCGCCCGGGCGCTCAAATACAACCTCAGCCAGCGTGCGCTTAGGGTGGAGCAAGCAGTGGCGGCCGGAGTCTGGGAGGCAGGTAAATACGATCTGCTGCCGCGGCTGACCGCGGGCGGCGCCTATCAATGGCGCGACAGTTATCTGACCTCGCGGAGCCGGGATTCCGTTACCGGCCGTCCCTCTTTGGCGAATCCCTTCATCTCGAGCGACCGCGAGGTCGTGACTTCCAACCTCGGCATCAGCTGGAGTGCGTTGGATTTCTCGGTGGGATACTATCTCTCTCGGCAAAATGCCGACCGTGCGCTGATCGTGGCGGAGCATCGTCGGCGCGCCATGCACGCGCTGACGCGCGAAGTGGCGCTGGCTTTTTGGCGGATGGCGAGTGCGCAGCGATTGCGGGAGGAAGTGCAGGCTGCCATCCAACTGGCGCGCGAGGCCTTGGAGGACTACGCGGCGGTCGAGGAGGCAGCGGTGCGGGCACCGGAAGACGCTCTCCGCGCCCAGCGCCAGCTGCTCGAGAATCTACGCCTGCTTTCCAATATTGAGCGCGATTTCGGTGTGGCCCGCGTCACGTTGGCGAATCTCATCAACGTTCCGCTTGGCAGCTCCTTTTCCGTGGTTGAGCCGGATCGTGAGGCAAGCACTGCGATTCTCGATCTCCCCATTGACGAGCTCGAGCGGGCCGCTTTGGTGCGCAACGGCGAGCTGCGCGAACAGCTCTACAAAGAGCGCATTGCCCGAGACGAGGTGAAGAAAACCATCGCCCGGCTGATTCCCGGTCTGAATTTTGAATACCACCTGCGCAACAGCTCCGATTCTTTTTTGGTTCACGATCTCTGGCAGGATGCCGGTGCCGTCATCGCCCAAAATCTAACGGCGCTCGCTTCGGCACCGGCTCAGCGGCGTCTTTCGCAGGCCGCCGTGTCGCTCGAGCACGAGCGGTTCATCGCGCTGCAGATGGCCTTGCTCGCCCAGCTGCACATCGCCCGCCTCGAAATAGAGGTCAGCTACGAGCAGCTGCAACTGGCCACGCGCATCAGTGCCCTTGATGATGAGTTGCGGCGCCATTCCCAGAACCGGGTCGAGGCCAACACCGCCGGCAAGCTGTCTCAGGTCTCTGCTTCCACCGAGTTCATTGTCAGCCGGCTGCGCCGTTATCAGGCGCTTGCGGATTTCCACGCCGCTTCCAGCTCGCTGCAGGCGGTGTTGGGACTGGAGATCGAGGTGGCGGAGATCGATTCCTTGGATCTCCCGGACCTCATTGCCCAATTGGACACCTGGCAGAGTACATGGACCGCCGGCCGGTTCGGCAATACTGTCCCTGCCGCCTCGCCGGCGGCTGTGCCTTAGTCATGAAGCGATGTTTCATGATCGGGCTGTTGTTGGCCGAGGCGGTCGTTGGCCAAGGCCAAGCTGGACTATGGGACGATGCGCGGGTGCGCGTGCAGCTCGTACCTCGCGCGAGCGCTGTCCTGTCGGCCGAGGTGAGTGCGGTGGTGCGTCGGCTTCCGGTGCAGGAGGGGGCTGCATTCGCCGCGGGCGACCTGCTCGTCGTATTTGATTCTTCATTGCAGGAGGCACAGCTGGAGCGTGCCGAGGCGCAGCTCCAAGCGGCGGAAGTTTCGGCTGCGGCTGCCGAGAAATTGCTCCAGCTAAAATCGGGCGGGCAGGTCGAAGCGAATCTTGCCGCTGCAGACGTCCGGAAGGCAAAGGCAGAGGTGCGGTATGCCACCGAAATGCTGGCGCGCTGCACATTGCGCGCTCCCTATGCGGGCCGCCTAGCGCAGCGCCGAGTGCAAGAGCATGAATTAGCTCAGGCCGGACAACCGGTGCTGGAAATCATCGCAACGGGAGGCCTCGAGGCGGAGTTCATCGCGCCTTCGTGGAAGCTCCAACGCTGGCAGCCAGGCAGCCGAATTTCTTTCGCCATAGATGAAACGGGTTCGACTTATTACGCCCGCGTAGCAAGGGTAGCGGCGCAAGTGGATTCGGCGAGCCAGTCCATCAAAGTGGTGGCTACGCTTGAAGGCTCACCTCCCGAGCTGATTCCCGGCATGAGCGGCAGCCTCGTCAAAGAAGGCGATACCACGACTCACTGATGTACCCGCTTTCTGTCAGTTCGCTGTACATCAAGCCGGAATCGCGCCGGCGTCCGATCATCCGCAGTCCCATCGCGCCGCTCGCCTTGGAATCACGACTCGTCTTTGATGGGGATTCCTCCGGGCCGCCCGAGGCGTTGGTCGATCCGCTGGCGCCGCCCAAGGTGACAGACGAGGCGCAGGAAGGGATGGCGGATCACCCGATCCCGGCCGGAATGGAGCGGTCGTTGTTGATGCCCGACCTTTTCAGGTTCGAGTGGCCCGCTTCGGCTGAACCCACCAGGGCGGCGCTGGAGCAATCCTGCGAGGATGCTCAATCGCTACTACGGACGCTGGCGGAGCGTCCCGATTTTCTGAATCTGCTGCAAGCGGCTTTCGGTTCAGCGGGTGTCGATCCCGACGAGTTCGCAAGCGCGGCGGAAGGGCTGCGCCTCTCGCTGTTAAGCGGCACTTTCAGTGTGAAGGTTGAGCTGCGCAGCTTTAGTGAAATGCAGGGTTACCTCGCGGCTTACACGGCGGCATCGCCGGACGGCACGGAGCGTATTTATGTCAATCGCGACTGGATCCAGCTCGGCATCAACGGGGAGTTGCTCACCCATGCGCTGCTGCAGGAACTCGGCCATGCGTTCGACCATCGGCTGAACGGTGGCGCGGATAGCGAAGGGGACGAAGGCGCCCGGTTCGCGGACTTGATTTCCGGCCAAGGTTTCTCGGGGAACCAGCGCGATCTTATACTCAGCGCGGATGACCACGTCACCCTTTGGATCGACGGACGCCCAGTGCAGGCCGAGCACGCGTCGGTCACGTTCAAGACCGTCTATGCGGATAACGACAGCACCGCGTACACGACTTCCACCAACAGCATCGCAATCGGTACGGCGATTGCTACGGACGCTTTTCTCTTTATCTCCGCCGATCCCAGCCAGACAACATTCTCGGGCAGCGATATCGCGGGTCAATTAGTATACACGCTTGGGGGCGATAAACAAGTCATTAACGGCATCATCTCCCGGCGCGCCACCACCAGCGGCACCGTCGATGCTTTGTATTTCGTCGAAACGACAGTGCTCGGCGGTAGTGTCAGCACAGGCAACGCCTACCTTCTCGTGTTGCCCGGCCGAGAATCGGCCGTCATCGCCAGCAAGCGCAACGATTCCGTTTCCACGGACTCGGCCGGGGTGGCTACGGCGCTGAACGACTTCAGCGCGAACCAGACCGCGAACGTCGCCCCCGTCATCACCTCGGACGGTAGTGGCGCGAGCGCGACGATTTACGTGACGGAAGGGGCCACGGCGGTAACCACCGTGACGGCCACCGATACCGGCGACACCAACACGTTCGCCATCACTGGAGGCAGTGACTCGGCTAAGTTTACGATCAACAGCTCTACTGGTGTGCTGGTTTTCAACACCGCTCCGGACTACGAAAGCCCCACCGATCTCGGCGCCGACAACACCTATAACGTGCAGGTCACGGTGGTCGACAGCCAGGGCGCCAAAGATGTGCAGGACATTTCCGTCGTCGTCCGCGATGCCAACGACACGGCGCCAGCCATCACATCCAACGGCGGCGGCGACACCGCCAGCGTTAGCTTGATAGCTGGCAGTACCGCGGTCACCACCGTGACGGCCACCGATGCCGATTCCGGCGAAACGCTAACGTATTACCTGGCGGGCGGCGCCGACCAGGACCTCTTCGACCTCAACGCATCGACGGGGGTGCTCGTTTTCAAGACGGCGGCGGTCAACGGCACGTATGATGTGACGGTCGGCGTCCACGATGCTGTCGGCCAGGTGGCGGGTCACACCGACACCCAGGCTCTGACGGTGTCCGTCACGACCACGGACATCTCGCCGCCGACGGCAGTGATCACCCCGGTCCCCAGCCCGCGCAACACCAGTGCCGGTACGGTCACGATCACGTTCAACGAGGCGGTGACCGGCGTGGACATTGCCGACTTCACGCTCACCCGCGAGGGCGTGACGGTTTCTCTCTCTGGGCTGACTGTCTTGGGTTCGGGCTCGGGCTATACGATAGATCTCAGCTCGGTTTCCGCCACGGCTGGGACTTATGTTCTCACGCTGAAGTCGTCGCTGACCGGCATCCAGGATGCCGCGAACAACGAACTCAACTCCGGCACATCGATCACCTGGGTGACTGACACCACGGCGCCCACCCTGGCGATCACGACGGTGAATTCAGATATCTCTTTCGGCGAGACCGAGCAGGTGACCTTCACGTTCAGCGAAGCACCCTATGGTTTCACGGCGGCAGACATCAGCGTGACAGGTGGCTTAATTTCGAATTTACAGCAGCGCAGTTCCACCGTCTACACAGCCACCCTCCAGTCCACGAACGCCTCCACCGGTCCCTCGGTAACGGTCAGCGATGGCTCTTTCACCGATCAGGCTGGTAACTCCGGCACCGGCGCCACCAAGTCGCTGACACTGGTGCCTCCGTCCATCGACTTGGACAACACCGCCGAGTCCGATTCCGGATCCTCGTTCACCGACAACATCACCACCAACCGCAAGCCCGTCCTCGTTGGCCAAGTCCCGACCTCCAACACCACCGCAGTCGTCACAGTGCGGGCCGGAGGCGTGACTTATACCTACGACGTGAGCGTGAGCAGCGGTAGCTACTCGCTCAACCTATCGACGGCGACGGTCCGATCCGGCACCACCGCGTTACCCAGCGCCGGCCTGCCGGAAGGCACGATTTTCATCACCGTCACCGCGGGAACTGCCACCGCATCGAACAGCTTCGTAATTGACCTGACGGCACCGGCCGCCCCGACGGTCACAAGCCAGACCACTACCAATAGCCGCCCCACGATTTCCGGCGGAGTCACCTTGTCTGACGCGGACAGCTTCTCCGTGTCAGTGGCCGGTGCGGACTACACCACGGCCAACGGCCTGACCATCGACTTCGTCGCGGGCACGTGGTCGCTTCCGGTGCCCGTGGCGCTGGCGGACGGAACCTACAGCGTCATCGCCACGGTGACCGATGCCGCCGGAAATTCCATCTCGGACGCGACTAGCTCCGAGCTCACCATCGATAGCCAGGTACCGCTCATCACCGGCCCATCTGGCGCTGCCGGTGCGAGTACGAGCGCGAAGAGCGTGGCGGAAAACACCACCGCGGTGGCGACGCTGACCGCGAACGAGACGGTCACGTGGTCGTTGGTGGGCGGAGCCGACCAGGCCGCGTTCGATATTAACAATACGACCGGCGCGCTGCGGTTCCTCACGGCGCCGAACTACGAAAGCCCGACCGATCTTGGCGCGACGGCCGGCAACAACACGTACGTCGTCGTGGTGCAGGCCCAGGACAGCGCCGGGAATGTCTCGACCCAGGAAGTGACGGTGACGGTGACCGACGTGGATGAGACCTCCCCGCTCATCACCGGCCCATCTGGCGCTGCCGGTGCGAGTACGAGCGCGAAGAGCGTGGCGGAAAACACCACCGCGGTGGCGACGCTGACCGCGAACGAGACGGTCACGTGGTCGTTGGTGGGCGGAG
>Ga0181602_10004827_pt1 | contig 10284 bp, 9 predicted proteins | sample 041ome_14_FD_148640 | JGI IMG/M metagenome (GOLD analysis project Ga0181602, IMG submission 148640) | Coastal salt marsh microbial communities from the Groves Creek Marsh, Skidaway Island, Georgia - 041408US metaG (spades assembly) | ecosystem: Environmental > Aquatic > Marine > Intertidal zone...
TTTTGCTAAGAAATCAAAATGTATTTGTGAATGAATATCTTGTAATTGCTAGAGCTGTTTCATTTTCAGGATTTATAGCAATCCCATTAGTGTTGTTTTTATTTCACAATTTTGGAAAAAATTTGAGCTTTATAAATAATTACTCATATAGTTTGATACTAATAATCTGGATTATTTCTACTCAAATATTTTTATAATTTACATCCTGTTTACAGGAGTTATTCCTAAACACCACATTACATTTTGGCTAGTTGTCAAAAATAAATTTGTTATATACATCTTTGAAGATAAGTGGTCCGAATCTTCTATTTCTAATATTTTTTCGCTTTCGTAAAATTGATTAAATAAATTTGAGACTTCATACAGATAGTTTGCAAGGTGATGAGGTTCCTTGAGAGAGGCTGATTGTTCTAAAAAGTAACTAAATAAATACAATTTTGAAAGCAGTTCCTTGTCTACATCATTAAGAATTAAATTGTTTATTTCAATGTTTTTAGTTTTAATATTTTCTAAAAGCTTTTTTGCCCTGACTTGTGAGTATTGAACATAGATACCTGTTTTTCCATTTACATTGGTAAATTTTTCTAAGTCAAATTTGTAGTCTGTCTTTCTATTGGTAATTAAATCACTGTAGGTGAGAACTGAATTTGTTAGCTGTGAAATTAAAGAATCATCTAAATCATTATTTATTTTTTTAATATATTCGTAAGTTTCTCTAAACAATTCACTTAGAGGCTTTGTACCACCTTCCCTAGTTTTGAAAGGGTTTCCATCACTATCATTTAAAGTTCCATAGGAAATATGTTCATGTTCTAGATTGTTAAATTCAAAAAACTTAATTGAACTAAATAATTGTTTAAAATGAAGTGATTGTCGGCTATCAACAATATAGAAAGTTTTATCGTAACCTATATTATTTTGTCTAAATAAAATAGTCGCTAGATCTGTAGTTATGTATAAATAAGACCCATCTGATTTTGTAATTAGGATTTTTGGGTCTGTATCTTCCGCACTAATCAAAGCCCCATCGTCGTATATGATTTTTTCATCTTTTAACAATTCCTCAATCATTTTTGGAATTAAATTATTTACATCACTCTCGCCCAACCAGTAATCAAAGCTGTGGCCAAATATTTCAAAATTTTCTTCAAGGCTTTTTATTGAGATTTCTTTAATATACTCCCACATTTTTAGTAGTTCTTGATCATTATTATTTAAGAGCTTATTTATTTCTTGAGCTCGAGTTTTGAATTCATTGTTTTGTTTATATTCCTCACTTGCTTTTGGATAAATTATTTCCAATTGGCTTGAGTCTAAGCTTTCTATCTCCATATCTTCTTGTTCTAAGTAAGTTATAATTTGAGCTATTGGCATGCCCCAATCTCCAAGATGTATATCGCTTACTACCTCATTACCAATAAATGAGTGAATATTATACAAACTTCTTCCAATATTTAGTGTTCGCATGTGTCCTACATGCAGTGGTTTGCCAATATTTGGGCCACCATAATCAAAAATAATTTTACTATTCTGCTCGTTTTCAAAATCACTTTGTGTATTTGTTATATTTTTCATGAGATAAATATGGTTAAGGCTTAAATTGAGAAATCCCATGTCATTTTTTTCTACAGGTAGGAAAATATTTGATGAATTGATTTTCTCTATGATGTTTTCTTGTAGAACATCAAAGAAGTCCGATTTATTATATTTTACTAAGTTATTAATTTGTAAATCATGCCCTGCTATTTTTGACATGCTTAGCTGTATTGCTTCATCTAACTTAAATTTTTTAAATTCCTCTGATAGAGAAGTGGTTAAATTATTAAAAATATTAATCATATAGCTTTTTCTAATCTTATTTTACTGTTTATCTACGAAAGAACACTTGTCTCAAAAAGTAAAGAATAAACAAAGTGTTGTCTATTAAATATCTTTTGTAAAGTCTTTTCGGGTCTTGTAATAATCTAAGAAACCATTCTAGCCCCAAATCAGCAACCCATTCAGGTGCTTTCTTTTTTGTTCCTGCAACCCACTCAAAAACTGCTCCTACTCCAACAAAGTTTATTGAAGTTTCTATTTCACTATAAAGAGTATCTATAAACAGTTCTTGTTTAGGGAATCCAAGAGAGACCCAAATTATATCTGCATTAATACTTTTTATTTCTTCTTTATATTTTTCAACTAGATCTTCAGCACTCAGAAATTCTGGACATAGATAACCAGCAATTTTTATATCAGGAAATTTTTGACATAATTTATTAATCATTATTTCTGTTGTTTTCTCATTATTGCCGAAAAAATAATGCCTAGTGCCAGTGCTTAGCCCATCTTCAATTGTTTGTATAAAGACTTTGTAGCCATCAACTCTTGAAAATTTTTGTTTAGTTAAAAATGAAAGTGCTTTGGCAACAGGGAAACCATCGGGCGCTTTAATTGTAAAATTATTGATAGAGTTTCTGATCCCAACATTACGAACACTTCTCACTAGTGTATTTGCATTACAAATAGCTACTCGATTTTTTGTTGAAGTGTTAAGTATTTCTGAGACTTGTCTTATATTTGTCTCACTTATATTTGTTTGAAGCACTTTAGTAGTTTTCATTCTTGCAACTATTATATAAGTATTAAATTTAGATTATAAGAAAATCTAGCGCCTGTGGCTCAACTGGATAGAGCATCTGACTTCGGATCAGAGGGTTGGGGGTTCGAGTCCCTCCGGGCGTGCACTATTTTATAAAATCAATTATTGACTTCGCTCTATAATCCAATGAAATTTTTTCATAATTTATAGATTCAATTTGGTTTTCTATTTTTAGGCTATCAAATGTGTTTGTTATATCTTGCACATCTCTTTCTTTGAAATATATAATTTTTTCAGAATAAGGCAAGCTTCTGTGTGATTCAAAATCTGTAGCAAGAACAAGCAGTTTGCCTGCAAGGTACTCAAAATATTTTAAGGGTGATGTATAAAGTCTTGAATGAAGATTTTCTGATGAATTAGTCAATATACCAAACTTAGAGTTACAGATTAGTTCTATAGTTTCCTTTCGAGTCAACCTTCCAGTAAACTCGATATTTGATGAAAAAGAATTTTTCTTTATAAATTCTTGATATTCTTCAATTTTTGAATTCGGTCCTCCGACAATTAAAAATTTATTTGATTTAGAAAATTTAGACTTGCTAAATCCCTCAATAAGTTCGTAGAGCCCCCTGTCTTTTCCAAACCTATTTAAACTGCCAACAAATATTAATTGATCAAGCTTCCTTACTGGTTGATGAAATTCATTTAAATCTACTGCATTGTGAAGAACAAGAGTGTTACTGTTTTTATTGTTATTAAGTATTTTTTTCATTAATAAAGAATTTAAGAAGATTAAATATGAGTTTGTCTTTTTATAATTCATTCGAATTATGAAGTCTCTAATTTTTGATCTTTGATGGCACTCAAGAAGAACTTTTATTCCCCTTTTGAGTAAAAAATAATAAATCCATTCAGATCTTGTAAAGAATAAATCATATTTTTTCAAATCTTTAGATATTTTAGCAACAGTTTTTTTTGCCCATAGGAAATGACTTATATGAAAAGAAATTTTAATAAATTTTTTCCAATTCCCAAATGGATAGTTGTGCTCATAAATTTTAATTTTGAAGTCTGATTCAATATTGTAGAATTCTTTAATTTTATCTATAGAATCAGAACAATTTATATCTCTTCTTGGATAAATCAAATTAACTTCAACATTATTTTTAATAAGCTTGTCTATATTTTTAATAGTCTGAAGTGAGTTTGCGGTTTCTGCAGGAAAAGTTTGATAAGTTAAATAGCAGATTTTTAATTTATTCATTTTTAGTCAAAAAACTCTTTGTAAAACATAATGACAACATTACAAAAGAAGGTATGTAGAGAATAGAATCACTTTTAATAATGTTTATGATTAAAAATGTAAATAGAATTAAGAACACATTTTTATTGTATTCTTTTTTAAAAATTTTAAATATTATAAAAATAACTAAAGCAAGCACTCCTCCATATCCAATAAAAATTATTAGGTCCAATATTGAAGAATGGGGTAAGTAAAGAGATGTAATTTTATTTTCTGTTACATCTAGCCTGACTTTATGATCATACAAATAATTAGACATCTGGAGTGGTCCAAAACCAAAAAAAGCCTCTAATGTGCTTGGGTTATATTTTGCTATAAAAATTCCCCACATTTCTGTTCTGTTGATTAATAAAGAAATGAATCCTAACACTCCGACTATATTAGGAACAAAAGGAATTCCGATTCCGGAAGTGTACCTATTAATTAAAAAGGCAAGTGAGCTCGATGCTCTTAGGTAACTATTTTCGTAAATTAAGATTGACTGAAAATCTTTATCTGTGAAAAATTTATCCTTTATAAGGTAGCTTTTATAATTGTCCGAATTTTGGTATAAGTCCGAATGCAAAACAGCCTCTTCTACAAGTGAAGAATTTAATGTTTTGTATGTACTAAAACTTAAAATTGAAATTAACACAATAAGAATTCCTATAAAGATTAAATATTTTGACACTTTTATTTTTTTTAAATTCGATCTACTACTTATGTAAATAAAAACACCAAAGATAACCAAAGAGACCGTGGCTGCAAAATTGTTACTTCTGTATAGACCATAAGCACAAAAGATAGCGCCAATTATTTGAAAAATAGATAGTTTATTTTTTTTGAAAATGACTATATAAAATAATAATAAAATAGAAACAGCAAAAACTTCTCCTCCAAACTCAGCACTTGGCAATAAACCCCTCCAGGTATTTCCTTCTATGGAATTAAAATCTTTCATCCCTCTTTTGTTTTGACCATATAATAAAAAATTTATAAAGTTCAATAAAGCATAATAAGAACCCCCTATTCCAGAAAAAATAATGATAAATCCTGAAATTAAAAAATTATTTGAAATTTTTAAAATACTGATATGACTTTTTGTATATGTAGTCAGATAGTAAATTCCACACAAAAACAAAAAAATTACAACTATCCAATAAATAGATGATCCAAGATTGTTGGAAGAATTTATAAAACCACGCAGTTTGTCTGTATCAAAATAGTTTTGAGTTACTTTTTTATTAAAAATCCACACAACAGAAAAAGCAAAATAAAAAATAACTAGCTTTTTGGGAAAGTAGTTTTTGAAAATAGATAGTAATCCAAAGTAGGAAAAAAAGATTGTATAAAAATTTAAATTCATGCCTTGATATGTTGTAAAAAAAACAAACATAAAAGGAAGAAGATAAAAAATATTTACTTGTTTATATTGATACAGTTCTCTTATAAAAATACAAACAAGTAAAAAGGCAAGAAAATATGAGACTAGATAGTAGTTATTGATTTTTAGTGAAATATCAAAATATTTATCTGAATTTGAATAAAATCTTTCTTCATAGATTATATGAAAGCATAGAAGAAAAGGAAGTAATAATGATGGTGCAATTGGTATTGAAATGGGGGTATCTCTAGATGGAAAAAATAAGAATAGCAAAAGCAGCCATAAAACAGATTGTAAAATAAATGTAAACAATGTATTGGTCCCGATAGAAACAAAAAAAACATCTTTTACTTTATCTAAACCCGTAACTTTACCAAAGCATTCACCACCAGCGTAACCATTGTTGTTAAAATAAAGTTTCTCAGTATTACCTATATTAGAAAAAATGACTTCTGACAAGGAAATTTTACAAGTTGTTGATTGATAATATCCTATTGAACTATCGTTAATAATCTTTGGCTCAATGTTGTCACTACTATCGTGTATTACAAATGGAATAATTCCTATGATTAAAATAGTCAGAACTAGATAAATATTCTTATTTTTCAAAGAATTAATCATTTGAAATCACAAACTTTTTAATTGCTACATAGGCTGTCAAAGTTAAAAATAGAAAAAGAGTAGCGATTTGATCACCCGGATAATTAGGTAAATAAGTATTACTCCAACCACCCTCTACATAGTGTGAGCACTCAATCCAGGAATTAACACTTACCGCATTACCTTCAGCATCAAACAAATTTATTGCATCATAACTTGGATCATTCACAAAGACAAAATTCGGATCATTTCCAGGATCAATTACAGAAATATTGTTAGGTTTTTCTCCGCATATGGACTGTATATTATTCACCAATGTATAGGATATATCTCTTTTATTTATTTTTGGTAAAAAATTTATGATATATCTATTTAAAATTAGTATTTATCTATGGAAGATGTGCAAGGTTATTTCGGTCCAAATTCAATGATGTGGAAAATAAATAAAGAAATCACAGTCTTATTTGGTGGCGCGCGAGCACTTTTAATGCACGCAGCGCACCCACTGATTGCTGCAGGAGCAAGACAAACATCTTTTTACCAGAGAGATCCCTGGAAGAGACTTATTAGGACTTTATCATTGCAAAATTCGGTTACATTTGGAACTAAAGCAGAAGCAGATGAAAGTTCACATAGAATTAATAAGTTACATGAAGTAATAAATGGTGAGGACGAAGTTACTGGAAAAGTATATGACGCACTCGACCACGAGCAACTTCTTTGGGTTCACGCATGCCTGCAAATTTCTTCTATCTATTTCTACGAAAAAACGGTTAAAAAACTATCAGAAAACGAAAAAAATCAATATCACAAAGAAAATTCGATTGCAGCTGGCATGGTGTTAGTTGACACTAAAAAGATTCCACCAACGCATGAAGGCCTTAAGAACTGGGTTGTTGATAAATCTAGAGAAAAAAACTACTTAATTTACACAGATGTTGCTAAAGACGTACAGGAAATTATTGCTGGCGGGCCTGTTCCTACACATATAAAACCAATATGGCCCTTTATTGCATTTACAGCATTTCACACACTACCTGATGAATTCAAAAATATATATGGGGTAGAAACATCTAAATTTAAAAAGTTAGTTTTAAATTTTAATTTGTTTCTCCTAAAAACAACCAGGCCATTTCTTCCTCCCTTCTTTAGATTGATTGCTCCTGCAAGATGGGCTATGCAAAGAATTACTAGGTCTCCTAATTTAAAATTCAAGGATAAAATTAATATCTAATATTAACTTATAATTTAGTTATGGAAGATAAAAATAATTGGGCAAAATTAAATGATGATCTTAATGATTTGACTAATAAATTGCAGGATAAAATTGCTGAAGATGAATCAATTGATGATTTACGACAATCTTTCAAAGATACGCTAAATAACATGAGTAGTATTATTAAAAATATTTCAAATGTTATTGAAAGTACAGTTAGTGATGATGAAATAAAGAGTGCTTCGAAAAAATTAATCAATAATATTTATGAAGAATTTGAAACATCAATTAAACTTTCAAAGGAAAAATTTACTAAAAATATTAAGAAAAATACATTTGAAGAGGAAGAGTAAAGCTTTGACCGAATTAAATTGTATGACTTTTACAAACAAAGGTTACGTTGAATACACAAAAAACTTAATACTTTCAAGTCAAAAAAATTCTGTAAATGTGAATATTAAGGTCTACGCATTAGATCAATACTCATATGATTATTTTAAAAGTTTTCATGAGAACGTCTTTCTATATAAAAAAGAGGATTTTCAAAATAGGTATCTTAGCCAGTCTGATAAAAATTTTGGGAATCTAATGATAGTTAAGTTTGAGTTAATTTATAAAGAGCTACTAGAAAATGAAAATGTTTTATATATTGATGGAGATATTGTATTTAAAAAAAACCTTTCATCTTATCTTTTAAATTATTCACCAAATGTTGATATTGTATTTCAAGATGACTTGAGGCCTTCAAAGCCAGATCTGGAAAATTTATGTGCTGGATTTATGTATATTAAATCAAACAAAACTACTGTTGATTTTTTTACACCTACTTCAAAATTAATTAGAAAATTTAATAAGTATAAGACTCATGACCAAACTTATATAAATAAAAATAAGAATAAATTTACTTACTCTAAACTGCCTTTAAACGATTTTCCAAATGGTGCACACTATTATCAATATTTTGATACGCTATCACCTTATATGGTTCATTTCAATTATGTACGAGGAGATGAAAAATTAAATCTAATGAAAAAGCACAATGAGTGGTATTTATAAATATTAAAAAATATCTTATTAGATTGAAAAAACATTAAGCTAATTATATTTGGGTCGGTAGCTCAATCGGCAGAGCAGGAGCCTTTTAAGCTCAAGGTCGTGGGTTCGATTCCCACCCGACCCACTTTACTTAGACTCCCTTTATTTTTTTGTTAAAGATTGCAAATGGGGTTTTGAGAATAATTTTTAAGTCCATAAATAAACTCCAGTTTTCAATGTACTCTAAGTCGTATTTGTACCAAATTTTAAAATCTGATGTGTTTCGTTCATTAATTTGTAGTAAACCTGTTATTCCTGGGAGAACATTTAGTCTTCTCATGTAAAGCTTATCAAATAATAGAGTATCTTCTGTGAATAATGGTCGAGGCCCTACTATTGACATTTGTCCTTTTAATACGTTAAAAAATTGAGGCAACTCATCTAAACTAAGGTTTCTAATAAATTTAGCCTTTGGTAATATTCTTGGATCATCATCAAGTTTAAATATAGCTTCATCATTTTTATTTAAATCTTTTAAGCTTTCTCTTAGTTCATGAGCATTATTTTTCATTGTTCTAAATTTATACATTTTAAACGGTTTGCCATGTAGTCCAACTCTTATCTGTTTAATAACAACAGGACGCTTATCTAATGAGTAAAGATACAGATAAATAAATAAAAAAATAGGTGAAAGTAATGTAATAGCTACTAAAGACAAGTTAATATCTAAAACTCTTTTTAAAATATATTTCGATCCATATTGGATGTCATTATTAAAGTAAGTCAATTTATATCCCGAAACCTCTTCAACTCTGGAGATAAATATAGAATTAAATTTAATTTCATTTTTAGAAATTATTAATATTTTTTTATTGAGATTTACTAAATACTCTTCAAAATTTTTTGAAATTTTGTCATAATTTTCAAAATTAAGAACTATTAAATTTAAATTGTTTTCTTTGTTTATTTCGTCAATTTCTTCAATTATAGAATCTTGTTTTGTAAAATCATTTACATTAAAATCTTGGATTTTTGACCTAAAGGTCATAATTCTTAGATTTCTAAATACTGAATCTTCTTTTAAATTAAAAGTAATATACTTTTCATTAGTTACAGACCTTCCAAAAAGAGTTGATAAGAATTCAGAATTTCTAAATATTAATAAAACAAAAGGTATTAGAAACGTGAAGAGAAGTAAATAACCTCTCGAGATTAAATTTGCAAACCTAAACATAGTCACAAAAACCATCAATGAAGATGTCCAAGTTAGATAAATACTAAAATACTCGTCTACATAGCTTCTGTCTAAAGAAAAAGAAAGTTCATTGACATAGGTATAAAACTTTGTTGAATATAGAAATATCAAAAATATAAAAATAAATAAACCAATAACTATATCAATTTTTACAAAAGATTCGTCAATGCTAGGAAAGAATCTAATTGCATCTTCAAGTAAGTTTTTATCAATTTGCTGTCTAAAAGTTATTCCATTAGCTTCTGGAAAAAGACTTACCTTGGGTATCAAAAAATTATCAAAATAATAGATTGTTATTGCAGTAATTAATGTCTGCAAGAAAATAAATCTGAAACTATATTTAAATATTTGGTTCACTGTGTTCATATTAATTATATTGAGGAAAATTAATATAACCGATAATTTTTTTTCTATTATAATTCAAATATTAAATGGGGGCGTGGTGAAGTCTGGAGTTCACGCCTGCCTGTCACGCAGGAGGTCGCGGGTTCGAATCCCGTCGTCCCCGCTAAACGGCCAGATAGCTCAGTCGGTAGAGCACTTGTCTGAAAAACAAGGGGTCGGCAGTTCGATTCTGCCTCTGGCCACAATAAACATAGGCTCTATTGGTCTTCACAAACAAACTAGTTAAAACCGCACACAAAACCGCACACATTGACTTTTAGCCAAGTAAGTTGAGATTACATACCCTCTTTAGCGTCGCATAAGTAATGGGTATTTTTAGAGAAAGTCGGAATATATTATTTCAATATTTTGATGTATGTCCATACCTCTGTTCCTTTCAGAGGTATTTAGGGGGGGGGTTATTTAGTCCAATTCTATTTCATACACAGTCCAATTAGTTTTTGTCGCAACTTTGTCATAAAATGCTCGGGCACGATAATTATCATCTTTTGTATTCCATCGGATTTTTGTCCATTTCTCTCGTTTG
>Ga0181602_10004834_pt1 | contig 10273 bp, 5 predicted proteins | sample 041ome_14_FD_148640 | JGI IMG/M metagenome (GOLD analysis project Ga0181602, IMG submission 148640) | Coastal salt marsh microbial communities from the Groves Creek Marsh, Skidaway Island, Georgia - 041408US metaG (spades assembly) | ecosystem: Environmental > Aquatic > Marine > Intertidal zone...
CGCGTCGCGCGTCTTCGTCTCGCGCGCGCTCGACCGTCGCGCGCGCGCGCGTCGCGGTGTGCGCGCCGGACGCGCGCGCGCGGGGGTCGCGGCGAGACCGACGACACGAAGCGACAACACGGACCAGGACCATGGTGTTGGCGCGCGCGCGACCGCGACGGCGCGCCGGACGCGCGCGCGCGACGGCGACGCGACCGCGGCATGGACGCGCCGCACGCGCCGCGCGAACGGCGACCGCGACGCGACCTCGCGTGGTCGGCGGCGTTCCTGACGACGATCGGACTCGCGCTCGCGCTCGGCATCGCGGCGACGGCGACGACGACGACGACGCGCGACGCGAGGGACGCGCGCGCGCGGTGGACGGACGTGCGCGACGGAGGCGCGTGCTTGGTCGGGGACGAAAGCGCGTGGCGCGAGACGCTGGCGACGAACGCGGCGAGGATCGAGACGACGACGGGACGCGCGGCGAGCGCGCTGGGCCTGGGCGCGGCGAAAGGGCTGGGACGACGGTCGTCGGTGTTCTTGGGACGGCTGGGCGCGAACGAGAGCGCGGTGGAGGGAGATGACGACGGCGAGACGCTCGCGGACGGCGCGGCGGTGATGCGAAGGTTCGCGCCGTGGGCGGCGAGCGCGTTCGCGGCGTCGTTCGCGCTCGGCGCGGGGCTGATGTACGCGCTGAAGAATCACGCGCGCAGGGTGGTTTGGGGGGTGATGATCGCCGAGGTGGGGTTGATGGCGGCGTACACGCTGTACGCGATGATGACGCTCGATGGGAATTGGGTGCTGTTGTTGGTTTTCACGCTGCTCTCGGCGCTCGTGGCGTACACGTGGAGGGACGAGTTGAACTTGGTGGCGTCGATGATTTCTGTGTCGACGATTAGCTTGTCGGATAACCCGCACCTGGTGACGGTGACGATCGGTTTGCAGTGTCTCGTGATGGCGTTCGTGGCGCCGATGGCGTGGTTCGCCGTCCAGGCGTCGCAGCACGGCTCGGCGATTATCAACCAATACGCCACCGAATTCAGTAACGACGCGTGCACTGGGTATTACGGTCAATCCGTCGATTGTTGCAAGTGGAACATCGACAGTTGGGTGGGGCCTTATTACGCGCTCGTCGTCATAGCGTGCGTGTGGTTCACGTCGTGCGCGCTCGAAGCGCGCATGTACGTCATCGGAGGCGTCGTCTCGCAGTGGTACTTTGCCCCGGCCGGGACAAAGAGTTTCAAGGGCACGACGAGAACGTCCGTGAGTAACGCGTACGGACCGTCGTTTGGGACGATTGCGTACGGCGGCTTCGTGATCACCGTCGTCGAAATAATTCGAAGCATGGCGAACAAGTCTCGCCGGGAACGCAACAATTACGGCAACCCGCTTTGTTGCCTCTTTTACGCGATGCTGGACTGCATCTTTGCCGTTATCGAGTACCTCAGTCGATTTGCCATGATTCAGGCTTCGATCACCGGCGAAGCGTTTTGCGATGCCGCGAGGAGCATCAACGATCTCCTCAAAAGAAACTTTCTCTTGGCGTACGGCGCGTACGCCTTTCCGAAACATATTTTGGGCTTCCTCGTCTTCGTCTTGGCCGCCCTTCTCGGCTACTGCGTCAACATTTTGAGCAAGCACGTCTTCGCCGCGAACTCCCTCGGCGCGATCGTCAACGGAATCGGCTCCTTCTTCATCGCTTACATCGTCCTCAGCTTCTTCGTCATGATTTTGCTCAACTGCGTCGACGCCGTCTTCGTCTGTTACGCCTTGGACAAGGATCGCGCCGCGGTGCACCATCCAGACTTGCACAAAGTCTTCGACGAGGTCACGCGCAAGCAGCGCGCGATCGAAGAGTCCGATGCGGAGGGTATGGAAGAGCCATTGATCTCGGGCAAGCCCAAGTACGCGTCCATGTAGAGCGCCCGCCGCGTGTAAAACAACTCAGTAACAGTGTGGAATCAGTTCCACGCCTCTCCCCGCGCCGCACTTCCCGTCGCGCGTCCCGGCATGTGGCGCCGGCGCGCGGGCACCGCCCTGAAGGCCACGCTCGCGGCGTACACCGCCGCCGAGCTCACCGCCTTCGTCGGGCACCAGCGACGCATCGCGAGCGTCGAAAACGCCCCCACGCGCAAGCTCGACCCAAACTTTGACGTCAAGGCGCACGCCGCGTGGTTCGCCCGCGAGCTGCGACGGGAGCCGAACCCGCGGCGATTGTTCGAAGAAGTCTTCAACGATCGCGCGATCGAGACGATACCGCGGAACCGCGCGCACGCGATGCTGTGCTTTTACCTGAGCGCGAAGGAGGCGAACGAGTTCGCGAGCGGGACGTACCCGAGCGTCATCACGCGACGCGCGGATTCGTTGCTGCGAGAGCTCGAACGCGCGCATGGATTGAAATTTGCGCGCGATTGCCCGGTGTGGCCGGCGAAACTCGGGGATGAGCGATTGGCGGATGTGGTGGAGGACGAGCGGAAGGCGGCGGAGAGCACGGTGGCGGCGGGCGCCAAGGCGGTGGGGGATTGGAATCACGGCGTGTGGCGGTGGGTGATGCGATCTTTCGGGTACAGAGAATCGAGAATATCGAGTCCGGTTGAGGGCACGCCGGATTTCATACGGACAAATACGCATAACATTACGGCGTGGTACAAGCCTTTGGCGTTGCGGTTTATGATTTGGCGGTACAGAGAGCGAAGCGAGAGGACGCTCAGGGCGAATGGGTTTAAGATGTACAGGGACGTAGACACCGACGTGAAACTGTGGGTGCGCATTCCTGAGGAGTGCTCGACGGATACGGTGCTTTACTTTCTACACGGCTTTGGCATGGGCGTGCCGCCTTACACGTCGTTCATAGAAAAGTTACCAAAGGACAGAATAGTGGTTTGTCCCGAGTGGCCGAACATTTCGTACGGACTGGATCGGTCGCACGAGTACCCAACGCCGCGAGAACTATCGAATGTGCTCGCGCGCACCGTTGAGCGCGTGCAAGACGAGAAGTTACTGCTGTATCCGCAAATCGAAGAAGTCGACGACGCGCGTTGGTATCGCGAACGCTTTGGCGGTTGGTTTCGTAAGAAGCCATCAAAGCGCGAGATCACGAAGTGCGACGTCATCGCACACTCATACGGCACAGTAGTGCTCACTGGTTTCAAGCGGCACTTCCCCGAAATGTTGCGACGTTGTGTGTACATCGATCCGGTGTGCTTTCTGCCGGCATTTGGGAGCTATCTCAAGTACGCGTACGACGACCATTTGCTTGAGTGGCAAAACCTCATGCATTACGTGTCCAATAAACTCGCCAATCCAGACGAACCTATGGATCTTTTTAACATCCTTTTGAGTTCGTGGTTTGTCAAGGGCGATGTTGGCACGCAGCAGTTGATGAAGCGCTTGTTGTTCCCGCACGAGGCTTGGGAACGCGGACCGATGACGAGCGAAGATATGATCGTGCTCTCGGGTTTGGATGAAATAGTCGCGTCGAAAGAAGTGTCCACGCGTTTACGTATCGCTTGGCCTAGCGTGCGTATGATTTACGAGAAACAGTGGCAGCACGGCGGGTTTTTACTAGAGCCTGACCCCCACGACGTAGTTCCTCGCATTATTCGTTTTGTGAGCAAAGTTTAGATATTAGACACCGTTTAGAACAATAGAGATTCTTTGAATAGGAAACAAATGGTCTAGGTTAAAACGCCCATTCTCTTCAAGAATGGGTCCAGTGACGCGCCTCTTCCGAGGAAATTTTGCAACATGCTGTCGCCGTCCACCGTAGCGCACGGGGACAAAATCGTCTCTCTGTATTTGCGGCCGAGCGCCGGATCACACACGTTCGGTTTCTTCGCCTCGAATTCACTGAATAAATCCGCAGCGAACGCTTCACTCCACAAGTATCCGTAGTAACCAGCGGCATATCCCATCATCGGGTGATACCAACTCGCCGCAGGGAACGCCCCCTCGACGCTCGGAATTTTGCTCAACGACTCGGTTATGACGTTGTAGAAGTCAATTGTGTCGTGTTTTTCACCTTCGAACTCGTACGGGCCCGGGCCACCGTGCACCGCTAAGTCAAAGAGCGCCATCGAGATAAAACGCGAGCGAGCGTAGCCTTCGAGCGCTCCGCGGCTCGCGCTCAACGCGTCGATGTCATCTTCGGGTAAACTGTCTCCCGTTTCGTAGTGCTTCGACAAACGCCGAAGGACCTCGGGTTGCCAGACAAAGTTTTCGAGCATCATCGACGGCACTTCCAGGAAATCCTGCTCTACGCCCCCCGGCCATGGCACCGCGCTCCATGCCCACGCGTGCACGCTGTATTTGCTCTTGCTCAATACGCAGTGCATGACGTGACCGAATTCGTGAAAGAACGTCTCAACTTCGCGAAAGCGCAACAGCGCGGGTTTGCCATCCGCCCCCGGCTTGCTCAGATTACCTATGTTCACGCATGCGGCGGTAACAACATCATCGCCGTCTTCGAAAGCGGGGCGCAATGGATACACACACTGATGCGCGTATTTCCCAGGCCGAGGGAACAAATCGAGATAAAAGAATCCCAACACCTGTTGTTCACCCCCCGCCTCGCGAACCGAATAGCACTCCACCTCCTCGTGCCACACCTCGGCGTCGACGCGCGCGAACGTTAGGCCGAGCAAGTTTTGATACGTGCTCAAAATTTCGTGTTTCACGTGCTCGAGAGGAAAATACTCGCGAATCTTCGCCTCGTTGACGCCGAGCGTCGCCTTATACTTGGTCGAGTAGTACGACACGTCCCAGCTCTGCAGCGGGCCGGCGTTCGGGCCTTCTTCCTCGTCCTTCAGCTTTTGTAAGTCCGTAAGATCTTCGTGAAGCTTGCCTTGCGCTTTATCGAGCAAGTCTCTCAAGAAAGCTTCCGCACGCGCCGGTGTGCTCGCCATCTTTGGCTTCAACATGTACTCGGCGTGCGACGCGTACCCGAGCATTTGCGCGCATTCGTTTCGCAACTCGATGACGCGAAGGAATCGATCGGTGTTCACGTCTTGGCACTGCTTTGCCTTGGCTTCCGCCATGCGTTTACGCGTCGAAGCTCGCCTCGCAAACTGCAGCACGGGCATGATGTCCGGTGCGATGAGACCAACGCGACGCGTGCCCTCCATCTCGCCCTGCGCGTAGGCGCTTACGTCGACACCGTCCAATTCGGCCTCGGCAAACTCTACGCATGTCGCGTCCTCATTCAACGCAGCGCAAAAGCTCGAGCATAGCGCCTCGATTTCTCCGAGCTTACTCATGAGCACCTCTTGTTTCTCGGCGCTCAACGCCGCACCGTTCCTCTCAAACTCTCGCATCAAATACTCGCTCGCGCGTCTCGCCTCGCTCGTCGGCGCCGCGTCCGCGCCGACCGCTTTCATCGCCTCGTACACCTCCCTTCGCGCGAATGTCCCGTCAAACATCGCTTTCAACTTATCCTTCGCCTTCGTGCTCGCCTCTCGCACGTCGCGTTCGCGATGCGTCATCGCCGGAAGCGTCGCCGCGGCGCTCGCCTCGCTCGCGCGTCCAAGCGCGCGCAGCGTCGTTGAAAACGTCGATTCCCACGTCGTCCCGCGCGCGGCGTCGCGCAGCGCGCGCTCGTACTCGGAGACGATCGTCGTTACCAACGCATCGACGCCATCGGCGGTGATGTCAGAGGTGAAGCGCGGCGTCGAGGGCGGTGCGGGCGCGACGGTGACTGGCGAAGCCTGGACGCGCATTCGTCTCGCGCGCGGCGGCGGTGCGCGCGCGCCGGGCGCGACGACGCGCGGAGTCGACGCGTGACCAACGACGCGTCTCGCACCGTTCTCGACGAGCGTTTTGGCGAGCGCGCTCGCGCGCATGTCACGGAGTGGCGCGGCGAGTCGGGACGGGACGCGCTACGCGGCGACGCGGCGACGCGCTCGCGGACGGCTTGAGTCGCTAGAGAATCTACTGATATTGACGATGACTAAATGGTTGAGCACTCGACGCGCGCGCGCCGAACGAGGGAAATCTAGAGGTATCGCACCAACGACGTGAAGAAGTGCTTGTCCGTGCACGCGCGATGCCACACGAAGGACGTCTTCGCCTTGAAACCGCCCTCGGTGGGGATATTTTGCACCCAATCCTCCACGTCTGATTCGGATTTCGTGGGCGATCCCGTGCGCGCGGCGGATTCGGCTGACTCTAACATCGCAGCCTTGCGCTTCGCGTGGGCGTCCGTCTCCATGTCGTCGCGGCTGTCTTCGTAGTCGTCGTCCGAATCGCGCATTAATCCTAAAGCCTCTTTCCTCATGTCCGTGCGCTCGCGACGGCGCGTCATGTCGTTGAATAGGTTCACGCAGAAGATAGCCATCTCCAATCCGTGCCCGATGAGCGGAGGCCCCCACGTGGACCAAGACTCGTGCATCACCGCCTTTTGAATCGTCGCCCCGAGCCCGCCCGCGACGGACAGCGCTAATCGCATGTAACTCATCGCCCCCGAACCTTTGGAGTGTACGGACTCCCACAACTGCGGCACGTATCGCGTGGTTTCTAAAACTGCGTTCGTCAACCCTAAGAAAATCGCATAACGTTCAAACTCAAAACACGTCGATCCGAACAACATCCTCGCGACGGGCGCCGCGAGCAACGCGCACGGCACCGCCCACAACGCTAACCCGTACCACGCCGCCTTACGCTTAGACATGACGTACCCAAAGTATTCCGTCTTGCGATCGCTCGTGAAGTGCGCCGCGAGCGGGTAGAGCGGTATCCACAGCAACGTGTAAATCAACGTGTAATACAGCGTCAACAGCGACGCCTGACACCGCTCGTACTCGTACCCCGCCGCTCCCGCGACGCACCGTCGGATCTGCTCGTAATGCAGAATGAACACATTCATCGTCGCGCACACGTTCGACACGTTCATCAGCGCCAACGAGCTCAGCGACAGCCCCTCCGAAGTCCCCAACACCACCACCTTCAGGTACTGCGGCACCGCCCCGAGCACGCACCCGCTGATGAAGACGAACATCACCGCCGTCGCCGCGTCGCTCGAGCGATACGCGTCGACGAAGCACGACGTGTCCGTCACCGGCCGGAAATCGACGCCGTCGGTGATGATTTTCGCGTGTTCGTTCAAGTCATCGAGCGACGACGTCCCGCGCGTCTTCGCCGCGCCGAGTCGCCGCAGCGTCGCCGCGCCGGCGTCCGCGACGCCGCTCGCGGACGTCGACGCGCTCGAGGCCGTGCGTCCGAGCGCGGCGACGCGTCCGAGCGTCGCCTCGACGACCGACGCGAGCACCATGCGCGCCGGTCTGCCGACGTGGGTGTTGCGGGGCGGTCGCAGACGCCGACGCGCGGCGACGCGCGGCGACGCGCGCGCGCTCGAGCGCGCGAATCGCGCGAATCGCGCGCGGGCGTTCGAGCGCGCATGCGCGGACTCGCGCGGCGCTCGCGCTCGCGGACGCGCGCGCGTGGACGCGCGGACGCGCGCGCGCGGGACGGATGGCGTCGAGCGCGCGCGACGGCGACGGCGATGGCGACGCGAAGCGGTCGATGCGCCGCGCGGCGCGGGACGCGCTGAGACTGATGACGACGGAGGCGATGCGCGCCGCGGACGCGGCGATCGCGGGACGGTTGAGGGAGATGAAGGCGTCGGCGAACGCGCGGCGCGTCGGCGCGTACTTGGCGAGCGAACGCCTGCGAGAGTGCTCGATGGCGACGTACATCGACGACGCCGCGGTGCGAGGGGCGACGGACGACGTCATGGTTTTCGTGCCGATCGTTGACGACGCCGGGTCGTCGTCGATGCGCATGCTTCACGTGCGAGACGTCGAGGCGGACGCGACTCGCGGCGCGTACGATTTGGCCGAGCCGCGCGAGACGTACGCGGACGGGTCGCGGCGCTTAGACGCGGTGAGGGACATCGCGAAGGTTGGCGCGTTGGACGTCGTCGTCGTTCCTGGCGTGGCGTTCGGCGAGGATGGGCGCAGACTCGGTCGCGGAGGCGGGTATTACGACGCGTTTTTGACGCGGTACGCCGACGAGGCGGCGCGCGTCGGCGCGACGCCGCCACTCGTCGTCGCCCTCGCGTACGGGTGTCAAGTCTACCCCCCAGGTGCCGTTCCCGTGGACGCGCACGATAAGTTAGTCGATATCATCGTCACCGAAACCCGCACGATCGCGTGCACCGACCGAGGCGTCGCCGCGGCGTCGTAACCGCCGCACTGCGGGACGCGCCGTGGCGACGGCTCGCGCGTCATGTCCGACACCGTGAGCGATTTTTGGCGCCAAAAATACGAAACAGACGCGCGAAAAAACTGGGACGTCTTTTACAAGACGCACGCGACGAATTTCTTCAAGGATCGGCACTGGTTGGCGCGCGAATGGCCGGACGTGTTCGCCAAACCTCCCGAGGAAACCGCGCTCGAGGACGTCGACGAGGACATGGGCGCGCGCGTGGACCGCGCGCGAGGTCCCGCGCCGTCGTACGCGCCTCGTGAAGACGCGCCGCGCGCGTTTCTAGAGCTCGGGTGCGGGGTCGGGAACACGGTGTTTCCGCTGCTCGAGCTCGACGCCGAAGCGACGGTGTACTGCTGCGATTTTAGTAAGCGCGCGATAGATATGGTGCTCGAACGCGCGGCGACGCTGCCGCCACGCGATCGCGATCGCGTCAAGGCGTTCGTGTGCGACGCGACGTGTGAGAGCTTGTTGGAGAACGTACCCGCCGGATGCGTCGACGTCGCCACGATGGTGTTCGCGCTGAGCGCGATGTCGCGAGAGAAGATGAAGTACTGCGTACGAAATCTATCGACCGTCATGCGAGACGGTCAACGAGGCGCAATATGCGTTCGTGACTACGCCGCGGGGGATTTAGCGCAGGAAAGGTTCGAAGGGAAGGTGGCGGCGAATCAAAAGTTGTCGGAAAACTTTTATGTGCGACACGACGGCACGCGCGCGTACTACTTCACAATAGAAGATTTGGTGGCTTTATTCGCCGAGGAGGGAATGGAGATGCGCGAGGTGTTCATTCATCAGCGCACGATCACCAATAGAGCGGATTCTTTGGACATGAATAGACGATGGATCCAAGCGAATTTCGCCAGCGCAAAAATCTGTCCAATGACGTTTGCGCCTCCCGAGCGTCTCAAACCGACGACGCCGTGGGGAAAGTGAACATCTGCGCATGGATGTGGTGGTGGTTGTTGAAAGTAGTACGCGTGGAACGCGTGGGGTGTTAGTGCGTTGGAACCTCTTCGGCGCGTCTTCGCGAAACCGTCTGGAAACGACACGAATGGACGAAGAACGATGCGCGCGCGTAAGCAATACGATGGTATTATTAATGTGCAACGATCGAGGCGATACGACGAGATCAATCAGCCTTCAAGAATCCCTTGGCGTCCAAATACTCGATGATTTTGTGCGCCATGTCTCGCGGCGGCGCCAAGACGCCGTCCTCCTTGGCGACTTCCATTTCAATCTCCGCGTTCACCGGTTCTTCGTACGGATCGTCGATGCCGGTGAATCCCTTAATCTTACCCGCCCGAGCAGCCTTGTAAAGCCCCTTCGGGTCGCGTTCCTCGCACACGCTCAACGGAATCTTCATGTACACCTCGACGAAGCGGTCGCCGACGCGTTCCCGCACCGCCAACCGATCCTTCTTATACGGCGAAATGAAGCTCACGAGCGTGATCATCCCGCTATCCGCGTACAGTTTCGAAACCTCACCGATCCTGCGAATGTTCTCCTCTCGATCGGCCGCGGTGAACCCCAAATTCGAGTTCAACCCGTGTCGAATGTTGTCGCCGTCGAGCACCTGCGCGATCTTCCCTCGCTTGAACAGTTCGTGCTCGAGCGTGTACGCCACCGTGGACTTCCCCGATCCCGACAGGCCGGTGAACCAAAGCACGCACCCTCGCTGCCCGAGCGCCCTCTCGCGCGTCTCGCGATCGACCGCGCCCTCGTGCCACTTGATGTTCGTCGACTCGCCCACCTTGTACGCGTCGACCGCGCGCGCGCGCGCGTGCGTCATCGTCGCCGGCGTCGCGAGCGCGCGCGCGTCGACCGCGCGCCGCGCGAGTTCCCTCGCTCCGCGGCGAAGCATGCGTCGTGCGTCGTGCGCGCGCGCGTGTGCGCGCGCGCGCGCGGGTCGACCGCGAAACCCTCGCGCGAGGGTCGATCGACGCGCGATCGATCGCGCGTCGATCGCGATCGACCCTCGCGCGAGTTTCGATCGCCGAAATTCGAACCTCGCCCGCGCGGGTCGAAAAAGCGCGGGAAAGGGGAACCGTCGCTGAGTCAGTGCCTTTTTACGAAGTCGAATGCGATTGCG
>Ga0181602_10004863_pt1 | contig 10235 bp, 6 predicted proteins | sample 041ome_14_FD_148640 | JGI IMG/M metagenome (GOLD analysis project Ga0181602, IMG submission 148640) | Coastal salt marsh microbial communities from the Groves Creek Marsh, Skidaway Island, Georgia - 041408US metaG (spades assembly) | ecosystem: Environmental > Aquatic > Marine > Intertidal zone...
CGGCGCGGTGCGCGACGCGCGACCGCGCGGTCGGGGCGCGGCGTCGACGGCGATCGGCCTCGGACGATCGCGGCGGACGGATCGAATTGGTTTTTCGAGACGCGCAAAGACGCGGGCGATCGAGGCGCGGAAGACGGACGGGATGGCGCGGACGGCGACGCGCGCGGTGCGGACGACGACGACGGGGAGGCCGGGGAGGCGCGGAAGCGCGGTGAGACGACGCGGGGGGACGCGGGGACGCGCGAGCGCGAACGCGGCGGATGAGACGACGGCGCGCGCGGACGCGGCGGCGGCGGTGCGAGATCTGGCGAAGACGCAGTTGAACGGCGCGGATGGGCCGAGGGTGTTTACGGTGCCGGCGGTGCCGGTGGCGGGGGCGCCGGTGAGGGTGTTCGCGGACGTGGAGCGGGCGGACGCGTTGCGGTCGGCGAGCGAGCGCACGCTCGTCGGCGGGTACAACCAGTGGAAGATTGGGTCGTTCGAGAAGGCGATGGAGCGGGTGGAGGGGACGAGCTGGGTGTACGTCGACGTTGACGTCGATGAGCGGGCGTACGAAATGTCTTTCGTGTTCAGGGGTGACGGACAGGCGTATGAAAAAGACGAAGGCCAAGATTTCGTCGCGGCGGTCGACTTCGGGCCGACGCCGGAGGAGTTTGTGGAAATCCTAAAGGTGGTCGCCATGGAAGACGCGGCGCGCGCGGATGCGAACGCCATAGTCGACGCTGAAATGGCGTTCGCCCGCGATGGCGTCGCGGGCGTCGGGGCGACGTTTGAAAAGTACGGGCGCCTCATTTGCAAAACCTCCACGGGGGACGCGGGCGTCGCCGGTAGCACGGAGCGCGTCTTCTGGAACAAGGCACTGAACCCTATTGGCGGTGACGACGCGGAGAAGCTCATCATGCACGTAGGATTTAACGGTTGGATGCGTGGCGTTGAGGAGAAGTTGACGCTCGTTCGCGCGACGGGCGAAACGAGAGATGAAAATAACGACTGGTGGGTCGCCGACGTCCCGATTCGTCCTTCGGCGAGCGTGCTCGACTTTGTCATCTCGGACGAGGACGAAATGGCTTGGGACAACAACGAGAACGCGGACTACCGACTCGCCATGGACGTCACGTCCGACGAGTCCACGTGGGAGGTCTTGCGAGAGCTCACATTCGAAGAAAAACGCGCGGAGGCGCTGCGAGCTTTGGTTGAGGAAAAGCAGCGCGTCGCCCGCCGCGCGGAGGAGGCCGCGGCGGCCAAGGCGAAGGCTATTGAAGTGGGCTTGAAGCAGCAGGCGTTCATCATTCACACCGAACCGAAAGTTCCCGAGGTGGGCAAGCCGCTCAAGGTCTTCTACAACAAGAACAACACCCACCTCAACTGGAGCGAAGAAATTTACTTGACTGGCGGCTTCAACCGTTGGGCGCACGAAACCGCGGTGGCGCCGATGAAAATGACGCCTCCGACTGAGGGCGAAGAATTTTTCTCCGCCACCGTGCCGAGCGTACCGTCTGACGCGTGGATGGTCGACTTCGTCTTCAGCAGTGGCGTTGGCGAAGGTGCGCAGTATGATAACAAGGGCGGACGTGACTATCACATCCCGACGCGCGGAAGCGCGGCGAAAAAGCCGCCTCTGCACGTCGTGCACGTCGCGGTGGAGATGGCACCCATCGCCAAGGTTGGCGGTTTAGCCGACGTCGTCACCGCCATCGGTCGCGCCATCCAAGATAATGGACACTTAGTGGAAGTCATTCTTCCGAAGTATCAGTTTTTCAACAACTCAGTCTTGCTCGGCGCCAGAGAATACGAAACGCACTTCGATTGGGCGGGCACGACGATTCGCGTCGAAAAGTGCAAGGTGGAAGGCTTGCAGTGCTTCTTCATCGAGCCGCAAAACGGCATGTTCCAGACCGACTCGGTGTACGGTAGAAACGATGATGCTGAGCGTTTCAACTTCTTCTGCAACGCTGCGCTCGAGTTCCTCCTTCGCACGGCTCGTCAGCCGGATATTCTTCACTGCCACGACTGGAGTTCGGCAGAAGTCGCGCGAGCTTACTGGGACCACTACCATCACAATGGTTTGACCAAGCCAAAAGTGGCGTTCACGATTCATAACATGAACTACGGGCAAGCCAAGCTCGGTGAGGCCGTGCACCACTCACAGATGACGACCACGGTTTCGCCGTCCTATGCGGGTGAAGTCTCGGGCAGCCCGGTGATCGGAGGCAACGGCGGCAAGTTTACCGGTATTCGTAACGGCATTGATCCCGACATTTGGGACCCCGAAACGGACGCATTCGTGCCGGTCAAGTATAACGCCGAGAACGCTGAAAAGGGCAAGGCAGCGGCCAGGGCTGAGCTTCGCAATCGCCTCGGCATGACTGGTTGGGACGACAAGCCCATCGTCGGCGTCGTCTCTCGTCTCACCGCTCAAAAAGGTGTACACCTGATCAAGCACGCCGCACATCACACCATCAGTCGTGGTGGGCAATTTGTGTTGCTTGGTAGCGCGCCTGATCCCAAAATTCAAGGAGATTTCAACGGTCTCGCCAATCAACTCGCCGGCGACAACTCTGGTTTCTTCTTCGCGTTTGACGAGCCGTTGTCGCACCTCATGTACGCTGGTTGCGACATCATCTTGGTCCCGTCTATGTTCGAGCCGTGTGGTTTGACACAGATGATTTCCATGCGCTACGGTGCTGTACCTGTCGTTCGTGCCACTGGTGGCCTGCGTGACACCGTCTTCGACGTCGATAATGAAAAAGAGCGCGCGGCTTGGGAAATCGCCGGTTCCACCGACTGGGAAAAAGACGGCGACATGACGAACGGCTTTAGCTTCGAAGGGACCGATGAAGGTTCGCTCAACTACGCGCTCGATAGATGCCTCGATGCCTTCTACAACGATCGCGTGTGGTTCCGTTCGCTTCAAAAGCGTTGCATGCTCCAAGACTGGTCCTGGAACAAGCCCGCGCTCGAGTACGAAGAGTTGTACTTCAAGATGCTCGGGCAATAAATAGTCGCGCGTCCGAGGGATTGCGCGAGTGCGCGAAAACTTCATCACACACAACCGCTAGCAACGCAAGATTAATTCAAATTCAATCACTGTACGCTATCGACCGATCCTTCAAGTCGCGCGTTTCGCCTTTCCGTCCCGAGGCGCTATCCTTGGGACAAGATGATGCGTTGACGTCAGACACCCGCCCGCGATGCCCACCGCGCTCGCCTCGCGCGCTTCCACGTTCATCGGGCGCACGAACGCATCTTTGCGCGCGTCCTCGCACGCGTCAACGTCCACGGCGCGTCGTCCCGCGCCGATTCGAGCCGATGTTCGTCGTTCGTGGCAAAGCCAAAAATCGCTTCGCATGACTTTACAAGACGAACACGAGCGCCACACGTTCGAGTCGTACCTCTCCGACGGTGAGCGCGTCATCGGAGTCACGTTCCCCGACGGTCGAAGGCGAGAGAAGCTGGACGAGACGACGTGGCGCGTGCGATTGCTGCCGTTTGAGTTTTTGGGCCAACGCGTGACGGTGTACGCCACGCTCACGCTCACGCCGCTCGAGGAGGGATTGACGATCGGAGCGAAGGAACTGGAGTTCGTGGGATTACCGAAAGAGATGGATTTACAAGGCAAGGTGAAACTCACGATGGAAGGCGCGCTTCGACCGCCGAGGGGTGATAAGACGGTGAACGGAGACGTGACGCTCACGCTCGACGCGGCGGTGAACGACTTCGTCGCGATGACTCCGGGGTTGGATTTCGTGGTCAACGGCATCAACGATACGGTACTGGCTAATTTACAAGGTTCTATCGAAGACAATCTGCTCGCTGATTACGCTCGATGGTGGAAGCAATGCCAGAGGTTGGCGGCGGTTCGCGCTTCTCGCGCCGCCGCCGCCGCCGCGACCGAGTGATCCAACATTCCACGCTTTGCCCTTCGATTCGCGCCGCGTTCCCTCATTCGCCTCGTCGCGTTGATTTTCACGGTCAAGTTGTTTGTAATTTATGATGCCCTAGCCCACATCCACGTCGTTCGCCGTCATCCGAATCTTCGCTCGTCTCGCGCCGCGCTTCGCGCTTCGCGTCCCGCTCCGACGTCGTCGCGCCGCACACTCCGTCGTTCGTCGCCATGGCCACCTCCGCCCTGGACGACGTCGTCCTCATCGCCAGCGCGGCGAAGGACTCGCACATCGTCGCCTTCGACGCGCGCACGGGCGCCGTCGTCAAGCAATACGTCGCCAAGGACGGCGCCGCCGCCCTGTGCGTGAGCAACTGCGAAAGAATCATCGCCATCGCGCCCGATAAGCGCGCGATGACGACGCACGGCGTCGATAAAGAATCTCTCGAACGCGCCTCCGTGCTGCCCGAGCGGCCGAGCGCGGTGTGCGCGTCGAGAGACGGGGCGTACGTCGCGAGCGGGTCGGCGAGCGGGACGTGCGCGGTGTGGGAAGCGCGGAGCGGGCGGTTGCTCGCGAGGTTTAAAGCGCACTTTAAGGGCGTGACGACGATGACGTTCACGCCTTGCGGAAGCGCGCTGGTGACGGGAGGAGAGGATGGGGCGGTGCACGCGTGGAGGGTGAGCGCGCTGTGCGACGACGGCGGCGCGGGGACGCGAGCAAACGCGTGGAGAAGTTGGACCGAACACGCGCTGGGCGTGAGCGGGGTGACGTGTGGGAGCGTCGCGGGCGCGGGTGGAGACGTGAGCGTGGTTTCGTGCAGCGCCGATCGGACGTGTAAGATTTATAGCTTGGGGAATGGGACGACGCTTCGGCAGGTGCGATGTCCCACGGCGTTGACGTGCTGCGCGTTGGACGCGTGCGAAGCCACGCTCTACGCCGGTGGGGTCGATGGACGCGTGTTTGAGATCCCACTTAACGGTGCACCGTCGGTGGCGGCGAGTTTGGACGGCGGCATCGACGCGAGAGACGGCATGGTGGCGCTCGTCGGGCACTCGAAGAAGCTCGTGAGCGTGCGGTGCTCGAGCGACGGCAACTCCATCATCTCCGCGAGCGAAGACGGTACCGCGCGCGTGTGGGACGTCGCGTCTCGCCAGACGTTACACATTTTGCGTCATCCCAAGGCGCCCATCAGCGACATTGCTCTCATTCCTCGTTCGCGATACAGCGGTCAAGGCAGAGGCGATTACGGCGCCGATAGAAAGCGCGCCAAGACTTTGCCCGCGCCGACGTTCAGCAAGTTTCTCATCGGTCCGGGGGATCGAAGTGGATTGAAACCTTGGCAAGGAACGTCGGTTTCTATCTCCGGCATTTCCAAGAAGCGCGCCGTCGATGCATCTCAAACCGTCGTCTGCGACGACGCGCCGACGACATCCGGCGCCGTAGACGACGACGCTCGCGCCGCGCTCGCCAAGAAATCCACCGAGCTCGATCGCGCGCGCGCCGAGGTGGAAGAGTGGAAAAAGCTCTACGGCGACCTCAAGTCCTTAGTCGATCGCCAGCTCGTGGACGCGCCGTGACACTGTACTAATATAATCGTAGCCAACGCACAACTTTGTCCCGACGCGCGTCAACCAACTCCGCACACGCGCGCGCGTTCGCCCCGCACCCGTCATCGCGCGCGCCTGGCGCAGAAAACACGCGTTTTTGACCGTGACTCGCGCGCGTCGCGCGAACGGACGCTCAACGCGCGCGTGAGACGGATCGAAAGGCGCCGCCGCCATGGGCAAGAAACGAAACGAATCGCGCGACGAACGCGTCGATGACGACGCCGACCACGACGCGTGGCTGCGCGACGACGAGTCGTGGCGGTCGGTAAGCGTGAACACCAACGCGCTCATGCTCGGGGCGCAAGAAGAAGGATTCATGAGTTTGGAAGTTTTGGACCCGTCGGCGGCGAGCGACTACGCGAAGACAAACGCGTCAAACGGCGACGCAAAGGGAACGACGAAGAAAGGTGAAACGAAAGCGAAAGCGTCAATGAAGAGCGATGGTGATCGAGCGAAGGCCAAAGCGGGGAAGAAGAAGGCTTCGAAGAAGTCGAATGAGAATTCGACGACGACGGCGGTGCCGAGCGCGTTAGCGGCGCTGGACGAAGCCGCTCTGGAGGGCTTGTCGGGGAAGGAGGCGCGAATTATGAAGAGAAAACTGCGCTGGAAGGCAAAGATCGAGGCGAAGAAAATAGCGAAGAAGAGTGGTGCGGTGGCGGTACCGGCGGCGAAGAAGAACAGTGGTGACGGCGTTGCCATCGTGGACGACGCGCCGACAACGTCTGGCGCGACTCAAGCTAAGAAGAAGAAGGACACGAAAGTCACAGAGAAGAAAGAAAACAGAAAGACTTTAGTGAAACCGGATGAAGAGCTCGTTGCGGATGCAGCATTGGACGTGGAAGAGGATTGGGAAAAGATTACACACAAAAAGGTGGCGGCGAAAGATGCGCCGATGAATAAGGCGTCGACGGCGAGTGGTTTCGATTACAACAAGCACCCGACATCAGGAATGAGTGCTGTCGTCGATGGCGTGGATTTAGATCGTGGTTGCGACGTGAGTGCATGGTTTGAGTTTGATTTACACCCGCTCATCATGCGCGCGATTCAAGATTGCGGTTTTACCACGCCAACGCCTATTCAGCGCGAGTGCTTGCTACCGGCGACAAAGGGTCGATGCGATATCATCGGTGCGGCGCAAACGGGGAGTGGGAAAACTTTAGCGTTTGCGTTGCCTATTTTGCAACGCTTACTTTCCCAAGGTATCGGTTTACCCGAAGGATACGCGACGAAAGAGGAAGAAGATTCAGAGCAATTGCCAGACGTGCTTCGAGCACTCATCGTCGCGCCCACGCGCGAATTAGCGCTCCAAGTCTGCGCCATGATGCGCGCAGTCGCGGTGTACACGAAAATTGACGTATGTCCTGTCGTTGGTGGGATGTCGAAGGAAAAGCAAGAACGACTTTTGAATAGGAAACCGGCAGTCATCGTCGCCACGCCTGGGCGGATGTGGGACACAATGCAAAGCGGCCACGAGCACTTGACCGAACTCAGCGCGCTTTCGTTTTTCGTCCTCGACGAAGCCGATCGTATGGTGGAGCGAGGTCATTTTAGCGAGCTCACGAGCATCATTCAGAACATCCCGCAGCCGCCGCGCATCAAGCGTCCGGGCGGCGCCGCAAAGCTCACTAGCGTAGAACGCGAGGCTGCGGGGGCGACGGATGCGTTCGCTGAGGACACGGAAGAGGATGATAAACAGAAAGCGTTAGCCCTGCGCCCAAAGCAGATGCTTGATCGACAAACATTCGTCTTCAGCGCTACGCTCACGGTTCCGGATTCTGTGCGCAGAAAGTTGAAAAAAGGTAAGGCGTGGACGTCGAAACGTCCGGCATCCATGAGCGGAAAGCCGCAGAGCGGTTCTTTAGAATCACTCATGGAGGCTGTTCCGTTTTACGGGCGTGTGAAAATGGTCGATCTGACCACAAAAGAGCGTAAAGGGGGTGCCGTGGCGAAATCAATCGCGGAAAGTGCGCTGGAGTGCACCGAGGACGATCGCGACTCGCTGTTGTACTATCTCCTCTCGGCGCATCCCGGGATGACCATCGTCTTCGTCAACGCTATTTCATGCTTGCGTCGGGTCGTGGCGCTTTTGAAGATTCTTCGCGTGCCCGTGGAAGGGCTTCACGCGGGTATGCAACAGCGTGCTCGTTTGAAGGCGCTCGATCGATTCAAAGCCGCTGCGGCGGCGGCGGACAAGGGCGATCGCCACGCGCACTCGGTGCTCGTAGCCACCGACGTCGCCGCACGAGGTCTCGACGTCAAGGGCGTGGAACTGGTCATTCATTACCAAATCCCACTCAGTGCGGACACGTATATTCATCGAAGCGGCCGCACTGGGCGCGCGGATAAGTTGGGCGCGGCGGTTTCCCTGGTGACGCCGAAGGATCGCGCGCGATATTACTCGCTGTTGAAGTCTCTCAACCGCGACGGACCATTAGACCCGTTCCCGATCGCGGAAGAGACTTTGACCGACGCGAGCAGACGTTTAGCCGTGACGCGTAAGATCGACAAGCTGTCGCACGCGAAGAAGAAGGCCAAGGCGGACAAGGAGTGGCGCAAGACGAACGCCGAGGAGCTCGGCATCATTCTCAGCGAATCCGAGTCCGACGAAGATTTACAAGAGTACCAAGAAGACCAAAGCGCCAAGAGCACGGCTGCGGCAAACGAGCGCAAGCTTCGCGCTGAACTCGATGCCATGATCGCCATCCCGCTCGGCTCTCATCGTCACTCCTTGATCGGAAGCGCGAAATTCCCCAGTCGCGGCGGCGGCGACGCGTTGCTCAAAGCCAAGCGCGCGCGCGCTCGAGACGAATCCAACGTCTCCGCCGTCGCCATGCTCAACGGCGACAAATCCTCAAAATCTCAGCCTTTACCCGCCGCAATCACCGGCGCCATCGCCGGCGGCGCTCGCGGCAAGCGTCGCAAGACCAAGAAAATGTAGACTTCGCCGCGATTCGCGCTCTCATCAATGCACGCGTCGCCGTCATCTCATCGCCTCGCGCGCGTCACACCTCGCCGCGTCTCGCGCCCGACCGCATGCCGTCGCGATCGATCGACGATTTCTGCCACCTCCCGCGCGACCTCGCGCCCGGGTCGATCGGCGCCGACGTGCACTGCCTGCAAAGACTCCTCGTCCGGGAAAAGTTTTTGAAACGCGGCGCCCGAGCCGATGGACGATACGATGCGAACACGCGCGACGCCGTCAAGGCGTGGGCGACGGCGAACAAGTGGGCGAACGTCAGTGGCGGCGTAGACTCCGCGATGCGGCGCGCGTACGGCGAGGTGCGTGATGGACGCGGACCGATGACGAACGACCGACCGACCGACCGGTTGGACCGAAGACTGACGAGACGACGGACGCGCGCGCGCGAGATAGGCGAACGATTACGCGACGACGTCGAGCGGACGGTTGGTGAACGATTGCGCGAATGGGAAAAATGTCGATGGGTTGGCGTGCGTGGACGTGTGCGTGGAACACGGGGAGACGACGCAGTATTGTCAGACGAAGTGCGCGACGCGAGACGACGATAAAAAGTTTGCGTGTAGAGCGGCGTGTCAGGACGCGTTCGCGGGTGCGTGCGATCGTGCGTTTCCACCGACGAGCGAAGAAAATCGGGTGAAGTTTGAGGGGTGCTTAGAAAACATGGCGGCGGAGTGCGCGCGCTCGTGCAAGCGATGGAAGTGATGAAATCGTCGAGTCAAACGTGTAAATCGCGCGGCGTAGCCGGCTCTGGATTAACATTTTCACAACAAACTCGGTCGGCGTCGTCTCCCTAACGGCATCCTAACGGCTCATTCCTCGAGATTAATCGAGTTTCCTAGTCGCTCGTACAATTTCTAAATCTCGTCAGTCGTCGAACGCGCGCGCGGTCCGACGCGCGAGGCGCACCTTTTTCAACTCCTCCATGCCTTCTCGCAACACCTTCCTCTCAGCGCTCAGCGCCTCCAACGCCGCGCGCTCGCGCGTCAGCATCGCCTCAACCTTCGCCTCCGCCTGTTCGTTGTCCATCTTCACGAAGCACTCCCCCATGAGCACGCGCGCGTCGTCCTCGTCGTTGACCGCGAGCTCGGTCGAGGCTTCGTCCAAGTCATCGATCTGCTTCTCTTTGTGTTTAATCTCCGAGTGTATCTCGTGCGCGCGCGCGTTCATGCGCGAGAAGGCGCATATGCGCTGTTGGTCCTCCCACGTCACCTCCTTCGCGGCGCTCATGGGCGCGGCGAGGCGTCGTCTGGCGCCCGCGCGATGGTCGGCGCGAATGCCCCGGGCGCGGTCGTCCGGCGCCCGCGCGCCCGCGCGATGGTCGGCGCGAACGACGCGGGCGCGCGCGCGGCGCGAATCCAAGCGCGATCGGCGTAAAAAAAGCACGGCGCGTCTCGGGGCCTCTCCCGAGTTCAACTGTTGATCAACGAACGAGCGCGCACAGTCAGTACGTGGGACTTTTCGAGGTGTGGGTACGCGCGAGGTCACGTCGGCGCGAAAGACGCACGTCCACCTCCTTAACCACTCGGACACAGTGACCGCGTCGCGCGAACGTCACCGACGAGATTTGAACTCGCGCACGCATAGCGTAGTGGATATCTTTAATACGAAAGATTACTGCATAAATGCACATGTCGGGTTCAGTGCGTTCGCGCGATGCGATTTCGTTGATGTTACGGGTTGAATGCGACACCACGCGCGGGGCGTCGGACGACGCTCGACGAGAGCGCGGGGAGGCGTCGCGAGGGCGAACGCGAAAAGGGAGAA
>Ga0181602_10004876_pt1 | contig 10226 bp, 9 predicted proteins | sample 041ome_14_FD_148640 | JGI IMG/M metagenome (GOLD analysis project Ga0181602, IMG submission 148640) | Coastal salt marsh microbial communities from the Groves Creek Marsh, Skidaway Island, Georgia - 041408US metaG (spades assembly) | ecosystem: Environmental > Aquatic > Marine > Intertidal zone...
CCCGCCGATTCGACAGCGCAAAACGGTCAACGATTCATGGTTGAGCCTGTCGATTACCGAGGGAAGAAACCGACAGGTCAGGCGGATGACGGCCGCGGTGGGCTACCCCACCCTGCGATTGATCCGGGTCAGCGTGGGGTCATTTCAGCTAGGCACGCTACAGCCCGGAGAGCATCGTTATGAGACCCTTACCTGACGCAGCATTGACCCGACTGCGCCCTGCCCTCATGCTTCCAGCCGTTTTGTAATCAGGCATACCACAGCCGTGACCCACTCATCGACACAAGATCAGACCGTGATTGTCGGGATGTCAGGCGGCGTGGATTCTTCTGTGGCTGCGCTCATGCTGATCGAGGCAGGCTACCATGTAGAGGGCCTGTTCATGAAAAACTGGGAGGAGGATGACGGCACCGAGTACTGCACTGCCAAAGAGGACCTTGCCGACGCACAATCTGTGGCGGATCAATTAGGGATCCGCCTCCATAGCGCCAATTTTGCTGCGGAATACTGGGACGGCGTCTTCGACCACTTTCTGTCCGAGTATCGCGCTGGCCGGACACCCAACCCTGACATTCTGTGCAACCGAGAAATCAAGTTCCGCGCCTTTCTCGACTACGCCACGCAGCTGGGCGCCGACCTGATTGCCACCGGCCATTACGTGAGAACCGATTCGATTAGCGGCACCACACGACTCCGCAAGGGGGTCGACGGTAATAAAGACCAAAGCTACTTCCTGCATCAAGTCGATCATCAAGCACTGGGCAGAAGCCTGTTTCCCGTCGGTAATGTAGACAAAGCGTTAGTCCGCGAAAAAGCAGCCTCTGCGGGATTCGTGACAGCGCGTAAAAAAGACAGCACCGGCATCTGTTTTATCGGTGAACGCAGATTTCGTGACTTCCTCAAACAATATCTGCCCGCTCAGCCGGGACCCATTGTGTCTGTAGACGGAGACGATCTGGGTGAGCACGAAGGCTTGATGTATCACACTATCGGGCAAAGGCAGGGACTGGGTATAGGCGGGCTGGCAAATCGACCTGAGGCGCCCTGGTATGTCGTGGACAAAAAAGTGACTGACAACGCGCTGGTAGTCGCGCAGGGCAACGAGCATCCGGCACTTTTCAAAACACAGCTCACCGCGGCTGACATGATCTGGATCAGCGGCGAGCCCCCCTCTTTCCCCCTTAACTGTCACGCAAAAATCCGCTATCGGCAGGCGGATCAAGCCTGCGTCGTATCCGCTTGCGGGGCAAAAATAGAGGTCACATTTAACACCCCCCAGAGAGCGGTGACCCCCGGTCAGTCTGTGGTCTTCTACGAGGACGACATTTGCCTTGGCGGCGGCGTTATTGAGGATGCTCAATGAGCGACCGCTCGCTTTTGGAGCAGCGCACGGTGGCACTGGCGGGTGTGGCGCAGGCGGCTCGCATAGTGGACTTGGCTGCCAAGACCGGTAGCTGGCCACTGCCATTTGTCGAGGCCTCCATACACTCCCTTTTCAGTTTTGATCCGGATGGTGTGGAGACGGTATTCGGGACGCCACAGGGCATTCGCTTAGGTCTTGAGCAGTTGTCGGCCTGCCTGGGGCTCTCGCAGGATGAGGCGGGGGCAGATACGCTGCGCTACACCTTGGCCATCTTGCAGCTGGAGCGACGTTTTGCCGCGCGGGACGACCTGCAGGCCATCGTTCACTCAAGGCTCAAGCACACCGCTTACAAGGCAGAGAACTTCTCCAGCGATATCAATGGTCTAAGCGCCAATATATCTGCCATCTATCAAGATACGCTCAGCACGCTACCCTACCGTATCAAGGTGACCGGCAGCGCACAGCACCTCAACAACCCCCAGGTAGCCGATCTGGTAAGAGCCTTACTGATGTGTGGCGTCAGGGCCGCATTTTTATGGCGACAACTCGGCGGCACACGCTTCAAATTAATGCTGAGCCGCGGTCGAGTGAGAGAGCATGCTGCGCGCATGGCTCGCGAACTGGGCGTGACGCATTGACCAAACTCCGCCCGTCACCGTGATAAACTTACTGCTGACTGAAATCAGGCGACCCCATGAGCCCCACTCCGCTGACAGCCCTTTCACCGCTGGATGGCCGCTATCACGGTAAAGTGGATGCGCTCCGCGACATCTTCTCTGAGTTCGGACTCATTCGCCGACGCGTTCAAGTCGAGGTGGCATGGCTAAAGGCGCTCTCTGAATGCGCCGATATTGCCGAGGTACCGGTATTCAGCAGTGAATCGACCAACTTGCTTGATCGAATCGTCAGTGAATTCGATGAAGCGCAAGCCGAGGCCGTGAAAGCGATCGAGGCGACGACCAATCACGACGTCAAATCCGTCGAATACTTCCTCAAGGAAGCGCTATCGGGCAATCCGGAGCTCAACGCAGTTGGCGAGTTTGTACATTTTGGCTGCACCAGTGAGGATATTAATAACCTCGCGCATGCCCTCATGATCCGTGATGGGCACTGCGTCATAGTCAAGCACTATGAGGCCGTCCGAGATGCATTAGCAGACCTTGCACAAGCGCATGCTGAACAGCCCATGCTATCCCGTACGCATGGACAAGCAGCCACCCCAACCACTTTGGGCAAGGAGCTCGCTAATGTCGTCATGCGGCTGAACCGGCAGCTGGCCGCCGCTAATGCCATTCAGCCAATGGGCAAGATGAACGGAGCCGTGGGCAACTACAACGCCCATCTGGTTGCCTACCCGGATGTTGACTGGCCAGCCCTCTCCGAGCGCTTCGTTTCTGGCCTGGGTATCGAATGGAATCCCTACACGACGCAAATCGAACCGCACGACTATTTAGCGGAGTACTTCGACGCGATTTCTCGGCTGAACCAAATTCTGGTCGACTTCAGCCGGGATATTTGGTCTTACATCTCACTGGGCTACTTCAAGCAGCGGATGGTCGAAGGGGAAGTTGGCTCTTCCACCATGCCGCACAAAGTCAATCCCATCGATTTCGAGAACGCCGAGGGAAATTTTGGCCTGGCCAACGCCCTGCTCAACCATCTTGCTCAAAAGCTACCTGTTAGCCGATGGCAGCGTGACCTGACTGACAGTACCGTGCTGAGAAACATGGGGGTTGCCTTGGGCTACTCACAGCTAGCACTAGCGTCCTTGAGCCGAGGGATCGGAAAACTGGAGGTGGCGCCTGATCCGATAGCGGATGACCTGGAGGCTGCCTGGGAAGTACTGGGAGAAGCTGTTCAAACAGTCATGCGTCGTTACGGCGTGCCAGAGCCCTATGAAAAGCTCAAGGCGCTGACCAGGGGGCAGCGGCTCGAGGCTGGCACGCTGAAATCTTTTATACTGGCTCTGGAAATTCCGGACGATGCCAAGGAGCGGCTCATGTCATTAACCCCTAATACCTATCTCGGATACGCCGCCGCTCTGGCCAAAAAAACCACTCTCTGACGCTCGACTGACCTGAGAGCAGGTATGCGCTTACCCGTCACAACAGAGCAGTTTTTGGTCGAGTACTGGCAACAACGACCTCTGCTCTGCCCGCAGGCTTTGCCTAACTTTCAGTCTCCCATCACGGCAAAAGAGCTCGCCGGTCTGGCCATGGAGCCCGATATCGAGAGTCGCATGGTCTGGCAGGACGTGGGGGTCTGGCACCAGCAGGCCGGCCCGTTCAAGGAACAGGCCTTCCAGGGAAAGGCACCTTGGACCCTGCTGGTACAACGCGTTGACTGCTTTCACGCTGGGGTCTCGGCCCTGCGCAACACCCTGCCCCCGGTTCCCCGGTGGCGCTTCGACGACGTGATGGTGAGTTTTGCCACGGATCAAGCAGGTGTCGGACCCCACTTCGATCGATACGACGTCTTTCTGCTGCAAGGCATGGGTCGGCGGGAGTGGCGTATCGGCCCTCACTGCGATGACGAGACGCCGCAGCTTCAGGAGAACGGACTGAATTTGATCCCACCTTTCGAACCTGTTGAGACTTATGTGCTTGAACCCGGTGATGTGTTGTACGTTCCACCGGGCGTCGCGCACTGGGGAGTGGCTTTGGGTGAGGCCGTCACCTACTCGCTGGGTTTCCGCGCGCCCCCCGTCGGTGACCTCATGGCGCGACGGACCGATGCTGCGCTCGAACTGATGTCAGCCACTAGTCTTCTCGAGGATGGGGCCGCCGCCCATAAGACTGCACGACCCGGCGAATTCACCGCCGAGCACATTGCCAATGCCCGCGATGCCATTAACAACGCCCTCGACGCACTGGATTCGGGTCGCTGGTTTGGCGAGGTGATTACCGAGGGTGACGGCGATACTGACCACACCCACCACCCCGCCGCCGTTCACGGTGACCAGGTGCGCCTAAACCCGGCCACAAGGATCGCGTGGCGGGAGCGAGAAAGCACTATTGATATGTTTATCGATGGCGGCCACTTTGAGGTGCCGCTTAACTCGCTTAAGCCACTGATGGCTCTATGCAGTGGAGCCTGGGTCCAGCGCCGCGAACTGGCTGAGGCGACTGAGACACTTTTTGAGGCACTTCGCGAGGCAGGGGCGCTCACGGACGAGGACTTCACATGATTGAAGACCGGCATCCCTTGCTGTCACATCTGATGACCCTACTCGAATCGGCACGTCGGGATATTGTCATTAGCTGCCCCGAGGCGATCATGCCGCTCTTTGATAACGATGACGCGATCTCGGAGATGTTAAGAGTGGCCCGTCGGGCGCGACAAACGGGACTCAGAGTCCTGTTGCAACAGTTCGAGCCCGTCAAGATGCAAGGCAGTCGTTTTATCCATTCAATGCAGCGCATTCCAACGAAGGCTGAGTGCCGATTATTGGAGGAACACCCGGAGTGGCTGTCAGAAACCCTCGTTATCATTGATCAAGCCGCAGGACTGCTGATCCCGACCAAAACCCGGCGCCCCATCGACCTCTCGGAGCGGCGTGAGGTGAAGGCGCGCTTGAATCGGTTTAATGCCCTGTGGGATGAGGCGCACCCCGCGCACGAGATGCGCCGTCTATGCTGACGACCCAGTGCATGACAGCACGACGCCCAGCCCATCCGCTACATCACTTGCTGTAAGGCCCACACCGTATCGCTCCCAGGCCAGATCCCCTGCACGCGCATGCGCCGCCACCCCGAGGGCGCTGGCCTCCATCATACTCAGGCTCTGACCTACCAACGCGCCGATCAAGCCCGCCAGCACATCTCCCATGCCACCCGTTGCCATACCGGGATTTCCCCCCGCACAAATACAGGGCGGACCGTCATTGCACGATGAAGCGATCACCGTGCCCGCGCCCTTTAGTACCACCACCCCGGCAATGCGCTCAGCTAATTCCCTTGCCCAGCTCACTCGGTCAGCTTCGATCTCACTGGTTGTCACACCAGCGAGACGAGACGCCTCACCCGGATGGGGCGTCACGATCAAGGGTATCTCTGGAGGTATGGTGACATCATTGGCAGCGATCAGATTCAGCGCATCTGCGTCACAGACGAGGGGTACCCCAGCCGCAACAGCATGTCGCAGACTCTGCTGTGCCCAGTCGTCTTGGCCCAGCCCGGGGCCAATCACAATAACGCTCTTGTCCTCACAGAGCTCGGGCAACACCGCCGCATCATCGAGACCCGTGACCATCAGTTCTGGATGCCGGGTAAGTGCCGCCGTCACGTGCTCGGAGCGGGTGGCCAATGACACCAACCCCGCACCAGATCGTAGCGCAGCGCCAGCCGCCAAAAGCGCCGCACCACCCATGCCCCGGTTACCGCCAATCACCAGCACATGGCCGAAGTGCCCCTTGTGAGCGGTCGGTGACCGCAGGGGCAACCCCGCCTCAATACTGACCGAAATCCGGACGCCGTCCGCAGGCACCGACGCGAAAACAGTCGGCGGTGCATCAAGGCCAGCCAATACCAGTCGCCCAACGTGATTCAAGGCGGCGCCGGTTAGCAGGCCGGGCTTGTGAGCAATGAATGTGACGGTTGTCGTGGCATGGATGGCCGCACCGATAACGGATCCGGTGTCGGCATCGACTCCACTGGGTACATCCAGTGATAGCACCGGCACTGTGCTGTCGTTGATGACCGTTATCAGCCTAACGGCAGCATCGCGCGCGGGGCCAGCCAGGCCAATACCCGTCAGCGCATCGACCACGACGTCATATTCGTCAGCGTCAAGGCCGCTCGTGATCAAGGTGTCCGCGTTGGAATATGCAGTCGATGTGCTGTTGCACCAGGCGTCGTGAGCCATGCCTGCAGCACCCGATATACGGGAAGCGTCTCCGAATAGCGCAACCCGGCAGTCAAAGCCCGCGCCGTGAGCCAGTCTCGCCAAAACCCAACCGTCTCCACCGTTGTTACCAGTACCGCATAAGATCAGGATGCGCCGGGCTTCGGGCCACTGGCTGACAAGCACCCGAAACGCCGCCGCCCCCGCCTGACACATGAGCGCATACTCAGAGATGCCAAGCGCCGTATAAGTCTGCCGATCGACCTCGCGCATGGCAGGCGCTCGATAGAACGGCTGCACCTCGCTGAAATACTTGGCGTTCACAGACGTTAAAACGCGGTGGGAAAGCGGCGTGAGACCCGGAGATGGGAATCTCGCCCTGTCATCTCAAACAGGCTCTCTGGCCAATGCCAATATTGCCTGAGCGGCGGCCAGAGGAGTTTGCTGGGCAGCTCGCACTGCCTCTTCCAGTGCCGGCATGGCTTCTTTAACTTTCGGATGCCGCGCCAGATTGTCTCGCAATAATGCGTCGGTCAACTGCCGCATCCAGGCAAGGTTCTGGGTTGCCCGAGCCGAATCGAACGCGCCCTGAGAACGAGCGGCGTCGGCGTACTCTCTAATGGTCTCCCATACCGCTTCAATCCCCTGCTTGTGTAGCGCCGAGCAGGTCATTACCTGGGGCTCCCAGAAACCTTCGTGGCGCAGTAGCGACATAGCGCCGCGATAATGCTGCTGGGTGGTCCTCGCCAGCTCCTCGCTGGCGCCATCCGCCTTATTCACGACGATGGCATCGGCCAACTCGAGAATGCCTTTCTTGATGCCCTGGAGCTCATCGCCACCACCAGGCAGCATGAGCAGCAAGAAGAAATCGACCATCCCCGCGACCTGATGCTCCGACTGACCGACACCGACGGTCTCAACCAAAATGACGTCGTAACCCGCCGCCTCGCAAAGCAACAATGACTCACGAGTTTTTAATGCAACCCCGCCCAGCGCTCCGCCGGCAGGGGACGGTCTGATATACGCGGCCTCTTCCCGTGAAAGCATCTCCATGCGGGTTTTATCACCGAGAATCGAGCCTCCGGCGACGGGTGAGCTGGGATCGACCGCCAGCACTGCCAAGCGGTGACCTTGATTGATCACGTGCTGACCAAACGTCTCAATAAAGGTAGATTTACCGACACCGGGCACACCGGTGACGCCAACACGGATGCTGTTCCCGGTATGGGGCAAGAGGTCCTGTAGCAGCGCCTGCGCGGCGCCTCTGTCAGCATCACGCTGACTTTCGACCAAGGTGATGGCTTTCGCCAGCGCACGGCGGTCACCCGCGAGAATTGCCTCAGCTGTTGGCGTTGATGGCATCGAGGACCTTGCGTGCGGCCTCTGGGATAGGGGTACCCGGCCCAAAAATTAGCGCCACGCCGCTCTCCTCAAGAAACGCATAATCCTGTTGCGGAATGACGCCGCCCGCGATCACGATCACATCGTCGGCGCCTTGCTCACGCAGCGCGTTAATGAGCTGAGGCACCAGCGTTTTATGACCCGCAGCAAGACTCGAGGCGCCCACGACATGCACATCATTCTCGATGGCCTGCCTGGCCACTTCTTCAGGCGTGGAGAACATCGGTGATAAATCAACGTCGAAACCCACATCTGCGAACGCTGTAGCAACCACTTTGGCGCCGCGATCGTGGCCGTCCTGCCCCATTTTCGCGACCAGCATGCGAGGCCTGCGACCGTGCTGCTCCACAAAGGACTCAATATCCATGGAGATGCCCTCCCAGTTGGCATCTTCTGCATACGCCGCACCATACACCCCCGATACGGTCTGTGCATTGGCCACAAAGCGTCCGTAGATCTTCTCAAGGGCATCGGAAATTTCACCGACCGTTGCGCGGAACCGAGTGGCCTCGACAGCCAGCCCGAGCAAATTGCCCTCGCCCGACTCCGCAGCCTGCGTTAGCGCGTTCAATGCGGATTCGACAGCAGCGTTGTCCCGGGCCTCACGAATACTGGCTAACCGGGCCAGCTGAGAATCTCGTACCTGCTCATTGTCGATCTCAAGAATATCCACCGAATCCTGCTCGTCGCTCTGAAATTTGTTCACGCCAACGATCACGTCTTCACCGCGGTCGATGCGTGCCTGCTTTTTCGCCGCAGCCTCTTCTATCCGTAGTTTGGGAATACCGCTTTCGATCGCATTGGCCATACCGCCCAGTTCATCTATCTCGGCAATCAACTCGCGAGCCTTGGCGGCCATGTCATTTGTTAGGGTTTCCATCATGTAGGAGCCGCCCCAGGGATCCACCACCTGTCCGATGCCGGTTTCCTCTTGCAGGATCAACTGCGTGTTCCTTGCGATCCTGGCGGCAAAATCAGACGGCAGTGCAATTGCCTCGTCGAGAGCATTGGTATGCAGTGACTGGGTGCCACCAAACACGGCCGCCATGGCCTCGATGGTCGTGCGCACAATATTGTTGTAGGGGTCCTGCTCGGTCAGCGACCAACCGGAGGTTTGGCAGTGGGTGCGCAACATGCCACTTTTCGGGTTAGTCGGCCCAAAGGCGTCGACGATCTCTGCCCACAACAATCTCGCCGCGCGCATCTTGGCGATTTCCATATAAAAATTCATGCCGATGCCCCAGAAAAAGCTCAGGCGCGGCGCAAAATCGTCAATCTTGAGTCCTGCAGCAATCGCGGTCTGAATGTATTCCTTACCATCAGCGAGCGTATAGGCGAGCTCCAGAGCCGCGTTAGCACCTGCCTCCTGCATGTGGTAGCCCGAGATCGAGATGGTATTGAACTTGGGTAAATTTGCGGAGCAGTAGGCAATGATGTCGCCGATGATGCGCATACTGGGCGTCGGAGGGTAAATGTAGGTGTTGCGGACCATGAACTCTTTGAGGATGTCATTCTGGATCGTGCCAGATAGCGCTGACTGATCGACCCCCTGCTCTTCAGCGGCAACGATATAACCCGCCAACACGGGCAAAACGGCACCGTTCATCGTCATCGACACCGAGACCTGATCGAGCGGTATGCCGTCAAAGAGGATCTTCATGTCCTCGACAGAATCCACAGCCACGCCCGCCTTGCCCACGTCTCCAGAAACCCGCGGATGATCCGAGTCATAACCGCGGTGCGTGGCGAGATCAAATGCCACCGAGATGCCTTGCCCTCCGGCAGCCAGTGATTTCCTGTAAAAGGCGTTCGATGCTTCCGCAGTTGAGAACCCGGCATACTGGCGAATCGTCCAGCGTCGCCCCGCATACATGGTCGCCTGCGGCCCTCTGATATAGGGCGACATACCCGGCATCGTATTGGTGTAAGGCAGCGACTCGAGGTCTTCAGCGGTATAGAGGGTCTTGAGTGGGATACCCTCCGGGGTATGCCAGGTGAACTCGTCTGGTTTTAGACCTTTGCTTTGCTTTTCTACCAGCGCGCCCCAGGCGGATAAATCAGCCGCATCCGGATCATAAATACTCATGAGTGCGCCTCCGCTGGCTGGGAAAGCTCAATCAGCACACCATCGCAACTTTTCGGATGGATGAAAATGACGCGGGAACCATGCGCTCCAGGAGTCGGCGCATCGCTGGTGAACTGATATCCCTTGGCGCGCAGCCTATCGACATCGGCATCAATATCATCGCTCCGGAAACAGAGGTGATGCAGCCCGCCACCACGCTTCTCAAGGTACGTTGCAATAGGTCCGGCACCATCTAGCGGATGCACCAACTCTATGTGCGTCTCGGGTACGCTAAAAAACGCCGTTGTGGTCTGGGCCGCCTCCACCACTTCGTTGCCATCATGTTGGAGTCCGAAATCCTCGAGGAAACGCGCTATAGCGCCCTCAAGATCTGGTACGGCAATCGCGATATGGTCCAATGCAGTAATCATGAAACAACCTGCCTCTCAGGAATCTGATGATGCGCTAAATGAAGAGCTTGACGAGCTCAGTGGTGTGCTCGCGGCGCAGGGACGCCATCTCACTGTGAGAGAGCACTTCAACCTTCTCGTCCGG
>Ga0181602_10004888_pt1 | contig 10213 bp, 9 predicted proteins | sample 041ome_14_FD_148640 | JGI IMG/M metagenome (GOLD analysis project Ga0181602, IMG submission 148640) | Coastal salt marsh microbial communities from the Groves Creek Marsh, Skidaway Island, Georgia - 041408US metaG (spades assembly) | ecosystem: Environmental > Aquatic > Marine > Intertidal zone...
CAAAAAAAAACTAAAGGCACACCACAAGAAATTTCATCAATGCGAATACAAAAAGCTTTGGCGCATTTAGGGATAGGCTCAAGAAGAGGAATTGAAAAAGCAATAATAGAAAAAAGAATTGAAGTTAATAATTCACCTGCTCATATTGGTCAAATAGTATCTTCAAAAGATAAAATTATCTTTGATGGAAAATTAGTCAAACTCAGCGATGAAACGCTTTTACCTAAAATTCTTCTTTATCATAAACCTGATGGCGAGATTGTTTCAAAAAATGATCCTAAAAAAAGACCAAGTGTATTTGATCATCTTCCTAAATTAAAAAAAGAGAAATGGATTGCTATCGGAAGATTAGATTTCAATACATCTGGATTATTAATTTTTACAACATACGGGGCATTAGCAAATAGACTGATGCATCCAAGATATGAGATTGAAAGGGAGTACTCAGTAAGAATTTTGGGAGAACTCACAGAAATTCATATGCAGCAATTAAAAGAGGGAGTGCTTCTAGATGATGGAAAGGCAAATTTAGAATCCATTATTTTTGAGGGTGGAGAGGGCGCAAATCATTGGTATAAAGTAACAATTAGAGAGGGTAGGAATAGGGAGGTAAGGCGATTATTTGAAAGATTGAATTTTACTGTTAGTCGTTTGATTAGGGTTAGATTCGGGAAAATAAAACTACCTTCGCATCTAAAAAGAGGTATGCATCTGGAATTAAGTCAACGGCATGTAAAGGAAGTCCTGAAGGATCACGATATTGATATAAGTACGTTCAAAACACCACAAATTTCAAATAAAAGTAGAATGAAAAAGAGTTATGCTATCTAGGCTAATGCTTTTTTAATGGTCAACTTGTAAATATCTTTTAGTTTATTAATACAGTTCGTATCTATATGCTCGTTGATTTTATGAATTGATTCGTTAATTGGACCAAACTCAACAACTTGATCACATATTTTTGCAATAAACCTTCCGTCAGATGTGCCACCAGTAGTTGAGATTGTAGGATTTTTTCCACAGACTTCATTAATTGATGATGAGATTATATCTATAAGCATACCTTTTTCAGTTAGGTAAGGTTGTCCAGAATGTTGCCACTCAATTTCAAACTCTAATTTATGTTTATTGAGAATTTCTTCAACTTTGTTCTTTAATATTTCGGCAGTTACAGATGATGAATATCTAAAATTAAATAAAACCTCAACATTTCCAGGAACTACATTTGTGGCGCCTGTCCCCCCATTAATATTTGAGACTTGATAAGATGTTTTTGGAAAATATTCATTTCCTTCATCCCAAACTGTATTTACTAAATCATCAATGGCAGGTGCAACCTCATGAATTGGGTTTTTGGTTAATTCAGGATATGCAATATGACCTTGGATACCTTTAATATTCAACTTTGCTGAAAGCGAACCTCTTCTACCATTTTTAACAGTATCTCCAAATGTTTTTGAAGAAGTTGGTTCACCGACAATGCAGTAATCAATTTTTTCTTGTCTTTCTTGAAGCGCTTCAACAACTTTTACAGTGCCATCTGTTGCCACCCCCTCTTCATCAGAGGTTATCAACAAACCAATCGATCCATTATGATCGGGATTTTCAGCTATAAATTCTTCGATACTGACAATAAAAGCAGCCAATGATGTCTTCATATCAGCCGCACCACGACCATAAAGAACTTCATCTTTTATTGTTGGTTTAAAAGGATCACTTAGCCACTTATCCAAAGGTCCGGGAGGTACAACATCCGTATGACCTGCAAAAACAATAAGTGGACCGCTTGAGCCTTTTTTAGCGTAAAAGTTTTGCACGTCTGCGTTGGGCATCTTTTCTATCTTGAAACCTAATTTTTGCAGACGATTGATAAGCAAATCCTGACAACCGTCATCTTCAGGCGTTATGGATTTCCTAGAGATTAACTCTTCAGCAAGACTTAGCGTTTTACTCATTTAATTTTTTCTTTATAAATAGTTTCATCAAAACCTATAGTAAGAACTTTACCTGCGTCTGTAATAAGTGGGCGTTTCATCGCTGTGGGATATTTTTTTATTAAATTAATTATATTTTTTTTCGTAGGAGATAATTTTTTTTCATCGTCAGATAATTTTCTCCATGTCATTCCTGATTTGTTAAGTAAATTTTCAGGTGTATAAGGTTTGGAAATGTTATCAATCCATTCACTAAGAAGTGAGTCTGATAAATCTATTCTTTTTACATCAAAAAACTCGTAATCAATGTTGTTACTGTTAAGCCACTCAAGTCCTCTCTTAACAGTATTACAATTTTTAATACCGTAGACATGAAGCATGTTAAATACCTCTCAGCAACTCATTAATTCCAACTTTACCCAAAGTCTTCTCATCAACTTTTTTAACTATTACAGCACAATACAGGCTATAAGACCCATCTTTTGAAGGTAAGTTTCCTGAGACAACAACTGACCCTTTAGGAACTCGCCCATAAGTGACCTCTCCTGTTTCTCTATCAAATATTTTTGTTGATTGCCCAATGTATACACCCATGGAAATAACAACATTGTCTTCAACAACGACTCCCTCAACAACTTCAGATCTTGCACCAATAAAGCAGTTATCACCAATGATAGTTGGTCCAGCTTGAATAGGCTCCAAAACGCCACCGATTCCAACACCACCAGATAAATGAACATTTTTTCCAATTTGAGCGCATGACCCAACTGTTGCCCAAGTATCTACCATAGTTCCCTCATCTACATATGCTCCAATATTGACATATGAAGGCATTAGCACTACATTTTTATTAATAAAACTTCCTTTTCTAACGTTTGCATTTGGAACAACTCTATACCCACCATTTTGGAAATCATTCTCTGTAAACCCATTAAATTTTGAATCAACTTTATCGAAAAACTTGGTGTAATTACCGTCCATAACCTCATTTTCTTTAATTCTAAATGAGAGTAAAACCGCTTTTTTAATCCATTGGTGTGTTTCCCAGTCTTGAGAGTCATTGATTCTTGTGGCAACTCGAAGTGATCCGTCATTGAGTCCATCAATTGTTTCATTGACTGCATTTTTAATTTCACTAGATACATTACTCGGAGTAATTTTTGATCTTTCTTCAAATGCAACTTCTATTATGTTTTGATTATTTGACATTATTATTTGTTTCTAAATATTAAAAGGGATGTATTTTACAGTAAAAATATCAAAAAATTATTTTCAGTTATTTATTTTGATGCTCTTTATAAAGTTTTTCATATTTTTTTGCTTCAATTTGTAAGTCTTCAATTCTATTTTCATTTGATGGATGAGTACTTAAAAATTCTGGCGGGGCCGCATCAGTTTGAGCATCCATTTTTCTCCAAAGACTAACGGCTGCTATTGGGTTGTAACCTGCAAGTGCTGTTAATTCTAAACCCATATCATCAGCTTCTCTTTCTTGTTCTCTGCTGTTTGGTAATGCAAAAAATAAAGTTGTACCTAAGGCAACTCCTTGCAAAATTGCCTGTTTAGATATGAAACTTCCATCTTGATTACTAAGGAAGATAGCAAAACCTAAAATACCAATTTGTTGAACAAGAGCTGAGGACATTCTCTCCCTCCCATGTTCCCTGAGTGCATGGGCAATCTCATGACCGATAACTGCTGCAAGCTCATCATCAGTGGCATCTAGCTTAGTGATTAGTCCTGAATAGACGACTATCTTACCTCCAGGCATACAAAAAGCATTTATTTGCTCACTATCAATCACATTTATCTCCCAGTTCCATTCTTGAGCATCATCTCGGAACACATAGGTTTGATTTATTAAGTTATATGAAATGTCTCTGACCCTTTCCACTTGTGTTGTATCTGTGTTTAAGGTTCCGTCTTTCATTGCATTATCTAAAATTTCGTTATAACCAGTTTCTGACATACCCATGGCCATATACTCAGGAAGAAGCAATAGTTGAATACGATCTACTTCTGAATCAGACTTTTTAGTTGTTGAGGCGCAGCCAACAAGAATTAATAAAATAAAAAAGGATGTAAAAAAACGTCTTTTATTTCCCATCAAAAGACGACCTTACTCCCAAGTTCAACAACTCTGTTAACGGGCAAGTTAAATTGATTAGTAATATTTTCAGATGTTCTAAACTGATAAGAGAAAATTTTCTTTCTAAAAAAATTCATATCAGGGCCAGATCGAATGACTAAACTCTCTTTACCAACAAAATAAGATGTATCCATTGGGTCTAGGGTAAAAGTTCCCTTGAGATATCTTGCTAAATCTTGAGGAATTTTAGTTAGATCCTTATATCCATAGTTAAGGATAACTTTATAAAAATTATTAGGAAGCTTTTTGATTGAAATTATATTTTCACGATTAGCATGCGGGTAACCCTTAAATTTTATAGAAAGCAAAACAACCCGCTTGTGAAGAACTTTATTATGTTTTAAATTATGCAGCAATGAGTGTGGGACTCCATCGGGGTTTGGTGTTAGAAAAACAGCGGTACCATCAACACGCGTTTTTATATTTTTTTTCATTTCTTTAAAGAAGTACTCAATTTCCATGGTTTCTTTTTTTGTCTTCTTAAATAAAATTTTCCTACCTTTTTTCCATGTTGAAATTAAAAATACAAATATGATTCCAACCAAAAGAGGGAACCAACCCCCCGAAGGAACCTTGATAATATTTGATAGGAAGAAAATGATATCTATTGATAAAAATATAACAAGGAAAGTAAGTGTATATTTTAATTTCCATTTCCAAATTTCATGCATTACAAAGCTTGCGAGAATTGTAGCAATAACCATGTCAAGGGTAATAGCGATTCCGTAAGCATTAGCAAGTGCACTTGAGCTCTGAAAGATAGCTACGACACTCATGACACCAACCATTAAAATCCAATTTACTCTTGGTAAGTAAATCTGCCCTTGTTGATCCTCAGATGTATGATCGATTCTCATCCTTGGAATAAAACCGAGCTGAAGTGCTTGTCTTGAAACTGAAAATGCTCCAGTTATACATGCTTGTGAAGCAATAATAGTCGCAATTGTTGCCATAATAACGAGAGGAAGTGTCATCCATTCAGGCGCCATCAAGTAAAAAGGATTTTTAATGGTCGATGGGTCACTTAAAATTAGAGCACCTTGCCCAAAATAATTTATAGTCAGTGCCGGGAAAACAAAACTAAACCAAGTAACCTTAATTGGCTTTCTTCCAAAATGCCCCATGTCTGCGTAAAGAGACTCTACGCCTGTGACACATAGCACAACTGCACCTAATGTTATAAAGGCTATGGAAAATTGCGTTGAAAAAAAGTTAAATGCGTAAGCGGGATTGAGCGCATATAATACAGATGGCTCTTGTGCAATATTGTAAATTCCAAGAATGGTTAAAATTAAAAACCAAATCAGCATTACCGGACCAAACATAAAGCCCACCGCTCCTGTACCTTTACTTTGTGTCCAGAATAAACCAAATATTATTATTAAGGTAATAGGGACGATATAAGTGCTGAATGCAGGAGTGATTAACTCGATACCTTCAACTGCTGAGATGACAGAAATTGCAGGAGTAATCATCGCATCTGCATAAAACATTGCAGCACCCAGCATTCCAATTGAAATAATAATTAATTTTTTACTTTTCGTTTTTGCATTTCGGGAGGCAAGTGAAAGCAGCGCCATAATCCCACCTTCACCATTATTATTTGCCCTCATGATAAATAGAATATATTTAACGGAAACGATAGATATTAAAGACCAAAATATTAGAGACAATATGCCCAGCATATTAGAGTTTGTTAGGGCTAATATATTATTATTGATTGCGAAAATTTCTTTGATTGCATAAAGAGGGCTTGTACCGATATCACCAAAAACTACTCCAAGTGCGCCAAGGCATAGGATTAAAAACTTTGAATTTCCTTTGTGTTTATTATTATCCATCTACTTTTTTAGTTACAGTTGTTTTCAACAATCCGCGATGCAGTTTAATTTTAATTTTATCATTCACGGCAGTTTTTTTTGCGTTGGTGATTGGAATATTTTTTTCGTTAAAAGCAATTGCATAACCTCTAGATAATATATTATTAGGATTCAATAAGATTAGTCCTTGCTCTAAAGATTCAACTTTATTCTGATAGATATTCAGTTGGCTTTGCATTGAAGATTGGATCCTTTTTGAAAAATTGTGAACGAGCATATTTTGAGCTTTAATTTTTTCTTTTGGTGAGAGCAACCTCTTTTCGTAATGATCAATTTTTTGATAAATTTCATAAAGTTTATGTTGAATAATATTCAATGAATCTGATTTTAATGAGCGAAGTTTTTCTAAAAAAAGTGATAATTCATCGCTTACTATTTCTGCAGCAGCAGTTGGCGTTGGTGCTCTTAAATCAGCTACAAAATCTGTTAAAGTAAAGTCTGTTTCATGACCAATAGCTGATATGGTAGCTATACTTGATGTGGCGATTGATCTGACAACATTTTCATCATTGAATGCCCATAAATCTTCAATTGAACCCCCTCCACGAGCAATGATAATGACATCGACTTCATTTCTGATATTAGCTATTTCAACAGCATTAATAATGTTTTCAATAGATGCTTGCCCTTGCACCTGTGTTGGATAAATTATGATTTCGATACATTTATTTCGTCTTCTCATTGTACTTATAATATCTTGAACAACCGCTCCACTTTGAGATGTAATAACCCCAACTTTTTTTATATTTTTTGGAATTGTTATTTTATTTCCCTCTTCAAATAACCCTTCTTTTTCTAATTTAATTTTAAGTAATTGGTAAGTCTCAAATAATTTCCCAAGGCCTGACTTTTGAATTTTATTTACATTTAATTGATATTCACCTCTCGCTTCATATAAGCTCACATCACAATGAACCTCAACAAGATCACCATCATTGATCTCCCAGTCTACAAACTTATTTTTACCGCGAAACATGGTACATCTAACTTGGGAGCTGTTATCTTTGAGCGTAAAATACCAATGTCCAGAGCTGGCTTGTGTAAAGTTAGAAATCTCACCTTTAATCCAACAAGAATCGAATGTGTCAGTTAATATTTTTTTTACGAGGCGATTAATTTCAGTGACTGAGAAAATTTTTAGTTCATCAGAAATAAAGTCGTTTATGATAGGAGTATTCAAAATATTCTCATTTAATGAGTTAATATTATAGGACTATTATTGAAAATTTTAAATATATGAAATTTAATTTATCTTTCAAGGCAGTGAATCTTTTAGCTGCTACTTTTTCATTTTTTTTGGTCATCATAGCGCTATTCATTCAAGAGAAATATCAGCTTGAACCTTGCCCTCTATGCATAACCCAGCGGATAATTTTTATTGTTGGTGGGGCAGCATTCATTTTTTTTAGCTTCTTAAATCATAATAAAATTGTAGGGTTTTTACATCTTTTAGTTTTAATTTTGATAAATTTCACAGGTGTAGTTTTTTCTTTTCGACACATTTTAATCCAGAGCAAAATAATTTCTGTTCCTGCTGAATGTGGATTAGATCTTGACTATATGTTCGATAGTTTTCCTTTAACAGAAGCATTTAAATTATTATTCCGGGGAGCAGGTGATTGTTCATCTATTGATTGGACTTTATTTGGATTAACTCTCCCTCAACTTGCTTTAATGAATTACTTATTATTTATATTTATAACGGTTTATATTTATAAAAAATACCAAAAATGAAAAATACACTTGAGAGTACAATTGGTAATACACCATTAGCAAAAATAAAAAGACTTAATAATTCAGATGATGGGAATATATTTTTAAAGTTGGAGGGCAATAATCCAGCAGGATCAGTTAAAGACAGACCAGCTTTTTATATGATAAATGAAGCTGAAATTTCAGGAAAAATTAAACCAGGCGATACACTTATTGAGGCAACATCTGGAAATACTGGCATTGCTTTGGCTATGGTTGCAGCCATGAGAGGTTATAAAATGGTATTAATAATGCCAGAGAATCAATCAGTTGAACGAAGACAAACTATGAAGGCTTTTGGAGCAGAAATAATACTTACCTCTCAAGAAGGAAGCATGGAGCTTGCAAGAGACACTGCCCTTAATATGCAACAAAGGGGAGAAGGAATTGTACTAGATCAATTTGGTAATAAAAATAATCCTAAAGCACATTATGAAGGGACGGGCCCAGAAATATGGCGTGACACAAATAAAGAAGTTACACATTTTGTTTCGAGTATGGGCACAACAGGCACGATTGTAGGTACATCAAAATTTCTAAAGGAAAAAAATAAGAGCATCAAAATAATTGGAGTTCAGCCAGAGGAGGGTGCACAAATTCCTGGAATAAGGAAATGGCCAAAAGAATATATGCCAACAATTTTTTCAGACCAAAATATTGATGAAATAATTAATGTGTCTCAAAAAAATGCTGAAGATACAGCAAGAAATTTAGCTAGCAGAGAAGGTATTTTTTCAGGAGCATCAACAGGTGGTGCACTTTATGTGGCATTACAAATTGCCAAAAAAAATCCTAATTCACATATTGTTTCAATTGCTTGTGATAGGGGTGATCGATATCTTTCAACTGGAATATTCCCAAAATAAATTTTGACTCCAACTCTCATATTTGATCTAGAAACTATTCCTGACATTAAAGGTATTAGGAAACTTTATAATCTTGAAGAAAGCTTATCCGACTTTGATGTGGTAAACATTGCAAATTTCAAAAGACGTCAAAAAGTTGGACATGATTTTTTACCTCCTCACCTTCATCAAATTGTTGCTATTTCATGTGTATTAAAGACAGATGAGAGAACAGAGGTTTGGACCTTAGGGGATGAGAATACAAACGAAGCAGGTATCTTAAAGCATTTTTTTGATGGATTAGATAAATACGTACCAAATTTAGTATCATGGAATGGGACTGGTTTTGATCTGCCTGTTCTCAATTATAGAGCCCTTGCAAACCATATTTCTTCAGAAATTTACTTCGATACAGGTGACAATCATTCTGATTTTAAATGGAATAATTATATGAGTAGGTATCACAGAAGGCACCTTGATCTAATGGATGTGTTAGCCCTGTATAGCGGAAGAAATAATGCATCGTTAAATGAAATTTGCAAGATATATGATTTTCCTGGCAAGCTTGATATGGATGGCGGTAAAGTTTGGGAAACATTTTTAAATGGTGATTTAGAATCAATTAGAAATTATTGTGAAACGGATGTAGCTAACACATACTTAGTTTATCTGAGATACCTGTTGTCAAAAAAAGAATTAACAGCGGCGGCATATACAAAAGAAATAGATAACTTTAAAGAACTTATTACTAGATATAAAAAAACACATTGGGACAATTTCTTAAAAGCTTGGGTATGAAATTCAAGTCAAAAAATTTATTAAAATTATCAAAATAATGCAAAATTTATTTCAAAAAATACTTATATATTTTTTGATTGCATTCACACTCACCGGTTGCTCTGAAAAGTTTGATGAAAATGATATTAACTTTGGCATTGCCCAAAAACCCCAACAGTTAGACCCAAGGTTTCAGTCAGACGCTGCCTCAAAGAAACTTTCACAGTTGATTTATACTCCCTTCATATATCTTGATGAAAATTTTTTACCAAGATCACATGTAGTGTCTTTTAAAAAAATAAATAATCTGCAATATGCTTTTCATTTAAAAAGAAAGCTACCTTTCTTTTATGAAGGAAGACAGGTTGATTTAGATGACATAATAAGCACGCTTGAAAACTTAAAAAACCTTCCTACCTCACCATATTTTCAGCAATTACAAAATATAAAAAATATAAGAAAAAAATCTGATAAATTTTTTCGTATAAACCTCAAAAAAAAAGAACCAAATTTTTTATCTCAACTTAGTTTTTTTATTCTTCCAAAAGAGCAACTGATTAAAAATCATAACTTTTCTGAAATGCCCATTGGATCAGGTCCTTTTGAGTTAGTAGAAAGTTCACCCAATATAAAACTATTGAGAAGAAGTGATGGGCAACTAATTAATTTAATTGAGATAAAGGATCCAACGGTAAGAGCATTAAAACTTATGAATGAGGAAATAGACTTAATACAAAATGATCTGCCATTAGAAATGATCGAAATTATTAAGGAAGATAAAAAATTAAGAATTATTGAAGGGTTTGGCTCAAATGTTTCCTATATTGGTTTTAACTTCAAAGATAAAAATCTCAAGAACAAGAAGTTAAGATTGGC
>Ga0181602_10004901_pt1 | contig 10202 bp, 10 predicted proteins | sample 041ome_14_FD_148640 | JGI IMG/M metagenome (GOLD analysis project Ga0181602, IMG submission 148640) | Coastal salt marsh microbial communities from the Groves Creek Marsh, Skidaway Island, Georgia - 041408US metaG (spades assembly) | ecosystem: Environmental > Aquatic > Marine > Intertidal zone...
TTAGATCTGCTATTATAAATCTTAAATTCCCTTTTTGATTATTTTCATAAACATGAGCATCTAGACAAAAAGGTACAAATTCAGGATATTTTTCTATATCCAAAACTAGATCAATTAATTGCTTTTTCTTGCAATTAATTTGTCGTGTAACAGATGCCCTTGGCATTAATTGTTTTTTATTCTATTCTGTTTTAACTGGGCAAAATCATCATCTGCATGATAGGATGATCTTGTTAAAGGTGATGAAGAAACTAACAAAAAACCTTTTGCTTTTGCTATAATTCCTAAATCTTCAAATTCCTTTGGGGTGTAATATCTGTCTAGAGGAAAATGCTTAACTGAAGGTTGTAAATATTGGCCAATAGTTAAAAAATCTACATCAGCTGCTTTTAAATCATCCATCACTTGTAGAATTTCATCTCTTGTCTCACCTAATCCAACCATAATGCCGGACTTGGTAAATATATCTTTATCTATTTTTTTTACATTTTTTAAAAGTTCTAGTGAAGAAAAATATCTAGATCCTGGTCGTACCTTGAGATACAAACTTGGTACAGTTTCAATATTGTGATTAAAAACATCTGGTTTAGCTTTAACAACAATTTTATATGCTTCACCCTTTCTTAAAAAATCTGGTGTTAAAACCTCTATTGTAGTATTTGGATTAATTTTTCTTGTTTGTTTAATCACATCACTAAAATGATTTGAACCACCATCTTCCAGATCATCTCTATCTACGGAAGTAATAACAACATGTCTTAATTCTAATTTTTTTACAGCATTAGCAATTCTAATTGGCTCGAACTCATCTAAAGATTTAGGAATACCAGTTTTAACATCACAAAAGGCACAAGCTCTAGTACAAGTATCTCCCATAATCATGAATGTTGCATGCCTTTTGCTCCAACATTCAGTAATATTTGGACAGTTTGCCTCCTGGCATACAGTAGTCAAATTATTATTGTTTACTATGGTTTTTGTTAAAAAAAATTCTTTACTGTTAACTAGTTTAGATCTTATCCAATTTGGTTTTTTTTTAATTGGATTAATTGGCTTGTTTTGTTTTTCGGGATGTCTAGTTGTCATTTGATTTAATTATATAAATTGTCTCTCCCTTTTTTCCAAATAAAAATTTTTCACGAATTAATATTTCAATATAATCTAAATCAAGATTGTCACTTAACAAAGAGTTTTTAAAATCTAAATCATTTATTTTATTAATTAAATTAGCTTCTTCTAATTTCAAGCCTTCTAAAATCTCTTTTTTTTCATAGTATGAAAATAATCCTCTTTCACCAGATAATAAATTAACTATAAAATATAAAATCAAAAAAATTGAAACTAAAATAAAATAATTATTTTTTATTTTTTTAAGCATTAATGAATAATATTCATTCTAGCTTTTTTTCCTAGTTGTTCTTCGATACGTAATAATTGATTATATTTTGCTACTCTTTCAGATCTTGCGAGGGATCCTGTCTTTATTTGATTTGAATTAGTGCCAACAGCTAAATCTGCAATGAATGTATCTTCGCTGTCACCAGAACGATGTGAAATAATTGTTTGAAAACCAATAGTTTGAGCAAATTTAATTACATCCAATGTTTCTGATACAGTTCCAATTTGGTTTAGTTTAATTAAAATTGCATTTGATGATAGGTTTAAAAAACCTTTTTTTAGTCTTTCTAAATTAGTCACATATAGATCATCACCAACAATTTGGACTTTAGAAATATTTTTCATCAGTTTATTCCAGGCATTCCAATCATTTTCAGCAAACGGGTCTTCTATAGATTTAATTTTATATTTCTTAATAATTTTTTTGTACTCTTTTATTGATGCGTCGACTGAAATATATTTAGAACTATGAATTGAATATTTATTTTTTTTTAACAATTCATTGGCTGCAACATCGAGGCAAATGCTTACATCTGCTCCATTTTTAAAGCCTGCCTTTTTAATAGCAGAAACAATTAAGTCTAACGCTTGATTGTTACTACTAATCATTGGTGCAAAACCACCTTCATCTCCGACGGAAGTTGATAAACCATGACCTTTTATCAATTTACTTAGTTGTTTAATAACTAAAAAACACATTTGCATTGCTTCAGAAAACGATTTAGCTTTATCTGGCCTAATCATAAATTCTTGGATACGCAAACCATTATTAGCATGAGCGCCCCCATTAATAATATTCATTAATGGATAAGGTAATTTAAAATTATCTTTCACAAAAAAAGATTTGTACAATGGTAAACCCTTTTCTTTTGCTGAAAGTTTTTTTACAGCCATAGATATTGCTAAAATAGCATTAGCACCAAGTAGACTTTTTTGACGTGTTCCATCTAAATTAATTAAAGTTGTATCTATACGTTCTTGATTGTGAATATCTAAACCAACTAATTTTTTTGATATTAAAGTATTTATTGATTTAATTGGACCCAATACACTTTTACCTAAATATTTTTTATTTTTAACATCTCTTTTTTCATGAGCTTCATAAGTGCCTGTTGAAGCACCTGAAGGACATATGGCAGAACAACTATTTATTTTAGTAAATACTTCGGCTTCTATAGTTGGGTTGCCTCTACTATCAAAAACTTGACGCGCTCTAACTTTTAAAATTTTGCTCACTTATTTTTTATTAAATTATCAATTTCGTTTAATTGATGTAATAAATTTTCAAGTTTATCAAGAGGAACCATGTTTGGACCATCAGAAGGTGCATTATCTGGATCTTGATGAGTTTCTATAAACACACCCGCAACACCAACTGCAACAGCAGCTCTAGCTAAATATTCAACAAATTCTCTTTGACCACCACTTTTTTCTCCTAATCCACCAGGTTGTTGAACAGAATGTGTGGCATCAAATATAACTGGATAACCATTTTTAGCCATAATTGGAATAGATCTCATATCTGAAACTAAAGTGTTGTAACCAAAACTCGCTCCTCTTTCTGTTACTAAAATATTTTCATTTCCAGACTCTGAGATTTTCTTGGTTACATTCACCATATCCCAAGGTGCTAAAAACTGACCTTTTTTAACATTAATTATTTTGTTAGTTTTAGCAGCAGCGACTAGTAAATCTGTCTGTCTGCATAAAAAAGCAGGAATTTGTAAAACATCAACATGATTAGCAAGAATGGAACATTGTTCAATATTGTGAATGTCCGTTAATATTGGCACTGATAAATCTTTTTTAATTTTATCAAAAATAGGCAAAGACGCATCTAGTCCTGCTCCTCTTTTACCTTTTAGGCTTGTTCGGTTTGCTTTGTCAAAAGAAGTTTTATAAATAAATCCTAAATTAAATTTTGAAGTAATTTCTTTAATTTTTCCTGCCATATCCATGGCATGTTGTTCAGTTTCTAGCTGACATGGACCTGCTATAATGCAAATTTTGTTTTTGTTAGAAATTTCAATTTTATCACAATTTACTTTTTTAATATTAGTCATTTATGATTTTTTGCTGCTTTGATAAAAGATGAAAATAACGGATGTGGAGACAAAGGTCTAGATTTAAATTCAGGATGAAACTGAACACCAATAAACCATGGGTGATTTTTAAGCTCTATAATCTCTGGTAGCTTACTATCTGGAGATAATCCTGAAAATATAAGACCTTTCGCCTCAAATTTATCCTTAAAAGAAATATTAACTTCATATCTATGTCTATGTCGTTCTTTAATCATTCTTGATTTATATATTCCTCTAATCTTAGTCTTGTCTTTCAAAATAGCATCGTAAGAACCAAGTCTCATTGTTCCTCCAAGATCTTTATCTGTGCCTTTAAATTTTTTTCCACCTTTTTCCCATTCATTCATCAATCCAATAATAGGAATTCCCTTTTTATCAAATTCAGAGGAAGTAGCATTTCTCAATTTTAATTCATTTCTTGCAAATTCTATTATTGCCATTTGCATTCCATAACAAATTCCAAAAAAAGGAATTTTGTTAAGTCTTGCATATTTTATAGATTCTATTTTTCCCTCTGTACCTCTTTTTCCAAACCCACCAGGTATTAAAATTCCAGAAACATTTTTAAGTTTACTCTTTATTTCTGAAATTTTTAGTTTCTCCGAGTCAATTCTCAATAAATTTATCTTTACATTATTTACTATTCCACCATGAGTTAAGGCTTCATCTAATGATTTGTAGGCATCTTTTAATTCAACATACTTGCCAATAATTGCTATATTTACAATATTTTTTGTATTGAGAGCAATTTTAGTAATTTTTTTCCAAGGAGATAAATTATTAGATTTTTTAGGTTTGATTTTGAAATAATTTAATACTTGAGTATCAAGTTTTTCTTTCGCAAAACTTATAGGAGCTTCATAAATAGTCTTTACATCAACTGTTTCAATTACATTCTTTATATCAACGTTACAAAATAATGATATTTTCTTTCTATGATCTAAAGGTATTGGTCTTTCTGATCTACAAATAATTATATCTGGTTGAATTCCGATACTTCTTAATTCTTTTACAGAATGTTGCGTTGGTTTTGTTTTTATTTCATCAGAAGCTTTTAAATAAGGCACTAATGTTAAGTGAATAAACAAAGCATTTTTTTTACCCACATCATTTGCAAACTGTCTTATTGCTTCAACAAAAGGAAGACTTTCAATATCACCAACAATGCCACCTATTTCACAAATTATAAAATCCTCATTGGACGTATCGTGTTTTATAAATTGTTTTATCCTGTCGGTAATATGTGGAATCACTTGAACTGTTTTTCCAAGATATTCACCTTTTCTCTCTTTCTTAAGAACATCACGATAAATTTTGCCTGTTGTAATATTGTCAGTTTTCTTTGCTGTTACTCCAGAAAATCTCTCATAGTGACCAAGATCTAGATCTGTTTCAGCACCATCATCAGTAACAAAAACTTCTCCATGTTGAAATGGACTCATAGTTCCTGGATCAACATTTAAATATGGGTCTAACTTTCTTAAACGAACTTTATAGCCTCTAGATTGTAATAAATAAGCTAGGGATGCTGAAGAGAGACCTTTACCAAGTGATGAAACCACGCCGCCGGTAACAAAAATAAATCGCGCCATGGAATTACCTTATACCGATCTAATTAAGAAAATAAAAGTATTAATTATTATTTTTCAGGAATTGCAGGAGTATCTTGAGTTTTTTCCTCAACATTATCCAATACAGAACCAGTTGGAGATAGTTCACTTCTAGAGACTATAGTTAATGCTAAACTGCAGATTATAAACAAAGTTGCTACAACAGCTGTTGCTTTGGTCATAAAATTACCAGCAGATCTAGAAAACATAAAATTTTCTTGGGAAACCCCTATTCCAAGTGCACCTCCTTCAGACTTTTGCACCAGCACTAGAAGAACTAGGATTATAGCTATGATGATGTTTAGAACTAAAAGTATATTTTCCATGATGGTTAATTATATGTTTTTTCAATTATATCAATAAATTTTTTAGTATCTTGGGACGCACCACCAATTAAAAAACCATCTAAATTTTTAATTTTTTTTAATTCATTAATATTTTTATTATTTACAGATCCACCATACAAAACTTTTATAGATTTATTTTTAATTTTTTTTTTAATAAAATTAACAGCATCATACAATTCATTGCTACTAGGAATGATACCAGTCCCTATTGACCAAACCGGTTCATAAGCAACAATTAATTTATTTAAATTTTTAATACCATCTAATCCAATTTTAATTTGTTTAGATAAAATTGAAAAAGTTTTTTTATTGTTTTTTTCTTTTAAAGTTTCACCAATACAAAAAATAATATTTAGATTCTCATCAATAGAATTTTTTACTTTTAAATTTATCAATTTATCATCTTCACCATTTTGTCTATTTTCTGAATGACCTAAGATTACATATTTCGCTCCAGCATCTTTTAGCATTTTAGGGTTTACTGCGCTTGTATAAGCTCCATAATTTTTTACGTGATGACAATTTTGACCACCAACTTCTATTGATGATTTTACAAACTTTGCACTCATTTTTGAAATTAAAGTATACGGTGGACAATAGATGATTTTAAATCGTTTATTTTTATTTTTTTTTACAAATTTTATAACATTACTTAATGATTTTAAGGTTTTAGAGTCACCAAACATTTTCCAATTTGCTATGAAATACATATATTTATTTGTCATAAACCAATTTTTAATCTATAGGTTTGTTTTTTAGAGATCAATAATTTAATGGATATATGATTAGTAGTTTTAGAAATTTTGCAAAAACTAAAATAGCTGGTGTGTTTATATTTATCATAATTATCCCATTCGTTTTTTGGGGCATGGGAAGTATGTTTAATAGTGGAAACACCAATAACATTGCAAAAATAAATAATACAAATATTTCTACGCAGGATTTTATGGACTATCTAAATGAGTCTGGGATCAGTCAACAGGCTATAAGAAATAATTTAGAAAATAATGTAATTGAAGAATTGTTATCAGGATTAATTTCTACAACTTTATTGGATCTTGAAATAAAAGATTTTAATATTTATTTAACCGAACAAACTCTGCTAAAACAAATTAAATCAAACAATAATTTTTTTGATGAAAATAAAGTTTTTCAAAGAACGTTATATGAAAAATTTCTACTAACTAATAATATTTCAGCTCCGATGTTTGAGTTAAGATTAAAAAACAGAGAATTGCAAAAACAACTTTTTGATTATATTGGAGCAGGATCAAAAACACCTAGTATGTTTGTTAAGAAAAAATTCGAAAATGATAACAGAACTTTAGAATTAGAAATTATTAATTTATCATCATTTTACAAAAAAAAAGAACAATTTAATGATAATGAAATAATTAAATTTATTGATGATAACAAAGATCAACTTAAACGAGATTACATAGATTTCAAATACTCAATAATTAATCCTAAAATACTAATTGGAATAGATGAATTTAATCAGGAATTTTTTAATAAAATTGACGAAATTGAAAATAAAATATCTCAAAATATTAATTTTGATACATTGCTCAATGAATTTGATTTAACATCAAAATCATACAGTAATTTTTCACCCATTGAAGAAAATCAATCGATTGAAAATATAGTTTATTCTTTAAGGGCAAATAAATTTGATCTAGTTGAGAATGGGAATGAGTATATTCTGTATAATATTTCTAAAACGGAAGGAAAAACTCCTGATATCAGTGATGATCTGGTGAAAAAAGATATTTTAGAATTAATTTTTCAAAAAAATAAATTTGATTTTAATAGAGATTTAATCGAAAAAATTCAAAATCAGGAATTTAATAATAATACTTTTTTAGAAATGTCTAAAAATTTATCAGAAATTAAAACTGTTAATTCTATAGAGGATGACAGTTTATTTAACATAAACTCAATTAAATTGCTTTATAACTTACCTTCAAATTCATTCACACTAATTAATGATGATAATAATAACATTTTTTTAGCAAAAATCTTAAATTTTGAGGTAAAAAAATTTAATAATAATGAAGTCTCTAATAAAGAATATTTAGAAAACCAAACTACTTATAACAGAAATACAATTCTTAAATCTTATGATGTATTTTTAAATGAGAAATATAAAGTTGATTTAAATCAACAAACAATTGATCGTGTTAAAAATTATTTTAAATGATAATAAATCGAAGCTTCAAAGAATTTAAGTTTCGACACCGAAGCAAAAATAATCAAATTATCTATACTTCTAAAAAAGTTAAAAATGATGATGAGATATTAAATTTAATCGATAACTTTCTACACGAAAAAAATAGTTTTATCTTTGAGTCAGTTGAAAAAGGTAAGATTAGAGGTAGATACACAATTTTTGGGAAAAATCCTGACAAGATATGGGAATTTAATAATAAAAAATCATATTTAATCCAAAAAAATAAAAAGATTAAATTAAATGAAAAGCCTGAAGATTTAATCGAAAAAATTATAGAAAATTTCAAATTCAAAACACCAAAAAATCTACCAAATATTTGTTCTTTAATTTCAGGCTATTTTTCCTATGATTCAATCAGGTATATTGAAAAAATACCCAATAATTGCAAAAATGATCTAAATTTACCTGATGTTAGATTGCTTCGTCCAAGAACTTTAGTCATTCACGATAATTTAAAGAAAAAGATTTATTATATAATTAATATTTTCAGTGATGAAAAAATATCAAACTATTCACAAAAATATAAAGAAATAAATTCTGACCTATCAAATTTATTAAAGCAATCAGAAACTAAAAATTTTGATAAAGAACAAACACTAAAATCAAAAGAAATTAAAGTTAGGTCAAATACATCTAAAAATAAATTTTTAGCAATGATAAACAAAGCTAAAAAATACATTAAATTAGGTGATATTTTTCAAGTTGTCCTAAGTCAAAGATTTGAAGCGGAATTAACCAAAAAGCCAATAGAAATTTATAAAAAACTTAGAGTTACAAACCCCTCTCCTTTTATGTTTTTCTTTAATTTTCAAGATTTCCAAATAATTGGTGCTAGTCCAGAAATATTAGTTAGACTTAGAGATAACAAAATTACTGTAAGACCAATTGCAGGGACTAGACCGCGTGGTAAAACAAAAAAAGAAGATCTTTATTATGAAAAAGATCTTCTTAATGATAAAAAAGAATTATCTGAACATCTAATGCTTCTAGATTTAGGAAGAAATGATGCTGGTAAAGTATCTAAAATTAATTCTGTGAGAGTAACTGAAAGCTTTATAATTGAAAAATATTCACATGTTATGCATATTGTTTCAAATGTTATAGGAAAATATAATAATAAATTCTCAAAATTTAAATCATTATTAGCAGGTTTTCCTGCAGGAACAGTTTCAGGAGCACCCAAAATTAGAGCTATGGAAATTATTGATGAACTAGAAACATCTAAGAGAAAAGTTTATGCAGGAGGGATTGGCTATTTTGCAGCCAATGGAGAGTTTGATACTTGTATCGCTTTAAGAACTGCTATTGCAAAAAATAATAAATTCTATGTACAAGCAGGTGCTGGTATAGTGGCTGACAGTAAGCCTAAAAATGAATATGAGGAAACAGTTAATAAAGCTAAGGCTTTAATTAATGCTTTGAGATAATGAAAATTTTATTAATTGATAATTATGACAGTTTTACATTTAATTTGTATCACTATATTTCTTCATTAAATACTAAAGTTGATGTTATAAGAAATGATAAAATAACCTCAAAAGAAATAATTAAAAAAAAATATAAAAAAATTGTAATTTCTCCAGGACCTGGAAATCCTAATCAATCAGGAAATTGTATTAATATTTTAAAGACTTTACATAAAGAATTACCATTTTTGGGGGTTTGTCTTGGTCATCAAATTATAGGACAAGTTTTTGGTTCAAAAATCGTTCAAGCAAAAAAATTAATGCATGGAAAGATTAGCTTAATTAAATCAAAAAGAATTGGAATTTTGAAAAATCTTCCAAATACTTTTGAAGCTACCAGATATCACAGTTTAATCATTGATAAAAAAACATTGTCTAAAGATTTAGAGATTACGGCAGAAACTGATGATGGTGTGATTATGGGTATTCAACATAAAGAATTTAATATACATGGTGTTCAATTTCATCCTGAGAGTATTAAAACTAAATTAGGACTAAAAATATTAAAAAATTTTATTAATAATTAAAACTATGGAAAAAATTTTAATTAAACTTAAAAATAAAAAAAACCTGAATTTTGAAGAAAGTAAAGAAGCTTTTGAAACATTAATGACAGGTAGAGCAAGTGAAGAAGAGATTTTTAATTTTTTAACTTTATTATCTGAAAAAGGAGAAGTTGCTGAAGAAATTGCAGGGGGCGTTCATGTGCTTCGAAATAAATCTAAAAGAGTAAACGTAGAAGATTGTATTGATACTTGTGGAACAGGTGGTGATGGTAAACATACCCTCAATATATCAACAGCTTCAGCTCTTCTTTTGGCAAGTATGGGCATAAAAGTTGCAAAACATGGCAATAAAGCTGTTTCCTCAAAATGTGGATCTGGGGATGTTTTGGAATCTCTAAAAATAAAGATTGATCTAGAACCTCATGATATTGAAAAGCAAATAAACAAAAATAATTTTGGATTTATGTTTGCACCCAATTATCACAGTGCAATGAAATATGTTGGTCCTGTTAGAAAGAAAATTGGCAAAAGAACTATTTTTAATATGATTGGACCACTTAG
>Ga0181602_10004949_pt1 | contig 10133 bp, 12 predicted proteins | sample 041ome_14_FD_148640 | JGI IMG/M metagenome (GOLD analysis project Ga0181602, IMG submission 148640) | Coastal salt marsh microbial communities from the Groves Creek Marsh, Skidaway Island, Georgia - 041408US metaG (spades assembly) | ecosystem: Environmental > Aquatic > Marine > Intertidal zone...
ATCTAGCAGAAAAGACTCAAAAGAAAGCTTCATAATTTGTAAAAATCTCAGATAGGCTCTTTAAAAAATAAAGGAATCGTATATAAATCGTTATGGATCCTATTAAAGAAGCACTTACCTTTGACGACGTCACGTTAGCCCCCAAGTATTCTGAAATTTTACCATCAGAAGTTGATACAAGTATTAAGTTAACTGAAAATTTAAAATTAAAAATTCCATTATTATCATCTGCAATGGACACAGTTACAGAAAGCAAGATGGCTATTGCAATCGCTAGGGCTGGAGGCATTGGGGTTATTCATAGAAATTTAGATGTTAAAAAACAAATTGCAGAAATTAAAAAAGTTAAACAAAAAAAATTACTAATTGGAGCAGCAGTTGGCGCAGGTCCAAATGAACTTGAAAGAGCCAAGCAAATTCTTAAAGAAGGAGTAGACTTAATAGTTGTTGATACAGCGCATGGTCATACTAAAAAAGTTTCTGAAATTGTTAAGTTAATTAAAAAAATTAAGTCTAAAAAAACTGCTTTATGTGCAGGAAATATTGCAACACCAGAGGCAGCGAAATTTTTATTAAATTTAGGCGTAGATATTATAAAAGTAGGTATTGGTCCAGGTTCAATCTGCACAACGAGATTGGTTGCTGGTATAGGTGTACCCCAATTAAGCGCAATTCTGTCTGTTAGAAATGGAATTAGGAACAAAAATGTAAAAATTATTGCTGATGGTGGAATTAAATATTCTGGTGATTTAGCGAAAGCTTTTGCAGCAGGTGCAGATGCGGTTATGATTGGTTCATTATTTGCAGGTACAGATGAAGCGCCAGGAAAACTCATTAAACGAAATGGAAAATATTTTAAAAGTTTTAGGGGCATGGGATCAGTTGGAGCAATGAACAAAGGTTCTGCAGATAGATATTTTCAATCAAAACAAAAAGATATGTCAAAATATGTGCCAGAGGGTGTAGAAGGGTTTGCAAAATATAAAGGAGATGTTGGAAGTATTATTTTTAAATTAATTGGTGGTTTAAGATCTTCAATGGGTTATCTTGGATCTAAACAAATTAAATATTTAAGAAATAAACCTAAATTTGTAAAAATTACTAAAGCTGGTTTTTATGAAAGTATGGTTCATAATGTGGATATAATAAAAAGTGATACAAAATATTAATGATTAAGTTTTACAAGATATTTTTTTCTTTAATTATTTTAATTAACTTCGCAAATATTAGTTTAGCTAAAGAAGAATTTTACAATGAAGGTGTAAAATTATTTAAAGCAAAAAAATTCGATGATGCAAAATTTCTATTTGAGAGAAGCATTGTTTTTGAACCTAAACATGCTGAGTCTTATCTATATCTTGCAAAAATATATAAGGAACAAGAAGATTTAAAAAAAGAAGAAAAGAATTTAGAAACCACATTACTAATAGATCCTGCTAATGAAGAAGCAATATTATTGATGATGGAGATGGGAATTGAAAGAACTAATTATTCTAAAGTAAAAGAATTATCTGAAAGATTTACAAAGGTTTGTAAAAATTTATGTGATAAAAATGAAAAAATTTTACAGGACTTGAAGAATTTAGAACCAAAAAATGAGTCTTGATTTAAATTTGAACAAAATCTTAATAATTGATTTTGGTTCACAATTTACACAACTAATAGTAAGAAGAATAAGAGAACTTGGTGTATATTCAGAATTAGTCAGCCATAAAAAGATAAAAAGTTCTGAGATAAAATCAAACACTAAAGGAATTATTTTGTCTGGTGGACCTTTAAATGTCTATCAATTAAATGATAATTTATTTGATAAAAGAATATTAAAATTAGGTATTCCAATTCTTGGTATATGTTTTGGACATCAAATTTTATCAAAATTTAATGGTGGGAAGGTTAAGCAATCTAAACATCGAGAGTTTGGCTTAGCTAACATTTATAAAAAAAATAATAGTTTATTAATCAAAAATTTTTTTAATAAAAAATCAAAAAAAGTTTGGATGAGTCATGCAGATCAAGTTTATAGACTGCCAAAAACTTTTAGAGTTATCGCCTCAAGTGAAAATTCAAAGTATGCAATTGTAGAGAGCAAAGTAGAGAAATTCTTTGGTGTTCAATTTCATCCAGAAGTAACTCATTCTGAAAATGGAAAAAAAATTTTTAGTAATTTTGTTTCTAAAATCTGTAAAATTAAAAAAAATTGGTCACCTAAAGATCAAAAAATTAAACTAATAAATGAAGTTAGACAGCAAGTGGGTCACAATAAAGTGATTTGTGCTTTATCTGGTGGGGTAGATAGTAGTGTAGTTGCTCAACTTTTAAACAAAGCTATTGGCAAAAAATTATACTGCATATTTGTCAATACAGGTCTTTTGAGAAAAAATGAAGAAACCCAGGTTGTTCAAACATTTAAAAAAAGATTAAAAATTAATTTAATTTACGTAAATGCTGAAAAAGAATTTTTAAGTAAATTAAAAAATATAACAGACCCAGAAAATAAAAGAAAAATTATTGGTAATTTATTTATTAAAATATTTGAGCGTTATTCTAAAAAAATTAAAAATGTTAAGTATCTTGCACAAGGAACCCTCTATCCAGATTTAATTGAAAGTAAATCAGTAACAGGCAGTCAAACCTCTAAAATAAAATCTCATCATAATGTGGGAGGTTTGCCAAAAAGAATGAAGTTAGAATTGGTAGAACCTTTAAAGTTTTTATTTAAAGATGAAGTTAGAAAATTAGGTTTAGAATTAAATTTGAATAAAGAAATAATATCTAGACATCCATTTCCAGGTCCAGGCCTTGCTATTCGAATGCCAGGCTTAATAACTCCTGAAAAGATCAAGATACTAAAAGAAGCAGATTATTATTTCATTAGCGCCTTAAAAGAAAAAGGCCTTTATGATAAAATTTGGCAAGCTTATGCAGCTTTGTTACCTGTCAAAACAGTTGGTGTTATGGGGGATAATAGAACCTATGAATATTTGTGCTTGTTAAGAGCAATTACATCAGAGGATGGTATGACAGCTGATTATTATGATTTTAAAAAATCATTTATGCAGTATGTTTCAAATAAAATAGTGAATAGCATCAGGGGTATTAATAGAGTTGTATATGATGTCACTTCTAAACCACCAAGTACTATTGAACTAGAGTAGTAATTATTTATAAACTAAGCTTAATGAAATATTTACACACAATGATTCGTATATCTAATGTTGACGATTCTCTTAGATTCTTTTGTGAAGGTTTAGGTTTAGTAGAGCAAAAAAGAATAGAAAATGAAAATGGAAGATTTACTTTAATTTTTTTATCTGCCCCTGGAGATGAGTCAGCTCAAATTGAATTGACTTATAATTGGGATGGAGATGATTTGGGCGATGGTTCAAGAAATTTTGGACATTTAGCCTATAGAGTAAAAAATATTTATCAAACATGTCAGAGACTTTTAGATATGGGTTATACAATTAATAGACCACCTAGAGATGGTCATATGGCTTTTGTTAGATCACCAGATAAAATTTCTATTGAAATTTTGCAAGAAGGTAATCTTGAACCTAAAGAACCATGGGTATCAATGAAAAATGTAGGTGTTTGGTAATTTTTAATGACTAATTCAAAATTTAAAAATTTTATTAATAAAAAATTTAGATCAAAAATTGTTTGTCTAACGGCTTATTCAAAAAATATTGCTAAAAATATTGATCCTTATGCAGACCTAATTTTAGTTGGAGACTCTTTAGGGTCAGTTTTGTATGAATTTAACACAACTAGAAAAGTTACACTTGATATGATGATACATCATTCAAAAAGTGTTAAATTAGGCATTTCTAAAAGTTTAATGGTAGTTGATATGCCTTATCAAACTTACCGAAATAAATCTGAGGCTTTAAAAAATGCTAAAAAAATAGTTAAAGAAACAAAATGCGATGCGGTTAAACTAGAGGGAGGGATTAGAATTGCACCCATGATAAAACATTTAATCAAAAATAAAATTAATGTTATGGGTCATTTAGGAATTTTACCTCAATCAGTTAAAGGTAAGTTTAAAGTTAAAGGAAAAAATTTAAGAGAACAAAATCAACTATTAAAAGATGCTAAAGCTATTGAACAAGCAGGCGTTTTTTCAATTGTTCTTGAAGGTGTTAAAAGCGTTATAGCAAAAAAAATTACATCAAGTATTAAAATTCCAACTATAGGCATTGGAGCCTCTAATCATTGCGATGGTCAAGTTCTTGTAACCGATGATCTATTGGGTTTAACAAATACAAATATCAAGTTTGTTAAGAAATATGCAAATCTTGGAAAATCAATTCAATCTGCAGTTAAAAATTTTAGAAAAGAAGTTATTAATAAAAAGTTTCCAAGTAAAAAATACTCCTACTAAAAAAACTTTTTAAAGCTATCATTAATTGCAATTACACCTAAATCATCAAGTCCACCAATAATTAATTGTAATGCCACAACCAAAATTGCAATCAATCCAGCGTATCCTATCCATTTATAATTTTGAATTTGTTTAGCAAAAAATCTTGCCAATGTTCCAACCAATACTACAGATAAAAACAACCCAAACATTAATAGATTGATATTATTTTTTGCAGCACCAGCCACAGCAATAACATTATCAAAACTCAAGGTTAAATCTGCAAAAAGTACTTTATATACCCCTTGAATATATGATGGTTCTTTGGATACACTTGTTGGAGATTTAATTTTTTTTGTTTCAAATAAATCTCTTCTCAAATCATTAACAATCCAGACTAAAAGCAATCCACCAAATATTTTAATATACGCAAAACCAAATAAATAAGATGCAAAGACTGCAAAAATTATCCTAAACACCAATGCACCTAGAAGTCCCCACATGATTATTTGATATCTATTTTTAGGAGCAAAGTTTGCAGCAATCATTCCAATAATGATTGCGTTATCCGCAGACATGATAACGTTAATAATAATTATTTGAGATAGTATAAAGTAGTCTTCGAACAAAGTAATTTTATAGTATATAAAAAATTTTATTATTCAATATTTTAAACGTTAAAGTTGGAACTAGTATTTTGATTTTCGTGTTCCGTCGATAATTTCTTTTAACTCTTGAAATTCTTCACAATTACAGTTTCTTAAAACTTCCAATCTTTCTTTTGCAAGATCCATCCTTTTAGTAACCACGTAAAGCTCTCCCAAATACTCGTTAATACCATTATGGTTTGGTTCAATTGCTAATCCTTGAAGATAATATTCTTCCCCAAGATTGAAATTACCAAGTTTTCTAGTTGTAAAGCCCAAATAATTTAATGTATCAGCATTATTGGGTTCATTTTCATTTGATTTAATTAAAAGTTTTTGCGCTTTTTTATACTGTTTTTCAGCTTTTTTTTGTTTTCCGTCTTTTTCAAATTTTTTAGCTTTATCGATGTAAGAAACAGCTTTTTCATAATCAGTTTTCTTCACTGTTGTCGAGCTATCGCTAGAAGAACTTCCAGCACCATAAGCGTTGAAACTTAATAATATAAAACTAATAGCAATTAGAATTTTTTTCATAGTTAATTAAACTTACTCATACTACTTAATGACTTTAAAACAATATTATTTTCTATTAAATTTTTATTAATAGATCTTGCCGTTTCAAGAGAACTAATGTTATCGCCATGTATACAAATAGAGTCAATTTCACATGGTATTTTTTTTCCACTAAAACAATTTAAAGCTTGTTCTTGAACCATAGTTAAAATATGTTTTTTTGCCTCTTCAGGATCAGTTATTAATGCGTGAGGTTTCTTTCTAGATACTAAATTCCCATCCTCTTCATAATTACGATCCGCAAATATCTCACAGGCAACATTCATATTAAATTTTTTAGCCGCAATTTCCATTTTCGAGCCAGTAGGCACTAGATAAATTATATCTTTATCAAGTTCTTGAATAACCTTTGCAAGTGTTGTTGATAATTCTATATCTTCACAGGCCATATTATTTAAAGCTCCATGTGGTTTAATATGAGTAACTTTTTCTTGAAACTCATCAGCTATTTTTTGTAAAATTTCGTATTGATCAATAATTAATTTTCTAATCTCATTTGAACTAAGGTTCATTCTTTCTCTTCCAAAATTATCAGGGTCATTGAAAGATGGGTGAGCCCCAATACTTACTCCATTTTCTTTTGAAATTTTAATAACCTCTCTCATCGTTTCTTCATCGCCTGCATGATAACCACATGCTATATTTGCAGAGTTTACTATTTTTAGAAGTTCAGGATCATTTTCATTTGAATGATGAGGAGATTTTTCTCCTAAATCGCAGTTTATATTAATTTCCATAATTAATGATGATTAAGTATAACATGACATGATTAAAAATATATTAAATCTTGGTGACGCAGCTTTGTATTGTGATTTTGGTCAAGATGTTAATAAAACAATTAACTCAAATGTTATTAAATATTACAACAACATTAAAAAATTAAATATTGAAAGTATAAACAATATTACTCCATCCTATAATAAATTGATCATCTCTTTTGATTTAAATAAAATTAAATTTAATGAATTAAAAAATATAATTGAAAAAATTCATATAGATGATGATGAGAAATTATTAGGTAAACAAATAGAAATACCAGTTTGTTGTGAAGAGCCCTATTCCTTAGATTTAAGTGAACTTGAGAGAAAATTAAATTTAACAAAAGAAATAATCTTAAATAATTTTTTCAAAAATGAATATTTTTGTTATATGACAGGCTTTATTGCGGGCATGCCTTTTTTAGGCGATATAAATGAAAGTTTGAGAGCAAAAAGGTTAGAAACACCTAGAGTAAAAGTACCCAAGGGATCAGTTGGCATAACTGAACAATTTACAAATATATACACATTTGAAAGTCCTGGTGGATGGAATATTATTGGAAACACACCCTTAAAAGTTTTTGATAGTACAAAAGAAATTGAGCCAAATTTAATTAATCCTGGTGACACTATTTTATTTAAAAGAATTAGTAAGGAAGAATATTTAAATTATGAGTGAAAATATTTTTAAAGTTATAAGGCCAGGTATAAATACAACTTTCCAAGATAAAGGTAGATCAAATCTGTATCATTTAGGAATTCCCTTCAGTGGAGCCATGGATAATAGAAATTATCTATTAGCAAATAAGCTTGTTGGAAATGATTTGAATAACCCAGTTTTAGAATTTGCATTCCAAGGACCTCATTTAAAATATTTAGGTGAAAAAATTAATCTTGCAATAACAGGTGATGTGTCATTTAAAATAAAACATAATGACAATGAGATTGAAGGAAATTGTTATGAAACGTATGAAATTCATAATGAAGATGAGATTGATATATTGTCTACAAATAAATCTGTTTATGGCTATTTATCAATAGCCGGATCATTTGATGTTAGTTATCAATGGGGAAGTTGCTCAACCAATACAAAATCTAATATTGGAGCTAATAACGGTTTAAAATTACAAGATAATCAAATTATAAAAATTTCTAAAATAAGTAAAAATTTTAGCAAAAAGAAAATTAACTATATAAATTCTAAAATAGAAAAGATCAGAGTTATAAAAGGAACTAATTTTGATTACTTTTCCAAAACAGCAATTTCAAATTTTTTTGAAAAAGAGTTCAAGGTCTCAAAATTATCTGATCGTATGGGTATGAGACTTGAAGGGGTAAAATTAGAAAATATTAAAACTTCAAATATTAAATCTGAAGGATTAATCAAAGGTGTGATCCAAGTCCCAGGTGATGGCAATCCAATTATTATGTTATCTGATCATGGAACTATCGGAGGATATCCTAAGATTGGAGTAATTATTAGTGCAGACTATGATCGATTAGTTCAAATACCACCAGGGTCAAATATAAAGTTTCAACAAGTTGAATTATCAGATGCAGAAACCCTTTTTAAGATGTATGAAATGCATACTCATAATTTAATAAGCCAAATATAATGAACTTAATTAGAAAATTACCAGGACCTCTTCTTATCTTTTTAGGGGCATGCAGTTTAAGTTTTGGAGGTTTAATTGTTAAATCTTTTGAAGGTGCAACGCTATGGCAAATTCTTTTTTGGCGAACAGTGTTTTTTTTAGTAGTTATAAGTCTTTATTTATTAGTTACTTATAAGAAAAAAGTTTTTAAATCTTTTTATGATGCTGGTATCCCAGGGTTTTTAGGTGGATTTGTTCTATCATTTGGTTTTTGTGGGTATGTCTTTTCAATGTACAATACAACAGTTGCTAATGCTAATTTCATCATTCAAACACAAACTATTTTTTTAGCAGTATTTGGCTATTTTTTTCTAAAAGAAAAAATTTCTACAATAACTTTGGCATCAATTATTTTAGCTATTTCAGGAATATTATTAATGGTTGGGAGTTCTTTATCTCCTGGACAAATGATGGGTAACGCTGCTGCTTTTCTAATGCCGATTTCGTTTGCAGTTTTAATATTAGTAGTAAGAAAATATCCTAATGTGGATATGGTCCCAACTCAATTTATAGCCGGAGTTTTTGCATTGATAATTGGATATTTAATGTCGGGAAAAATTATGATTTCAGGACATGATATTTTTCTAGGATTTCTTGCTGGATTTATGCAATTAGGTTTTGGTTTTATTTTAATTACAATTGGTGCACAAAGAACTCCTTCAGCTATGGTTGGAATCATCATGTTAACCGAAGCAGTTTTGGGTCCGATATGGGCTTGGCTGTTTGTAAATGAACAACCACCATTTATTGTATTAATCGGAGGTTCGATTGTAATATTTGCAGTGTTATTGCAATTTTACAACTTATACACGTCTGATAAAAAACAAATTAATACCAATTGACATTGCCACTCTATTAATAGATTATTTCTTTACGGGAGAGACTACAGACTATTGTAGCACCGAAGGAGCAACCACCCAGGAATCTCTCAGGTAAAAAGGACCGTAACATATTAACTCTGGAAAGAGATTAAGTTCTCGCCGAAGGAGCAAAACTCTCAGGCAAATATACAGATGGGTATTTTGAGTTAATATGAATATAAAAAAAACATCGCTACATAATCTTCATCAGCAGCACAATGCAAAATTTGTTGAATTTGCAGGTTACGAAATGCCAATTCAATATAAAGAGGGTATCGTTGAAGAGCATAAGTTTACAAGAAATCACTGTGGTATTTTTGATGTATCTCATATGGGTCAATTATATATTTACGGTGATGATCAGTTGTTAGAGGATTTAGAAAAAATTTTTCCAATAGATTTAAAAAATTTAAAAGTAAACCATTCAAAATATAGTTTTTTAATGAACGCTGATGCTGGCATTCATGATGATTTGATTGTTACTAAGATAGAGGGTGGAGTAATAATTATTCTAAATGCTGCATGCAAAAACAGTGATTTTGAAATTTTACAAAAAACTTTAGATGGTAAATATAAAATGGTATTAGATGATGAAAAATCATTAATAGCTATCCAAGGACCTCAATCCTCAAAAATTTTAGAGGAATTAATTCCTGGAGTAAATGATTTATCTTTTATGTCTGGTAATTGGTTTGAATTTCAAGGTTCAAAGACATTCATAACTAGATCAGGTTATACGGGTGAGGATGGATTTGAGATTTCACTAGAAAATAGCAAAATAGAACAACTTACAAACAATTTAATAGAAAAAGGTGCAAAATTAATTGGACTAGGCGCAAGAGACACTCTTAGATTGGAAGCAGGATTATGTTTGTATGGTCATGAACTAGATATCAACAAAACTCCAATAGAAGCCAATTTAAAATGGGCAATCTCAAAAAAAAGAATTGAAGAAAAAAACTTTTTAGGAAGTGAAAAAATTTTAACTCAAATCAATGAAGGTGTGCAAAATATAAGGGTTGGAATTAAACCTGAGGGAAGAATTATTGCTCGTGAAAAAACAAAAATTTTTAATGAAGAAGATAATTTAGTTGGTGAAGTTACAAGTGGCACGTTTGGTCCAAGTGTAAACGGGCCAGTTGCAATGGGTTATGTTAACAAAGATTTTTCAAAAAAAGATACAAAAATTTTTCTAGAAGTAAGAGGAAAAAAGTATCCTGCAAATATTTGTGGGTTACCATTTTATAAAAAAAGCTATGTGAAAGGGGTGAACTAAT
>Ga0181602_10004951_pt1 | contig 10131 bp, 9 predicted proteins | sample 041ome_14_FD_148640 | JGI IMG/M metagenome (GOLD analysis project Ga0181602, IMG submission 148640) | Coastal salt marsh microbial communities from the Groves Creek Marsh, Skidaway Island, Georgia - 041408US metaG (spades assembly) | ecosystem: Environmental > Aquatic > Marine > Intertidal zone...
TTATAAAATACGATCATTGACCCGCGCAACTTTGTCAGGTATTCGCCTTTGGCAAGCCAATTGACTCTCCGCGCATTCTACATAATACTGAGACTATGCTGCAAATAGTAAATAAGGTTCTGAACCAAGTGTTCGGAAATAAAAGCGACAAGGATATAAAAGAATTGATGCCTTTGGTGGAGAAAACCAACGAGCATTTTGCCTCTTATGCTTCCCTTACAAACGACCAATTACGCGCTAAAACAATCGAATTAAAACAGCGCATTCAAGATTCGATCAAAGAGGATCAGAATAAGATTGACGAGTTAAAAGCGACCATTGAAAAGGACGAAATTGATTTTGCGAAAAAAGAAGAACTCTACGAAGAGATTGATGCTCGAGATAAAAATATTGTGGAGCAAGTGGAGGCCACATTGCAAGAGATATTACCTGAGGCTTTTGCTGTCGTAAAGGAGACGGCTAGGAGGTTTAAGGAAAACGAAGAGCTTGAGGTTTCAGCAACGGATATGGATGCTGAATTGGCTGAAACTCGAAAGCACATAAGGATTGAAAATGGCAAGGCATTTTGGGCAAATAGCTGGGATGCTGCAGGTGTAGATGTAAAGTGGGAAATGGTTCATTATGACGTCCAACTGATTGGTGGAATGGTGTTGCATGGAGGTAAGATTGCTGAGATGGCTACAGGGGAAGGAAAGACATTGGTAGCAACATTGCCGGTTTATTTGAATGCCTTGAGTGGTCGGGGAGTGCATGTGGTAACCGTCAATGATTACTTGGCAAAACGTGACTGCGAGTGGATGGCCCCTATATTTCAATTTCATGGATTGACCATTGATTGTATTGATAGGCATCAACCAAACAGCGAGAGCAGAAGACAAGCCTATCGTTGTGATATTACCTACGGAACGAACAACGAATTCGGCTTTGATTACTTAAGAGACAACATGGCTGGCCGTCCAAAAGACTTGGTTCAACGGGTGCACAACTACGCCATTGTGGATGAGGTGGATTCTGTTTTGATTGACGATGCACGTACGCCATTAATTATTTCCGGACCAACTCCCAAAGGAGATCAGCAAGAATTCTTGGCTTTGAAATCTCGCGTTGAAAAACTGGTCGATGCACAGCGCAAGCTGATCAATGGCATGTTGGCAGAGTCAAAGAAGTTGCTTGCATCAAGCAGTGAAAACACAAAGGATAAAAAGCAGTTAGAAGCGAATTTGAAACTGGGCGGGGAACAGCTATTAAGATGTTTCAGAGGTCTTCCGAAGAACAAAGCACTGATTAAGTATTTGAGCGAGCCAGGCGTGAGAGCTACGCTGCAAAAAACGGAGAACTACTATTTGCAGGATCAACAAAAAGAGATGCATATAATCGATGATGAGTTATTCTTCGTTATTGATGAAAAGCAGAACAGCATTGAGCTTTCAGAGAAAGGGATCGACTTAATAACGGAACAAGGAGATGATAAATCTTTCTTCATCTTACCAGATATAAGCACGGAGTTGAGCCAGCTTGACAATCGCATTTCTGATAAAGATGAGCGAGCTACCGTAAAGGATAAGCTAATCAATGAATACGCTGAGAAAGCAGAGCGAATTCACGCAATCAATCAATTATTAAAGGCATATGCACTTTTCGAAAAGGATGTGGAATATGTGGTGATGGACGGTAAAGTGAAGATTGTGGATGAGCAAACCGGCCGTGTGATGGACGGAAGACGCTATTCTGATGGATTGCACCAAGCAATTGAAACAAAGGAAAATGTAAAGGTTGAAGCGGCTACTCAAACCTATGCTACGGTTACACTTCAGAACTATTTCCGTATGTATAATAAGTTGAGTGGTATGACCGGTACTGCGGAAACTGAGGCAGGAGAGTTTTGGGAAATCTATAAACTGGATGTTGTAGTCATTCCAACAAATAGACCCATTGCTAGAAAGGATGATCAAGATTTGGTGTACAAAACTGCACGTGAAAAATACAACGCGGTCATTGACGAAGTTGAAAAGCTAAGAAACGCGGGGCGTCCAATTTTAGTCGGTACAACATCCGTTGAAATTTCAGAATTGCTGAGTCGAATGCTCAAAATGCGAAAGATTCCACACCAAGTTTTGAACGCGAAACTGCACCAGAGCGAGGCGGAAGTTGTTGCTGCCGCTGGTAAATCGGGTACGGTGACCATCGCGACAAACATGGCAGGTCGAGGTACGGATATTAAGCTAGGCGAAGGCGTTAAAGAAGCCGGTGGTTTAGCCATTATTGGCACAGAACGCCATGAGTCAAGGCGAGTTGACCGGCAGTTGAGAGGTCGTGCTGGACGCCAAGGTGACCCGGGGTCTTCGCAATTCTTCGTTTCCTTAGAAGACCATTTGATGCGATTGTTTGGTTCTGAGCGAATCGCAAAACTGATGGACCGAATGGGTCTAGAAGAAGGCGAGGTGATTCAGCACGGGATGGTGTCTAAAAGTATTGAGCGTGCCCAGAAAAAGGTGGAAGAAAACAACTTTGGTACGCGGAAGAGATTGCTGGAATACGATGACGTAATGAACTCGCAACGTGAGGTTATTTATAAGAAAAGACGCTATGCATTGCACGGAGAGCGCATGGGGGTTGAGACGGCCAATGCCATTCATGACGTATGTGCCTCTATTGTAAATGAGTTTCAGGAAGCGCGGGACTTCGAAGGATTTGAAATGGAATTATTTACTTCATTGACCATTGAGTCTCCTGTGAATGAAGAAGAATTCCTAAATCGCACAAGTGAGGAATTGACGGATATCGTATTTAGTAAGGCATTAGCGCATTATGAAAATAAAAGCAAGTATATCGCTACCGTTGCTTTGCCAGTTATAATGAATGTTCAGCAGAATCAGGGCAATCAATTTAAGAATATTGAGATTCCGCTATCTGACGGTAAACGTGCGTTGCCAGTGGTTGTGGACATGGAAGAAGCCATAGCCAAAGAGGGGCGCCCAATTAAGCTAGAATTGGAAAAATCTACCACTTTGGCCATGATTGATGGTCAATGGAAAGAGCACTTGCGCGATATGGACGACTTGCGTCAATCGGTTCAAAGCGCTGTTTACGAGCAGAAGGACCCACTGTTGATTTACAAGTTTGAGTCTTTTGGTCTATTTGAACAAATGATAGACAAGGTAAATAAGGAAATTGTGAGCTTCTTATTTAGAGCCAATCTTCCAAGTCAACAGGCGGCTCATGCTACCCAAGGGCCGAAAGCGGACGCTGATCTATCGAGAGTAACCGCAACTAAGCAAGAAGTTGCTCCTGGTAGTGCTCCTGATCCAAGACTTCAAGGGAATGCCCCACAGCAATCAGAAGTGAAGAAAGAGCCAGTTCGTGTGGATAAAAAGCCCGGTCGAAACGACAAGGTGGAAGTACGTGACATTAAAACAGGCGATGTGAAGGTGGTGAAGTTCAAAGTAGCCGAGCAGAAGGTGGAGCAAGGAGAATGGGAAGTGCTGCAGGTGGTGGAGTAGGATGCTTAAAAATGATCATAAAAAAAGGGCGCCTTTTGGGCGCCCTTTTTATTGCTCGATTTTTCGATTTACTGAATAATCAAAGTCTGAACCTCAGTCATGTTGTCTGAAGTAACTTGGAGCATGTATGCACCAGGTGCTAGTTCAGAAACGTTAACGTCAATTACATTCAATCCTGCATTGTAGGCTTTGCTCATTACAACTCTACCTGAGTTGTCAAACACAGTAACTTCTAAGCTATTCCACTCTGCGGTGAGGGTCAATTGTACATTGTCCTTAGCAGGGTTTGGATACACAGTAAATACATTGCCATTGGCAACATCTGTCACACCCAGTGGATCAACCGTAATGCTGTATTCATCCAAATCTTGACCACAACCATTATCGATAACCAAACTTACCGGGTAAGTAGTTGGGTTTCCATTCCAAGGGAAAACATAGGTTGGGTTGGCTTGCGTTGAAGTATCAATACTATTGAATGTCCACAAGTAAGTAGTGTTAGGACTAGTATTAGTAGATCCTGCACTGCTAAAGAAGAATCCAGTACCACCAGAACCGGTGAAGCTAATGTCAGCCTCTGGAGCTCCTAATACCAACAAATCAAAATCAGATTCTGAAACGCAACCATAGATGTCAGTTGCAGTAACGCTATACGATCCAGAAGTTGAGAAATCATTCGTTGCTGTGTTTGTGGAAGAGCCACCTGTCCAAGCGTACGAACTACCATCAATGATAGAAGCGTCAACAGAAATAGGAGCATCATCTTCACAACCTTCAATATCAGCAATTTCTACTGCCGTAGATTTTGTGACAATTGCCGTGACTTCACTTTCACAACCTTCTTCCATTTTAGTAACAGTGTAAGTACCAGCATCACTGACGTCAATGGTAGATGTAGTTTCACCTGTACTCCACGCATACGTAGCATTTGAACCACCACCTGGATTTAACGTTTCAGAAGCGTCAGCACAAATGTGAATGGCAGAATCTAAATCAGCATCAGGAATCAAACGATAGATTGCATTATCAGAAGCACTTCCACAATATTGAGTGGTTATACTTACAGAGACATTGAAATTAACGGGTTGATTATTTGCTGTGAGCGTAACGGTACTTTGCGTTGATATTTGGTTGTTTACGTTCCAAGTCACAGATTGAGCTGGACCCGCTTCAACAATCACTTCGCTTCCGCAGATCGTATCATCAGGACCTAATGTGAAGCTAGCAGCATTCACGAATTCAACTGGTCCTATATCAGGCATGATCGTACTTCTATTGGAGCCATTGATATCTGTTGGCGTGTTAACGAGTGGTGTTCCTCCTCCATTCAATGTGTCGTTACATGTAATACATAACAAAGCATCTTGGAAGTTTGGATCGGTTTCTACAGAATGCAAATCATTGCCAGAAGCGGCTTGATAATCCTGTAAACTACTGTAAGTGCTGGTTCCTGAATAAACCAACGTACCTGAAGAAGTATATAGGTTGTTGTAATCACTTTCGGAAATAGTAAATCCACCAGGCGCGTACAAAGCATAACCTCCACCTTCATTGTGGAAGGAGTTGTTCATTAATGAAATCAGACCGCCATTTGAAATGAAACCTGCGTAGTAATTTCCGCTCTGACCTCTTCTGTTCACTGAGTTATGATGGAAGTCAAATATTCCAGAACCTGAGGCATAGAAACCATAATATCCGTAAGATGAGCTTGTACTTGATCCTGAATTGATGCAGTTATTGGCGACTCTCGAACGTGGGTTATTTGTTCCAATGGAGTTGGTTAAATACATACCATAGTAGTATCCATTATTCATATCCGTTCCAGTAAAGTTGTTCGTGATATTGAAATTGTCCACATAAACAAAGAAAGGTCCGTATCCATAGAGATACATGGCAGAGTCATTCGTAACCGTGTTATTGTTAAACTCAAGACCGTCTAAATAGTAAGCATAAATCGTGTAGAAGTACGAATTCTTGATTATGTTGTTATCTATGGTCGTGTTCTCAGCACGGCTTGTGGTTCCACCGCCATATGCATAGATGCTGCAGCTACCACCTTCAATTCGGTTGTTGGTAAATGTGTTGCCGTGATTGCTTCCGTACATATATATTGCTGTGCTGTAGTTTCCAGCTCCAGTATATGTGGTTGGACCTGCTTTAACGACACAACCATCGATTGTGTTGGAATCAGCACTTCCAGTTATTGCAAAAGCATTGGAATAGGTTCCAGCGGTCGTGTTTCTGATGGTCATATTCAAGAATGACACATGATCTGCACCATTCAGGCTAACCACATAATTATTGGTGTTGTTCGTAGCGGATTGGATAATGTGCACATCGTTTGCATCGCCAGAAATACTCTGAAAGTAGACGGGACGATCTGCAGATGAACCTAAAATTTGACTGATTTCGAATTGCTCAGTGTAGTTGCCATTTTCTACATTAAACCAAACCGTATCGCAAACTCCTAAGATGTTTAAATCTGCTACTGCATCAGTAAAGGTGTTATAGTCGGCACCACCTGAACTACCAATAACATAAAAGCCTTCCATGGCTGGTCCAACAGTTAGAGAAGTAGTATCATTATTGTTCATGGTATCAACTACCCCATTAGGCATGGATGTCCAAACCTTCACATCATACAAGTTGCCATTAGTGAACGTGAATGTTCCTAGGTCAACGATGGTATCAGTGGTTCCTGATCCAGCTGCTGAATCCAAACCAAGGGTGAACCATTGGCTACCTTGTGATGAACCATTCACTGTCCAATCTACCATCACAGAATCCAAGATGTTGTTTCCGAAATTTCTGATTTTGGCGGTGATATCTTGAGTACCTGCGCAAAAGCCATCCTCAATACTCGGAATGGCAGTAACTCCAGCATTATTTGGAACACTTGCATTGATAAGATCAAAACCAAAAGTCATCTGGTAAGCACCGTTTCCTTGAGGAGCAGCGGCTGTGTATGGGTTTGCATAAGCTCTCCAAGAACCCGCTGTAGCAGTGGTTACCGAGCAATAATATGCTGAAAATGTACTCATATGAGTCTCAAAACCTACGATTAGAGGTAGTGTTGGATCATAGGCAAACGGAGTATCCAATTCGAAAGCAAACCACTGCCCAATGGTATTGTCGAGTGTGTAGTTGTTTGAATAGAATACTTCTTCCATACCGCTGGTCCAAGAACCAGAATTTAAGGCGGTGACGTTGGCTTGTTTCATTGTAATCTTCATGTGATCGTATGCAGCTGTGCCTGTTCCGCCAGATCCACAAACCATGTAAATCTTGCTGATGAACATTCCGCTTGGCACCGAACCAAAAGTTCCTACTGGATAGAGTTGCTCACCTCTTGCTCCAGCTGAAGACCAACTAAGAGGGATAGAGTTACCACCTGCGGTATAGGTCGCATTGGCATACGTTGGGTTTTGCGCTAGTGCATCCTGCAGCCCGAAAAGGCCAACCGCAGCGACTAGGGCAAAGGCGTAAAAACGCTTGAAAAAATAGATGTGTTTCATGGTATAAAATTTTGAAATTGTTATACCAAATTAGAACACTTCGATCAACGTTCGTTTTTTTTCGATCAATAGCATTTTTTGTGTTTTAAATGATGTTTTTGATAGACAGAATTGAAAAATGAGCGTTGGATTTAAGGGTAAAACGGCATGATTATCAGATAGCTAGGAGGATGGTAGGCACTAATCGTCAAGAATTGCCTAAAACGATATAATAAGTTCATGGTGTGTTCAAGGATTAAGGAATATCTGGATTCGGTTGATAGCTTTGCTAGATGGATCTTTTATCTCAACTTAAATCTCTAATGCATGATGCGGATATTCCACATACTCAAGTTGAGCTCAAGCGCAATGCATTTCTGAAGGTAAAGGGGAGTACCGATACAAACCTATACCACATTGATGAAGGAACGTTGCGCATTTTTATGGAAGATGAGTTTGAAGAGCACACCATTCGGCTTGGATATACTGGGAACTTTATTGCTGCGTTGGATTCATTCATAAGTGACCAACCCTCTGACCTGTACATTCAAGCTTTAAAGAAATGCACCGTTAGGGTGTATAAAAATCGGATTACACCGCTTTTTTGAATAGCTCAAAGGAGGCAACTCAATTGTGGCATAAAATGAATGGCTGATATTCCAGCAGCTTGAGCGCGAAAAAGATATTCTGACGCAATCGCCCAAGCTTAGATACGAACGCGTGTTAAAACGCAGCCCACAGTTGTTTCAAGAGATTCCTTTGAAGTACATCGCTTCCTATTTGCGCATGTCGCCAGAGACGCTAAGTCGCCTCAGAAATTCTTGATTAGAATCAAGATGGGCGCACCTTGAGTGGTTGACATTTGCACAAAACCAATGAGAATGAAGGCCACTAATACCGAATTGATCGATGATTTGATAGAGCGAACCCAGTCCATTATGAATCGGGTGCAGGAGTTGAGTAAACTCACCGACCAGCAATTGAATTGGAAACCCAATGCCGAGAAATGGAGTGTATTGGAATGCATCGAACATTTGAATCGCTATGCGGAGTTTTACAATCCAGAGATCGCTCAGCGATTGAAGCAAGCGAAATCTTCAAAAACGGGTCGATTTAAAAGCAGCTGGTTAGGAGAATATTTTGCTGAATCGATGAAGCCTAAGGAAAAGCTCAATAGGATGAAAACGTTCACTGCGATGAACCCAAATCAAGTTCAGCTAAATCGCTCGATCATTGATCGGGTCCTGAATTATCAAAGGGAATTACTCGAATTGTTATCTCAATCAAGAAGCTTTGATTTACAAAGAACCAAAACGTCCATCAGCATTTCGAAGATCATTAAATTGCGATTGGGCGACACGTACAGGGTGTTGATTTATCACAATCAACGTCACATTTTACAGGCGGAGAAGGTGGTCACTTCAATGTCAGAAATGATTAATCAAGCAAGTTAATTGCAACGATCTTTGATCAGCTCAATTTGATCTAACATCCAATATTCTCTTGGACATGTTTCAAGGTATTGTTCCAAAAGCTTTTTTGCCAATTCGCATTCGTTCGTTTGACTGTATCTCAATGCCAAATTCCAATTTGCAGAAGGATTGTCTGAGTCTAGAAAAAGGGACTTCCAACTGGCTATGTAAGACTTTTCCTGCCATTTCTCCTCCTCGGTCCATGATGCTTTGTAATAATAGGCCATGCCTAAGTCATAATAGCACTGCGCAAGATTTGTGTCTATGGAATTAACATCAAGCTTTTCCAGATTTTTGATAGTTAGATCAACCGTGTCTTTACTTGTTCCTCGGCAGTTTAAGAAGGCTAATGTATCCCGCATCTCCATGTAATCCACTTTTTGGGCTTGCACAGAAAGACCAAGCGTTAAAGCGATCAATAGGAAAAGACCCCGCATGCTATCCGCGTAAGGTGATCTCCGTTTCTTTGTCTCCAATGGTCACGGTTGCTTTGTTGTCGCAATCACCAGCGCCATAATCGACAGATCTGGCTTTGTAGCCATCTGCTTCTAATGAAATAACGCCTTCGGTAATCCATCTGCAGTCCAATTGTACACGCAGTGGAGTAGTAATATTTACGGTGTAATCAATGTTGTTGCGTGAAGTTCCGTTGCCACTACCAGTTATTTCATACACGTCATCCGTGATGCCAGCCCAACCCATCCACGCATTGTTACTGTCGAGGGTAAAGAAATTGGTTTCTTGCCCTTCTACCCACGTGCGTTTGCGTTCAGATTCCCACAGAAGAATATCGCCATCTGGTGTAGTCACTTTTCCATCCACAACGTTGATCTCAAACTCCATTTGACCCGAAGCGTTTGGTCCTAGGTTAGACGATGTGCGGGTGCCTTCAATTTTATAATCGTTCACGAAGTAGTTCTCAGTGGTTACCGAAATCACGCTGCCTGTATTTCGGTACCAATCGGTAATGGTATAGATCACTTTTCCTCTGCGCTCCTTGCCATCTTGCCCCTTGCAGTTCACTTCGCCAAAGTCAACGGTGATTTCATAAGGCCATGGGCTTCCTAATTCTACCACTGTAATGGTCGCACAACTGGTTCAAGTGGAGTCTTCACTTTCGGCAGATTCCGAGCTTCCTTCTGATTGTGTGCCTAAATCGTCAAACATGCTCTGCGCGAGGGCTTGATCTTCTGAGGACGTGGTGACCACCTCTTCTTCGGTGTCATCTTCTGTTTCTCTTTTGCAACTGCTTACAGAGAGAGTGATGGCGGCAAGGAGCAATAGGCTGAACTTTTTCATAATGGAAAGTTTCCTACTAAAGTAGGGAAATGAACTGCGAATAGATTAATTGAGTTTTCTATAAAACGAGAATCCACCTTTATCATAAAGGTGTTCCAGATTCATGTTTTTCTCTAAGAGATTGGGTATGTGCTGAACCTTACAGACGATGTAATGCACCTCAGCGGTTTGTGCAGTATTGGTATTTGGATTGACGCGACCGTAGAAATAGTTCGCATAACTCTTGTATTTGAATGTTTCGAAGTAGGCTTTTTCATCTTGGTGTTCTTCAAAGAATTTGATGGCACTTCGCTGGCTATAACCCTCTACGTTTGGGACAATCACGACCATTAAGGAGGATATGATAAGCGCTGAGCCGCAGGTGAG
>Ga0181602_10004953_pt1 | contig 10128 bp, 8 predicted proteins | sample 041ome_14_FD_148640 | JGI IMG/M metagenome (GOLD analysis project Ga0181602, IMG submission 148640) | Coastal salt marsh microbial communities from the Groves Creek Marsh, Skidaway Island, Georgia - 041408US metaG (spades assembly) | ecosystem: Environmental > Aquatic > Marine > Intertidal zone...
TATGTCTTGTGAAAAACACGACCTGCACCACGAATTCCCAGAGTTCAAAGACGCCATCCATGAACTAAAAATGAACAACGCGCACTTCGCCAAACTGTTTGAGCAGTACCATGAGCTCGATCACGAGGTGCACCGAATCGAGACAGGGGCCGAAACCCCAAGTGACGACTACCTAGAAGGTCGTAAAAAAGAACGTCTTCATCTCAAGGACCAACTATTTGAGATGCTCAAAGCGCACTCGGCCTAGGTCCATATAGCTCCTGTGAAACACTCGCCACCAAAAGCATCATCGAGGACAGCATCGATCCATGTCTGAGCGAGTGTTTTCACGCAACATTTTATTGCTGGTCCTCGCGCAAACGGTGTTTGTCTCGGGATCAGCCCTCAATGTCACCTTGGGTGGGATTGTAGGGAGTGATCTAGCGCCCTCCCCTTCGCTAACGACCCTCCCCGTTTCCCTCACTATTGTTGGCACCGCCCTTGGGACCATTCCGGCCACGCTGCTAATGCAGCAAATTGGGCGGCGCTGGGGCTTTGTGCTAGCAGCGCTACTGGGAGTTACCGGTAGCTTGCTCGCGGTCACTGCACTGCGCATTGAAAGCTTTCTTGTGTTTTGCGCAGGCTCAACCACCACGGGTGTTGCGCTGGCTTTTAGCCAACAGTTTCGCTTTGCCGCTGCCGAGAGCGTTCCCATCAACAAAGCAGCCCTTGCCATTTCTCTGGTGTTATTAGGCAGCGTCGGAGGCGCGATTCTTGGCCCTCAGCTGATAGCCAGCGGCAGCCATTTCCACGCCGACGGACCATTACAAGGCGCACTCATCGGGGCCGCGGCATTGTTCGTAATAGGCGCGATACTGCTATTTTTCTTTCAGGACTCAGCCAATCAGCAGGCCGCAAAAGCCTCTGACGCTGACACAGTTCCCCTACGCAGTTTGCTGAATGAGCCGCTATTTTTATTAGCCATTGCGGGTGGCGTTGTTGGCCAAGGCATTATGGCATTCATCATGACCGCCACGCCGGTTTCTATGCATGTCATTGACGGGCACTCGTTGGAACATACCGCGCAAGTTATTCGGGCGCATGTGTTAGCTATGTATCTCCCCTCCTTCGCCTCGGGCTGGCTCATTAGTCGGTTTGGTGAGCGCAACCTTATGCTCGTTGGGGTCGTTATCTATTTCGCAACCCTCGCTGTGGGCCTCGCTGGTCATGAGGTGCTGCACTACAGTGGCTCGATGATCTTGCTAGGTGTGGGCTGGAACTTTTTATTTGTAGGTGGCACAACCTTGCTCGTTCGCACCTATCACCCGAGCCTGCGGTACCGTGCTCAAACCATCAATGAGTTCGCGGTATTTGGAACCTCCGCACTGGGAAGCTTGCTCGCAGGAACCTTGATCAGCAGCTTTGGTTGGAATGCGGTTTTATTATCTACCTTACCCGCACTCGGGGTAATGGCCGTTGGTTTGGTGTGGCTGCGCCAAAGGGCACTGCCAACCTTCTAAAACAAATCAGTCCAAAGACCCTTATGACGGACTAGATGACCGAAAATAGGGATGCGAGGCCGGTAAAAACAATAAGCGCCATAACAAGGCCTGAATAGACCAGCATCAGACTAAAAAACTTAAAGCGCGTGAGCCATTTTTCCTGATCGTAATAGACGCGCAGCGACTTATAGCAATACACGAACACGTAGCAGGCAATAGCGAAATTGACCCAGCCGGCCAGTACGCCACCCACCACCAACTCGGTCAAATTGCCCACTAAGACAAAAAGAAAAATCGCGCTGTGGTTGTTTATTTGAAGCACTAAATGCTCGGTGAAATAGCGCGCGGGCTGCCAGTACCAAAGCTTCATGCAGACAGCAAAAAGCGGCATCAAGAGGAACATAGCGGTGGGTAGCTTAGCCATGAAAGACTGTGCGAGGGAGTAACCACTATCTTGCTGGATCTGGCGACAGGTATGCTGCAGTTGCGCAACCAGCCACTCCGCATGGGGGCCAGTATAACTTGGCTGACAAATCTCCGCGGTCTCCGATTCATCCGCACTGGGATTTACCTCAACAGGCTCAAGGGCGGGTGCAGCAGACTCATCCATTTTTTCTCGAAGGGCTTCCTGCAGGGCAGACTTCACGTCAGTATCCAGCCTAGCGGCTGCAGCGGCAGTGTCGTCATCAGATACCGCCGTTGGATAATTTCGCTGCACATCTAACGAGAGGAAAAGAAAAAACACCAAGCTCAAACCCAAATACAACCTTATCGGGGGCAGATAGCTCGCACGGCGGCCGTCAAAAAACTCCCTCGCCAAAAATCCAGGTTTAGCAATGAGTGCCCACAGGGTTCGCCAAAAACGGGAGTCAGCATGGATCAGTGCCGTAATAAATTCCTCGAGAAACAACCCGAGGGTAGGAGCACCATTCAAATGCTTCTGCCCGCACTGGCTGCACCACGGGCCCGTCAGCTGCGCTCCACAATTTTTGCAAGCTTGCACATTGAGCTGCGGGGTACTCCCAGTGCTCTGCGCAATAGGGGGTTGCTGAGACATCACACGTACAACTGCGCCAGGTACTGTGCCGCAGAATCGCGCCATTCAAAGCGCACTGTCGAAGCGCGTTTGCGCATCAACTGCCATTTGCGGTGACTGCGCTTGTGAGACCGTACCAGCTTAGCAACTAACGCTAAAAGTGCACCGGCTTGCTCCTGGGGTGTACTACCGCCGAACTGATAACCCGTGACACCATCCTCAATCGTGTCCTTTAATCCGCCAACAGCGTGTACCAGACAGGGCTGCCCCGCACGCATGGCGAGCATCTGGCTGATACCACAGGGTTCAAAGCTACTGGGCATCAAAAACAAATCACCTGCGCTGTAAACCTGATCCGCCAGCAACTCTGCGTACCCGTTGAGGAACAGTAGATTCTCATGCCTCGCTGCGACACGGGTAAACTCCGCCTCAAGTGCCGAGTCACCGCTACCTATCAGTAGTAACCGTGCGCCATTGCCCAAACGCTGAAGCAGAGCATCGATAACCAGCCCGTCACCCTCCCAGGGCTGCATGAGCAAACTCACTTTTTGTTGGGTCAGACGTCCGATAGAGGTCAGCAGCATCGTGCTGTCATCCATCTCCGCCAGCCAAGCCTGCAGGCGCTGCCAGGCAATGAAGTCTACCGATCTCACCTCAGGTTTGCGCCCAATCCAGCTCAACAATTCCTGCTGGGCACTGGTCCATAGTTTTTTGCGGGTTGGCTTTCGCGGAACCTCGACATCGTAATCGGTGCCGTTGATCACTCCAACTAATCGCCCTGCGTCATTTGCCCCACGCAAGTCGGCTTCAAGCCCCTCGCCACCAATAAAACCCGTCGCGCTATTGCTCGGCAACAAAATCTCTTGGGCATAGGAGGGCGAAACCGTGTGCACGCGATCTGCTAGGCGAATACCTGCGCGCATGGGATTGAAGCAATCCGTGTAACGCGGATCGCCGATCTCCCGGGTGTCGTAGCTTAAGTTGGGGAACCATGTCTCGAGCGAGGAAGAGTCCCAACGCAGCGGGCGAATACCCTGTAAAGCTAGATTGTGAATGCTAAAAACCGTATGAACGGACTGGAACTCCACATAGTCGGGATGCCAGGTTTTCAAAACGAGCACGAAGGCGCTGTGCCAATCATGGAGATGAAAAACATCGGGGCGCGGCAGCAAACCCGCCTTAATAACCGACAAGACAGCTGCACCGAAAAGCGCAAACCGGTTGGCGTCAGTGGAAAACGGTGCCTCTGTGTCGTTACTGTAAATAACCCCAGGCTTGGGCTGACTGAATAGGGGACTGTGCACCACAAGATTGCGCACCTTGTCGTGAAACTTTCGTCTCGAAGGAACCTGCCACAAGCTTATTGGGTGCTTCGCCCCGGCGAAATCCACCGACAACTCCCCCAACAACTCGGCGTCGGGCAGCGTAGAAAAATTGCCATAGCAAGGCGTGATGACATCCACCCATTGATCTAGGTCTGCCAATGCCACGGGAATATCTCGGATGACATCCCCCACGCCGCCCACCTTGCCGCCCGGCAAGGCGTCGTTCTCGGCCGCTACCATCAGGATGCGCATGGGTACTCTCCGCTCAAGTAATTACATCTGGTCGCTCGCGACCAATTGCGCGACATAGCCCTGTCATAGATTCAAAGGCAGCAATGACGGGCGCCAGCGCACGCTGTGCATCGGCCCCTTGTCTTGCTGGATCCGGCTGATGGCAATCGAAGTAAACGCGAACCGTGGCACCGGCGGTGCCCGTACCAGACAGTCGCATAACGGCCCTGGCGCCGTTGTCAAAAAATACCCGAAGCCCTTGATGGCTCGATTCGCTGCCGTCTATGGAGTCGACATAAGAAAAATCATCCGCAGCGGTGACCGTCATCTCGCCAAACACTTGACCGGTTAAATCCCCCAGTCTCGAGCGCAAGCCTTCTACCACGTCGGTCGCTGCCTCAACGTCCACCGCTTCATAGTCATGTCGGGTGAAGTAGGTGCGCCCAAACTTGAGCCAATGCTCGCGAACAATAGCCTTTGCTGACTGACCTCGAGCCGCAATAACGTTAAGCCAGAAAAGCACCGCCCATAGACCATCCTTTTCCCGTACATGATCTGACCCAGTGCCAAAACTTTCCTCACCGCACAGCGTGATCTTGCCAGCGTCCAGCAAGTTGCCAAAAAATTTCCAGCCGGTGGGTGTTTCAAAACAGGGAATTCCCAAGGTCTTTGCAACAACATCCACCGCTCGACCCGTGGGCATCGACCGTGCCACGCCGCTCAAACCATCACGATAGCCGGGAACCAAGTGCGCGTTCGCCGTCAATATGGCAAGACTGTCGCAGGGATTGATGTAAATACCGCTCCCTAGGACCATATTTCTGTCCCCATCCCCGTCCGAGGCCGCGCCAAACGCCATTGGGGTGTCGCTGTTCATCAGCTCGACCAATTCGTGGGCGTGCACGAGGTTGGGGTCTGGGTGAACGCCGCCGAAATCCACTAACGGCTGCGAGCGCATGACGGTACCCGCCTTGGCACCCAGCCGACGCTCGAGTATTTCCACAGCATAAGGACCGGTCACCGCATTCATTCCATCAAATCGCATATGGAACTTGCTGTGGCTCAGCAACTCTCTAATCTGTTGAAAATCAAAAACGGTCTCCATGAGATCCGCGTAGTCAGCGACAGGATCTATCACTGTCACTGACGTCTCCCCGCGCAAGACTTTACCTAGGGTCGCAAGATCAACATCGGCCACGTCACTGATGTAGTACTCGCCTAGGCCCTCACTCGCGGCGTAGATAGCATCGGTTACCGCTTCAGGTGCAGGACCGCCGTTCGCACCATTAAACTTGATGCCAAAATCCCCATCCGGTCCGCCCTCGTTATGACTCGCCGACAGTATCAGTCCACCATCGGCCTGGTATTTTCGAATAACGCATGACGCCGCCGGGGTAGATAGAATTCCAGACTGCCCTATCAGGACTTCTGCAAAACCGTTGGCCACAGCCATTTTGACAATAATTTGAATGGCTTCAGCGTTGAAAAAGCGTCCATCTCCGCCAACCACAAGCCTTCGGCCGGAGCAATCTCCTAAGATGTTGAATACCGACTGGACGAAATTCTCGAGGTAATTGGGTTGCTGGAACACAGCTACCTTTTTGCGCAGGCCCGACGTACCGGGCTTTTGACCCGGCCAAGGCTGGGTCTTGATGGTCTTCATTACTATACCTCTCCCTAGGCATAACCCTCGGGCTGCCCAAGCATGCCTCGAGTCACCAATACAACGCCCTTACCCGTCACTCTGAACCCATTAGCTCGGTCTTGGTCAGGGTCGAATCCAATCTGCATACCATCGGGGATGTTACAACCGCGATCAATAATGGCTCGGCGAATTTTGCAGCCTTGACCGATATGCACCTGCGGTAAAACAACACACTCCTCGAGATAAGTGCGCTTATCGATATGAACCGCGCTAAACAGCAGGGATCGCTTCAGCTCAGCGCCGGCGATAATACAGCCCCCCGAAACCACCGAATTCACCGCCATGCCACGGGCATCATCACTATCAAAGACAAACTTTGCCGGTGGGAGCTGCTCTTGATAAGTCCACAATGGCCACTCTGCGTCGTACAAATTCAGCTGCGGCGTGGTCTCGATGATCTCCATATTCGCTTGCCAAAACGAATCTAAGGTACCCACATCACGCCAATAAGCCCGCTCCCCCGTTTGCTCGTCTCTAAACGGGAAGGCATTTACGTGATGGTCGTTGATCAATGCGGGAATAATGTCATTGCCAAAATCATGAGTCGATTCCGGCCGCCGAGAGTCCAATAGCAACTGGTCACACAGAAACTCGGTATCGAAAATGTAGTTCCCCATGGAAGCTAGGCACATACCCGGCTTACCGGGAATCTCAGATGGGTGTTCGGGCTTTTCCTCGAATGCCAAAACCCGCATGTTCTCGTCGACTTTCATCACCCCAAATGCCCCCGCAGCCTCCTCTACCGGCACCTCAAGGCACGACACCGTCATCACGGCATTTTTCTGCACGTGATCGACCAACATGTGACCGTAATCCATTTTGTAAATATGGTCGCCGGAGAGAACTAACAAGTACTTTGGCTTGCAAGCGCGGATGATGGAAAGGTTTTGAAACAACGCATCCGCCGTCCCCTGATACCAGTCATCGGAAGTTTGCTGGGACGCGGGCAATACTTCAATAAACTCACCCAGTTCCCGCTTGAACATGCTCCAACCAGCCACGATGTGTCGGATGAGTGAGTGGCTTTTGTACTGGGTAAGAATACCCACCCTGCGAATTCCGGAGTTAATGCAGTTAGATAACGGAAAATCGATAATCCGATACTTGCCGCCGAAATATACCGCCGGCTTTGCCCGCCAGTCGGTCAACTCGTACAACCGAGAACCTCGACCACCGGCCAAAACCAGGGCCATTGTTTCTTTTGTCAGTCGACTGACATAACGTGGATTGTTATCGCTATCTTCCACAGTTCAGCTCCTAAATCCGCTCAACACATTTGCAATCTGGGGATAGGTCCCATGACTAATGGGGGCCCTGCCTTCAACGCGAGCGGCCTTACCCACCGGCTTGTGTGGTTAGGTAAACCCCCTACTAACACCCCACCCCTTTTTAACCATAAAAGCGACGAAGCGCCAGCCGCTGGGAGAAAAAGTTCGTTGAGTGGGGCTAATTCTGCGTCAGCGTCTTAAGTGCCGCCTCAATAGCGTCGGGGCTGGGCATGAGAGTCATGAAGCTGTGCTTACCCATCATACTGAGATCGGGAAAATGCACTGCCATGCGAAAACGCATGTGTAGAGCCGAAACTTCACCGTTTTTCACCAGTACTTCATACGGCAGGTACGCAGTTCCTCGAAGGTCGGCGAAGTCAACCACCGACATTTGAAATGCGTCGTTATGGTATTTGCTCTCGTCACCCTCTGGGGCCATTGAAACTCCAAAGAGCACGGCATCCTGCTCTTCTAATTCTAGGCGGTAAACCTGCGCCAGCCCAGCATCGTTGTTTTCCAGTGCTGCTGCCACGCTTGCGACTGCCGCCTCCTGGGAGTCGAAACTACCTAGATCATAGGTATCACGGAAATACTCCATACCGATCATGTAGTGGTATCTTCTGAGTGACTTAGCCGTCAAGCCCCGGGCGGAACCGAAGGACTCCTCCGCGCCAATCGCTTTGGACAAACTGTCGGCGACCGCGCCAAGATCACCCTCCAAGCGATAAGCATGGGCAAGATACCTTGGATTCACGTAGCTAACTTGAGTTACCTCATCAACGTCAGTCACTGCAACACGCAGTACGGCGCCGAACTCACCGAGGTCTGTTTGGGTCGAGGCAGCAATCAAGTCTGCTGATGTGACTACCAAGATCTGAGCATTTTCATAGGGTGCGTATTCACCGATGATGCGATACCCAACATCAACCAATTGATCTCGCGTTGTTGCAGCCACAGTGGCCACCCCGTGATTGCTGGTTGATGCCAGTATGAACGGTTTAATTCGGTCTGCCCCCAGCGCTTGTATTGACCCACCGACTAAAAACGATAGAACCAGCACAAGCCAAACACGTGTTATTCGCATAAGTCATTTCCTTATTTTTGATAGTTATTAATCGACAGTTTAGCAGCGTAACTCACGCTGTGAAGGGGTTGATAGGCGCGGGTAGGCCATCTAAGTCATTGACCCCAATCAAGAGCCGCGTATATTTCTAGGCGTACCACAACAAATGACAACCCATGGGTGCCATCGAACCGAGTCACCCAGTCTCATTAGCTGAAGGAATCACCCCATCACTCCACGCACCAAATTATTGATCAGCGACGCCCTTGCCTGGCTAGGATTCTATGCCCTGCTCCTGTGGCTGCTGTCGGTGCTGATTGGCTTGAGTGGCTACTGGTCGATTGTGGATCAAATAGCTGCTTTTATTGGCTTGATTGAGGACTGCGAAGGTCAGCATTGCTCAATACAGATGTCACTAGACGATACGCCGACCACGCCCTATCTCTTTGGCTTCGATGTCAGCTTTGTTCGAGAACTGCAATTCCCGCTGTTCGCCACATGGATGGGAATAGCTCTGTTTCAATCGTTCTTTGTCGGGCGATTCCGTATTTGGCCGTGGCAGTCACTCAATACGCTTTAAGGGTTTGAATTAGGCGCTGGGATTTGCACCGTAAAAGTAGTGCCTTTATCTGGCTCGCTCTGCACAGTCACGGAACCGTTGTGTTGCATCACAATCCGCTTGGTAATGACCAACCCCAAGCCTGTGCCTTTGGTCATCATTTGACTGGTGTCGTGGACCTGACTGAAAGGCTGGAACAGCTTTTCTAGGGAGGCCTCGGCGATGCCAATGCCAGAGTCGCTGACTGTAAAGGTTTGTTCTCCCTGCTGCTCAACCGCAGTTAGTGTTACCACACTATTATCTGGGGAGAACTTCACCGCGTTACTCAAAAGATTCAGTAGCGCCTGAGTGAGCAGCTGCAGATCTGCCCGCACCAAAAAAGAATTCGAAGGCATGACCAGGGCGATCTGCTTCTGTGCCGCTTGCGGCTCAATTTGAGCACGTAAGCGCAGCACCAGCTCTTCAAGCTGAAAGTCTGAAAGGGTCACGTCCATGCGTCCAGACTCAAGCTTGGTGATGTCCAACATTGAATCCACCAAGGCAAGGAGCGAATTACCAGAGATACTTATCTTGTCGATGAAACCTTTAACGTCTTCGGAAAGCCCCTGCTGGAAACCCAATATTTGTGAGAACCCAATGATCGCATTTAAAGGCGTTCTGAACTCGTGACTCACACTGGATAGAAACCGGTCTTTTGCTTGACTGCCCGCTCGGGCCTCTTCCAAGGCCTCTCGGAGCGCAGCCGTTTGCTCGAGCACCTTTTGGCTGAGCCCTTGGTTAGCTTCGTACAGCTCTAAACTCTTGAGTTCGAGCAGCCTCTCAGCCTCTTTGCGCGCAGCCCTCTCACGCTCGAATCGCCGCTGCCAAGCATCGACCTCGTCGCTCATTGGGTCTCGGCTACCACCGTAAATCGGGCCACACCAAAGTCCACGTCACTAAGCAACTGGTACTGAATGAGTAACGTCTCATTGTAGAAATCGCCGGCGCCAAGCATGAGACCTTTGCAAAGGCCAATAAAAGGATTTTGGGAGTCGTAATCAACCACGAGTTGACCCGGCTCGCGCTTCAAAACACCAAAGGTGGGCAGCTGCGCATCGGGGTACAACTTTTTGACATTTGGATGGATCACTCCTTCCACATGCTCGATCAAATCGAGGGAGGTCGCGAATTGCTCGGCAAGTCCCGGATAAAGTGCCGCAATCCGATGAAAAAGATAGCGGCCAAACACTTCTTGTAATGTCTCGGGCGACTCACCGAGGATTTCACTGAGCGCTGTCACCAATGCGACCATCTCATCTGCCGAGTAGTTGCCAACCTGGGTATAGGCGCCGTCCACACCGGCCTTAACAAACATTTGGTCGACGACGTCGAAGCCAAATTTATCTTCAACGAGCTCTACGAGCTCGGTAAACATCATGCCTTTCATTGGGCGACCTCCATTTTCTATGGATCAATGGACA
>Ga0181602_10005011_pt1 | contig 10054 bp, 5 predicted proteins | sample 041ome_14_FD_148640 | JGI IMG/M metagenome (GOLD analysis project Ga0181602, IMG submission 148640) | Coastal salt marsh microbial communities from the Groves Creek Marsh, Skidaway Island, Georgia - 041408US metaG (spades assembly) | ecosystem: Environmental > Aquatic > Marine > Intertidal zone...
AAGAAGAAGAAGAAGAAGAAGATGAAGAAGAAGAAGAAGAAGAAGAAGAAAAAATCCCGGCGCGCCGAATCGCGCTCATAACTTCCTCTCTGAGTTTCTCCTCGAAGAGGAAATCAAACCTTCCCGAGTCTAAAAACTTTTTCCGGCTGCGCACCATCTCTTTCGCGTCCCCGATGTTGTTGTTTGTCGTCATCATTAAATGCGCGTATCCTTCCTTGGCGACGTCGCGCGCGTGTCCGTTTTCCGCGCACGAAAGGGACGACGACGATAAAGAAGAAGACCCCTTCGTGTTCTCCGTGTTTTCTGTCGTACAATTAAAAAGCGTAACGAACTTTGACTTGCACAATGGACATCGAAAAGGTGTCGGCGAAGAAGTGGTAGAAGTCGTAGAAGTCGTCGCAGACGCCCGCCGCTGCTTTTCGCGACTCGCCGTCGTCGTCGTTCCTCCTCTCTCTAATCTTCTCCTCAGAGAAGGAAAAACAGCGGCTTCGTCGTAACAGCGCAGCGGCAAAAGCAGCATCGCGTGCGTTTTTTTATTGATGTTTTGGGGAAAAATGACGTTAAAAATTGGACCAAAAAGTGCGTTCCAAAACGACCTTTCGCTCGTTCTCTCTCTCTCTCTCGGCGCGCGCGCGCGCTCTTTCTTCGCGCCGAGGAAAAAGAGAGATGAAGAAGAAAAAGCCGACGCTTCTTTCATCGCGAGAAGAAGAAGAACAACAACGCGTTGTGGGGGTCTTCGCGACGACAAAAACGACGACGCGACTCTTTCAATTTTTGAATCCAATCGATTCCGAATTGCATCGTCTCGCGACGAAGATTGAAGCGGAATGTTTCCCGCTTTTGCGCGAACGAGAGATTCCAATCGTCGCCGAAGACGACGACGACGACGAGGAGGAGGATTTTGACGATGGGGTGAAGAAAACGGACGGGACGGCAGACGGCGTGGTGAGTTTACTTTTTTTATCGTCCTCGCTCTGTTTTTGTTTTTGTATCTGATCTGTGTTAGTATGCAAGTGTGTGTGTAACTAACTTTCCTTCTTCATCTCTCTTATTAAAAAGACGAAAAATCTGTGGCACTGCGTCATCGCGTACGTCTGTCTCACGTCGCACACGCACTCGAAAAGGAACGAGTACTTCGTGAAGAAAAACTTAGGGGACGTGTTGATCCATTTTCGAATCAACGCGGCGGATTTTTTCACCGCGTGCCGGACGTTTGTGTGCGTGTGCGCGAAGCCGCTGAGGAAGATTTTGAGGGAAGAGACGAGTCATCCGCTGTTGAAAGAACGAGGGGAGATGGTAGGGGAAGATGACGAGGATGAACAGGGTGCCAACGCGAGCGCGAAGAAAAGACAGAAAATTGAGAACGACGACGACGTGACGACGACGAAATCGGTGGTGGTAAAACTCGACGCGGACGATTCCGAGGACTTGGAAATTGTCGAAATGAAACGCTTGGAGCAATTTTTAGGCATGGAGAACTTAAGAGCGTCGTTTGCGTTTAGCAAAGTCATCGCTAAAAAGTTCGAGCTGTTTTGCAAGACGCACTTTCGCGTGGATGAAACGTTAGGACGAGCGTATTGTCGGTTCGCGTGGAACGCGTTTTCGTTGACAAAGGTTAAATTAGGAACGAGCTTGTTCGAAGACGGGGACGACGACGCCGACGACGAAAAGACGAAAGAAAAACCAAAGTTGATGTTGTCCTCGAGACATAAGAAGAGGAAAAGCACGTGCGCGGAGGAGAAAGAAAGGGCGAAGAAAGAAGACGGTGCTTCGAATAGCTACGCTAAGAACAACAAAAGAGCCGGCATGGGTTCGCACACCGTCGCGGGAGGAGTACCAAATTTGTACGAACAGTTTCACCTCCTCGTCGCGATTGAAGCGTTCTCGTTAACGAACGCCCCGGAAGCGTGTTTAAGAACGAGTTTGGAAAATATGCTCTCGATGACGGAAAAGGATCCGGAAACCGGCGAGCCTTTGGCGTTGGAATCTTTGTGTCGATTAAGCAAGACGAAGCTCGCTAGTTGTCAGAAAATGTTGAGGAACATCGAAAAATTGCACGAGTCTATTTTGAAAGAAAAGAACACGCTGAGAAAGAGATATTTCGAGAAAAATAAGAAGAACAAGACGGCGATGGAGAACGTCCGCTTAGCTTCGGACATATTTGAACGCGAGTACGTGGAAGCGGTGAGAGAGAAATTTGGATGTCGAGCAATCAACGAGAAATTGTACGTGCCGTTTCTTTTCGAGGAAGGAGAAGAGGACGAAGAGGAAAAACAACAGAACCGGCGGGAGAACAAAGTTCCCATCGCGACACCATTCGATGTGCTCAAAGGTGATTTGCGAGAACAACCGGTAAGTTTTGCGCGATTGCGAGCGGCGACGCCGATGCGCAAGAAGGATACAAGTTTCACGTTTCGAACCGGCTCTGCAGTGGAAGCTGCTGCTGCAGCAGCAGCGGCAGCGGTAAACACGGACGTAACTAACAACGCGACAACTATTCCGCCTACGCCGCAATCGCCGTACGCCGGGTACAATAAAACCGTCGCCGGCGCCGCAGTCACTACCGAAAATGTTCGAAACACTCCAATTTCAAACATCATGTATGGTGTCGAATGGATAGATCGAATCGTTGCATCATCCGATAACGTCGGTAGCGAACTGCAAAGTGACGACGAGACTTTACGTTTACTTCGCGAATGCATCCAAATAAACGAGAGAGACGACAAAGATAAACTCCAAGACGCGTACGCGCGCGCCGAACGTTTGATTACAAAGTGCAACACGCTCACTCGCGAAGATGCGTTCACGAATCTTAACGCTGCCGTGAAACGAGGCAACATTTCGAAATCCCTCGATACTATCGTTGAAACGAGAGCGAAAGATGCTTTAGCTGTGTTCAAGTACTTCTTTCGAGCGATCTTGAGAGATGAAATCAATCGCATGGAGGCAACTAGGACAACGACGACGAGGACGACCAACGCTAAAACTACCATCTCTGAATTAACGAAGCGTTCGATATCGATGCTCGTGGAATCGAAGCGATTCGTGGAAGTTGTCGTCGCCTTATCCGTCGAGGTTGTTTCCGTCGCTCGAAACGGCGTCCATTTGAGTACGAGCAGTGGTATCTACGATGTCGGTCCAAGTTTCACGGGCAACGGCGGTAATCGCGCAATCACGTTGCGTTTTCCAGCCATTCCGAACGCGATTGGTTTGAACGCTTTTGACGTTTTAAACGGCATCGAGCCATTCGTGAGATCGAGACCGGAAATGCCGAGAGAAATTAGAGCGTATTTTGGTCGAATCGAAGAGTCTATGCTAGAAAAGTTGAGCTGGAAGAAAGATTCGAGTTTGTATCCGCTTTTGCGCATCGCTACGACAAAGAGCGCGAAGAAGATGAACATCAAAAGGGAGACCACGACGACGAATGAAGAGGAGAAAGATAAAAACATCATCAACAACAAAATAATCCACCGAGACAATAGCGCTAATCAAATCGCCGCCGTGCTTCTCGGTGGCACGTTAGCATCCGGGCAAAAAGTCACCAAACCGCTCTCGAAGCATCACTCGGCGAGGTCGTCGACGCACATGCAACAGTTCGATCGAAACGTTCTCGGAAAAGGAGGGGACTCCAACGATGGATCTCCTCCAATTGACGAAGAAAAGAAGAAAGCGTTAGATGTGGCACAAACTGCGTTGCGTTCGCCACCCCGAACGACGGCTATTATCGGTAGCGGCCACATGAGCGCCTTTTCGCCTTTGAAAACGAGCGCGTTTACGGCGTTTTCAACTCCGGCGAGACGATCGTCCGAAAACGCGAACAACATAGGATCATCCTCTTCAGACGTAGAACGAATCAGTGGAATCGCGTATGCGCAGCAGCAACAGTATAATGGAGCGGTTTCTTCGTCGATAGGTGGCGCGAAAGTAATGGAACCGTTACCGGACAAATACGCCGTAGATGACGTAGCGGATGACGCCGACGACGCCGACGACGAAAAGCGCCGCGCGAAAGCTTCCTTGGACGTCTTCTTCGCCAAAGTACTCCGATTAGCGGCTGTGCGTTTAGCTGACATTTGCGCGCGGCTTCACGTCAGCCAAGAAGTCACCCGAAACGCGTTTCAAATATGCGAATTCGTCGTGTTTGAGAAAACGTCTCTTCTGTACAGTCGACATCTCGATCAAATCATTTTGGCGTCCATCTACGGCGCCTGTAAAATAGCGTCCAACGATCAGGATCGAAACGTAAAATTTAAAGACGTGGTGTACAGATACCACAAACAACCCCAATGCGTGGAAGAGGTGTTTTGGAGCTGCCCGTTAACGGTTACAAATCCCGGTTTAGAAGTCGTCAGTCGCGGCGATATCATCGCGTTTTACAACAAGCAGTTTGTTCCAAACGTCAAGCGGTTCATGTTGCAATTAAGAAAAGGAGGAGGAGAATCTCTCGCACCGACGACGACAAATTCGCAAAAAGCGACGCCGAAACGACCGTTAAAAATCGGAACAACTGCACCTGCTGTTCAAAGCACGCCGAGCCGATCTCGAGTTCCCTTTGACTCGGAAGCGTTGCTGAAATCCCCCATACGAGAGGTGAAAGGAAACGCGGCGGGAGGGAACGTGTACGTCTCACCGATGCGTCCAGAAACGAGAGAAAAAGTAGTCCTCATGCGTTCCTCGGGAGCAGACGTCGACGAAAACACCAACAATCATCATCGCGCGTACGTCGCATCGCCGAGTTCTTTCAGAGGAAGAGGTGACGTAGGAGCAGCGAAGAGAAAATCTCCGTCGTCGGCGGAAAAAGGCGTCGGGAACATCGTCGCGCTCGTCGGCCAAACCGACTTCCACGAAATCAACCAAACTTTGAGCCAAAAGAGTAAAGAATGATAACGCGGGAACGCGCTCCTGTTATTATTACTGTTATTTATATATATTATTACCGTCGTGTATTGCTATTAAATGTTGTTCTTTTAAATGTCGCGTAGTACAATCCCGCGCCGTCGTCATCATCATCGAGTTTCTTCTTCTTCTTCTCCGCTTTTACTTCACAAGAAAACGAAAAGTCCAACCAGCGAAACACACGCGCATACTTTTACTCGAGCGACCCCTCTCGACGAGAGAAGCGAGAAGAGAGAGAAAGAGAGAGAGAAAAAAGAGCGAACATGAACGAAGCGCTCAACGTTCGATTCGCGTCTTCTTCCTCTTCTTCTCTTCCGCTCTCGTCGCACGTGCATTTCGTTTCCAATTCCAACGCGCCGACGGCGTTTCTGTTCGCGCACGCGTTGCACGAGTGCGCGAAGAATATTCCGCGCGATAACACCACCACCACCGACGAGAACGAAGAGGAAAAGAAGAACGCGAGAAACGCGATTGTTCTGTGCGTGGAAACGCGAGGACCGTTCGAAAAGCTCGTCGGTCCGCACTTGAAGAAGAAGAATAACAATAATAGAAAAGCGGTGTACGAGTCGATCGATTGTTGGTCGAAACCGGTGGATTTTTTATTCGACGACGACGACGACGAAGAAGAAGAAGATGATTCGAAGAAGAAGAAGAAGAAGAACGACGAGCAGCGACGGAGTACCCCTCCTCGAATAACATTCACGGTGAAGAGCGCAAATTCGAATTCGATTTCGAGTTTAGACGGTTTGTACGATTTGATCGCGGAGAGAATCGACGAGGCTCGTCGTCGTCGTCGTCGCGGTACTTTGTCGTCGTCGTCGTCTCGTCCGTCGGATGCGAGGAAAGGAGACGAAAGCGGGCCGGGGAATATTAGTGGTAGTGATAGTGCGACGACGACGACGACGAGTGTTTTCATAGATTCTCTGGACGCATTAGCGGCGAGGACGAACGAGAAAGCGGTCGTGCGGTTCCTCTTGCGGTTGAGAGAGATAGAGGGCGTGGCTTTGGTCACCGGTTGCGCTCGGGCGGAGGAGGCGAACGACGGATTCGAGGCGACGGCGGAGGATTTCGGCGAAGGAGACGCGTTCTTCGTAGACGAGGACGACAGAGAGCGTCGGAGGATGCACGCGCTGGTTGAAAATTTAGCGGACGTGACTTTGACGACGTCCAAGTTACCCTCCGAAGGCGGTAATAAAGGTGAGTTAGTCAAGGTTATCACGAGGCATCGGACGGTGGATTCCAAGTATTTAGATTGGGACGGAAGCGTCGTGAATGGGAGGGGTTCGACTTTAGTGGACGAAGAGAATAGCAATCGTCGACGACCGGGAGTTCTCGGTGGTAGAGGCAGAAAGGGTGTCGACGACGACGATGATAACGACGACGACGACGACGAGTTGACGTCCTCGATGTTCTCCTTAACGACTGAGTGCGTGGCGACGATTTCAGAGCTCGGCGCAAAGTGCGAGCGGTATAGTTTTTCGGTGTAGTGATATAGTTTTTATAGTCATAGAAGTTACAAATGCTTAGTCAAGTTTATTATTATATGTGTATATTTATCTATTCGTCGAGGTCCATTGGAATCGCCAAGGCGTCGTTCTCTCGATCGGCTTCTTCTTCCGATTTCGAGGAAAGCGAATCTCTTTTGGCCGGGCCGTTTTCATCGTCGTCGGCATCTTCCTCGTCTTCGCCGTTCAAATCTTCCAAGTCAATCGACCCGCTCTTAATCGCCGGATCGTTCTCTATTAACTCTTTGTCGGCTTCAGCATCGTAATACATGCCTTTGTTTGCCTCGAGCGACATCGAAAACCGGCTCGTGGTCTCCTTTAGCTCCCCTTTGACGTTCCCGTTCAACTCGACTTCTTCTAAAGAGTGCTCAAATTCTCCCCGACCACCGTCTTGTTCATCGTGTCGATCTAAAATCTTCCTCGCCGCATCGTTCGCCGCATCGAGCGCGGCTAACGCCGCGTGCTCTGCTTCCGCATCCGCCAATTGTTTTTTCAACGCTTTCGTTTCCTCGTCTTCTTCTTCTTCTTCTTCTTCTTCGTCCTCTTCGACAATCTTCTCGCTGGCGATTTTCGCTTCCATCTCCCTTTGCGCTTCCATCAATTCCTCTCTCGCTTTCGACGCTTTTCGAGCCTCTTCTTCTCTCTCTTCTTCGAGCTCCAACTCCGCCAGTCGAGCGGCTTCGTTCGCTTCTTTCTCTGCTTCGGCGTCTTCTTCATCTAGTTCTTCATCTTTTCCTTTGTCGTCGTCATTGATTGCTTCAGAGTTTCGTCGCGTATTTTCCTCCAGCTCGGCGTCTCTTTCGTCATCCTCTTCGTCATCCGTATCCGGCGCCAGTCTGATGTGTTTTCCTCGCACTTGTTGATCGTGTTGATCCTCTTGCTGTTGTTGTCCGTCGTCGATTGGGTTCTTGCGAGGTCGTCCGCGCTTCTTCTTCCCGCTTCCGTTGTTGACATTCTTGTTGTTGTTCACGTTGTAATTCGGCGTCGCGCGACCGTTTCTGCCGTAATACTCCTTCGGCGTCTTGGCAAAAGTTTTAATCCGTCGACCGTGTTGATCAAACTCGACGGCATCTACGTCCCAGATTTCCTCCTCGTCGTCAGAATCGTGCAACGGAGCGCCGTTTCTGGCGGTCATCAACTGATCCAACGAGTCTCGTCGCTCGGCGCCGATTTTGTTGAACTGTTCCGTCGGTCTCAATTTGAGCACTCTGAAAGTTTCCGACGGACCTCCCGGGGTTTTACGCGGCCACATTTTGTTTCGAGTTTGTCGTTGCGTAGCTTTGATGGTCGGTAACGATCCGTGGACGCGCTCGTAAACCTTCTTCTCGCCTCGCCAATACTCCAATGGTCTTTGTCTTTGGCGCGAACTTTTGCGCACCTTTTGTTGGCCGCCGCTCAAATCTTCGACGACAATGGTTTGTAAACCTCCAAAGGCTAAAGATTTTCTTCTGGCCATTTCTTCGCGCAAGCGTTTGTGCGCTTCGCCTCTCGGCTTACGGATGGGGAACCCTTCCTCGTCGAAAGCGCGGTCGTCGGCGAATTGGCCGCCTCCTACGTCCTCCTCTTGGTCGTCAAAGTCATCGCCCCCGTCGAATCCTCCGCCAAACTCGTCGTCGTCGTTGTTCAAGTTTTCATTCATCATAACCGGTTGCACTTGCGGTTGCGACTGACCGTTCGCCATGTGCGAGACGCCTTGCCAATCTGGACTATCCTGAGGAACATCTCGTCCCGGGATGTTGAACATGTTCACCAGCGCTTCGGCAGCCATTGGCGTGTTGGTCACCTCTCCCCCGCCCGTGCTCTTGCGCAACATTTCTCGTCGTTTCTCTAATTCCATTTGCTCTTTCTTCAGTCTCTCCTCTTCCATGGCTTCGGCTAACACTCCGCCTTCTTTCATGTGCTGCTCGCGAAGCAATCGTAACTGCGAATTCATCTCCATCGAAACTTTTCTCTGTTGCTTCGCGTGCGGACTCTTCGGTCTAAACATCGGTTGCGACGTCCTGTTCCCGTTGAAATCGTACCCGGCAAACGTTCCTTCGTTCTCCGCGAACGAACCGGCTCGATCGCCGTCTCTCGATCCCGCCGCCGAGTGTTCGCCCTCCCGGTCGCGTCGAGAACCGTAGTAATAACTATTATTCGAACCGCCGTCCAACTCCTCGACCACCATCGCCGTTGTTCTTCTCTTCGCCGAGGAGGACAACGGTCCCGGAGGAAGCTCTCTCCCGCCCGCCGCCGCTCTCCGCAAAATCTCCGGCGCTTGCACCACCAACACGAACGGTCGCGGTTTCACCTCTCTCCCGGTGCCTTTTCTCTTGCGCAACCGTTCCATCCGCGACGGATGATGATTGCTTTGAAAAGCTGCTCCGGCTGCTTGGCCTCCTCGATTTTGCATCATCATCGAGTCGTTCCCGTTCCCCCAAAACGTCCCGGCTAACTTCACGCCCGCTTTCTGCGCCGCTTTTTTCGCCGCTCGCAGTTGCGCCAATCGAGCGCCGTTCCCTACCACCGGCGGGCGTCCGCTTTGAAAGGACACTCTTCTTGTCGTCTGTTGTTGTTGTTGTTGCTCGGCGGTATTAAAATTTTCAATCGCCACGACAGGTGGGGGTCGCATCATCGAAATGGACGAGGTGGACTTTAACGCCGATTTAATGACAGTCGTTCCGTTCGTGCCGTTGTTGTTACCATTCATCGGTTGTGCGCCCAGAGGTACCCTGTTTTGTGCGCCGCCAGAGATGGATGGATGGACACACAGAGAGAGAGAGATAAGAAACAACGCGCTCGTTAATTTTCAAAATCCACACGAGAGAGAGAGAGAATTCAAAATTTTGAACGATCGATTTTTCCAATTCACACACTACGCATAAAAGAAAGATATAAAAATAAACAACGATACGTACCTGGACACGACGCCGAGCGGCGTTTGCCGAGGAGAGCGGCAACGTTGTTAATATCGTTCCGCTCCATGTTGAGAAAGTAAGTGCTCTTCTTTTGTATCAATGAGCGTCTCGCACACAAACTTCTCTCTCTCTCTCTCTCTGTGTTCTGAGAATGAATTTTTTTCAAAAAGGGGGAAAAACAAAACCAAAATTTTTTCTTTTTGAGTGAGACCCTAAACAAGTTTTTTTTCACTTTTCCTTCTTTTTTCTTCTCTTTTCTCTCGTTGTTATTTTTTATTGTTGGGGAAAAGAAGAGAGAGAGACATGGCTCTGACGGCGACCAACACTTCTTCTTCTTCTTCGCTTCTTCTTCTTCTTCGTCCTCGTCCTCGTCGTCGAAGCGACTTTAAAAAACTCCCCTCTCGCGCCCGCGCTTCGTGTTTTTCTTCTCGCTCTGCTTTTTCTTTAACGAGCATCGTTGATCGAGAGAGAAGAAAAACAATTTTGGCGCGAAGACGGAGAGATGTGAGAGCGAATGTCAACAGCCTCTTCTTCTCGTTGCGCGACGACGACGTCGCGCTCTTCTCGCTCTTGGCGGCGTCTTTGGTGGGAGTTTTGAGGAAGGGCGAGAGGGAGAGCTCGTCGTCGTCGTCTTCTTCTTCTGCGGTGCTGTTTGCGAGTTTGGTGTTTTTGCCCGCGCGCGTCGCGCGTTGGTGCTGCGGGAAGCAAGGTATTGGATTCCTCTTTCTTTTCGTTCGTAACTAACTCGTATAACTC
>Ga0181602_10005016_pt1 | contig 10051 bp, 6 predicted proteins | sample 041ome_14_FD_148640 | JGI IMG/M metagenome (GOLD analysis project Ga0181602, IMG submission 148640) | Coastal salt marsh microbial communities from the Groves Creek Marsh, Skidaway Island, Georgia - 041408US metaG (spades assembly) | ecosystem: Environmental > Aquatic > Marine > Intertidal zone...
TTTGCTCCAAGCAGAAAGGCGTCTCGACACTTAAAAAGGATGGGCAAGTCTACGCGCTCTCGGAATAGCCAAGAGGAGGATTTGGCGTACGATACTCCGGAGAGGAAGAGACCGAACGTGGCGAATGACGGAGCAGCAGCAGCAGCAGCAGCAGCAACGAATGCGAGGAGAATAGATGGTGGTGCTGGTAATAGAGGTACTGTTTATTACAAATATAAATTTGAACCGTTTTGAATTCTCTCTTTTTGTCAATAGGTGGTAGGAACGTAGTTCCAAATAATAGCATAAAAGAAGACGAGGAAGAACTGATAGAAAACCAACCGGACGAACCGTACTTACCCATGTCGCAGGTGCGAGAGGATAATTTGGACGACTGTTACAATAATGAGATTCCGATGTCGCAAATGCGACAGAACCCGAATATTTTACGCGCGAATGAACCCATCGTGCAAGATTATTACACAAAGTCGGAAAGGAATAAAGGGAAAGTCGTGAACGATCCGGTACATAATCACATGTATTTTAGCGGTAAGTTGTGCGACGTGATTGATACGCCTCAGATGCAACGTTTGAGGGAGTTGAAACAGTTAGGGACGGCATATTACGTTTTTCCCGGAGCTTCGCACAACAGGTTTGAACACTCGTTGGGGACGTCGCACTTGGCGAGCAACGTGTACGAGACTTTGACGAGGTCGACGCGATCGTTGAAATGGGATGCAGAGGATAAGTTGTGCGTGCAATTAGCCGGGTTATGTCACGATTTAGGACACGGTCCGTATTCGCACGTGTTCGATAACGAGTTTTTACCGTTGAGGTTAGGCAAAGCTGAGGCGAAGAAATGGAGTCACGAGGACATGTCGTGCGACATGTTCGAGTGGTTAGTCGAGGATAACGGCGTCGACTTATCGCCGAAAATTGTCCAAAAAGTGAAAGATTTAATCAGTTCGAACGAATCTGGGTATACCGAGAACAGGTTTTTGTTCGACATCGTGGCGAATAAGAGAAACAGCGTGGACGTGGATAAGTTTGAGTACTTGATGCGAGACTCGAAAAACACGGGCATCTCCGCTTCGGTCGATATGAACCGGCTGATTTCCTTCATGAAAGTCATCGACGACGAGATTTGCTTCAAAGCGAGCGAGGTTTACAACGTGTACAGATTGTTTGATATGCGAGCAAATATGCACCACGTGGTGTACACGCATAAAAAAGCGAAAGCGGTGGAGTATATGATTGTAGACGCCATGGTCGAAGCCGACATCGGATGGAACAGTCGAATTTCACACGCCATTCGAGACCCGAGAGAATTTGTTAAATTGGACGATACGATCGTAAAACAAATCGAGTTTTCGAACGAACCAGAGTTACAAAAAGCGCGCGATATCATTAAACGATTACGGAAACGAGACTTGTACGTTTTCGTGAACGAATATACCGTCCCGGAGGAGTATTTGAGAGATTTCAAAGATGTCACGGCAGAAGATATTTCCACTTCGTACGAATCAAATAGCACTAGCAACACCATTCCAGGTGGCTTAAAACCGGAAATGATCATCGTCCACAACGTGAAGATTGATTACTCCATGAAAGACAAGGATCCAGTCTCGAGAGTGAAATTCTTTCAAGAATTGACCGATGACGAATCCTTTCACATCGACCGAGCAAAAGTCTCCTCCTTGTTGCCGACCAACTTTTTAGAACGAAAAGTCAGAGTGTACTCGAGAATTCGCGACCACGACGTGGAAGAAGCCATCGCAAAAGCGTTTTCCAATTTCCAAAGGAAAATGTACGGCGGGTGCGAAATCCAAGTGACGCCATCGAGAAGCCGTAAAAAGCGAGGCCATTCGCTCGGCCACGAAACTCGAACGACGAATGGGACCACTCCAAACGGCACGCAGCGTTCCGCGGACACGGGCGTATAATAATAATAACAACAATAATTTACCACATAGCTATTGCCGCTGCTCTTAATAGTAATACTTTGAAATACAAACAATGATTGCGTAGTGATATACATTGACCGTGAGGAATAGAGATTTAGAGCAGACGAATTCGTCTGAAAATATGAAAAAATCCGTTGAAATAGACTCATAATTTCTCACGCGCGGCAACAACAACAACACCAAGAGACCATCCTTCGAGAACATATATCTATTTGATACTCGAAAAGAGGCACTCGTGAAATCGAGATTGACGTCATGGTCGCTGCCGCGGAAGATGCGCTGCTCAACGCGGCAGCGAACGCGTCTTCGACGGGTTCGTCCCCAACGTCCGCGTTCGCAGTTTTCACGTTGACGCTTCTCATGGCATCCATGACTGGTCTCGGCTCTGTTCCGTTCTTCTTACTCCCCAAGGGCGAAAAACTTTCCCCACTGTACGCCGGGTTAGCGAACGCCATCGCGTGCGGCGTCATGCTCGCTGCATCTTTCGATATGGTTCACGAGGGTCAACCGCACGGTCCCGGCTTAGTCGTTTTTGGATTGTTCTGCGGGGCAACTTTTATTGCTTTTTTGCAGAAAATTTTACGCGCGCACGAAGACGTGTCGTTTGCGAATTTGGTCGGCGCAGATGCGCGGAAAACGTTACTCGTGGTTGGCATCATGACCGCGCACTCGTTCGGGGAAGGGTCGGGCGTCGGGGTGAGTTTTTCGGGAGTTCACGGGTGGGCGCAAGGATGTTTGGTGACGTTCGCCATCGGCGTGCATAACGTACCAGAAGGTTTAGCGGTATCGACAGTTTTGGCGAGTAAAGGCGTGAAACCGATGCAGTGCTTGTTTTGGTCTGTGTTGAGTTCATTGCCACAGACAGTTACGGCGGTGCCATCGTTCTTGTTCGTGGAGACTTTCACGAGTTTGATGCCTTTTGGGGTCGGTTTTAGTGCCGGCTGTATGATTTGGATTGTATTTGCAGAGCTGTTACCGGACGCGTTTGAAGGCGCAGAAGATGCTAGAGCGGTGGCAACGGCGGCAACAATGAGTGCGGCGGCGTTGGAAGGTTTTCGCATGGCCATGCAAAGGTTGGATAACGAAGACGGGACGTTACGAGCGCCGACGTTGAAAGACTTTGGTTTAGGAGTAGATGATGCGGGGAGCGGTGGCGGGAAGAGCACGTTTTATTTAGCGCTCGCGCCGGCGTTTATAGCCTCTTTCGCGTTGTTTACGTTACGATTTACGAATAAACGAGGGATGATGCTCGTTGAGCGTTTGTTTAGGGATAAGGTGCGAAGAAACGACGAAATAGATATTAACAACAAAAACAGTAACGGCAATATCGAAGGCGACGTGTTGAAATCATCCTCGGGAAGTAGGAAAAGCAATTTTGCGGATGGTAAAATTGGCGCAACATTAGGGGTTGCGAGCGGTGTTTTGATTGTTATGGGTTTCCGCGCGTTATTATTAACGCTCCGCGCTATTTATTACGGAGGGGTAGTGGAGATAGTGTTTGCGGTTGTTGGCGTGGTGCTGGCGAGATTAATTCTTTTGCGACTCCCGAAGCTTGTCTTCTTCGACGCTTTCTCCTCCTCTGAAGGCGCAGAAAAGAATACGACCACGACTACCACAAACAGCAGCAGTAGCCTCGCGAGCCTCGCGAATGGGTGGGATGCTATTGACGGCGCCTTTGAAGCGTTCATCGTGTCCATAACGTGTGTTTCCCTCTCCATCCTGGACGGCGTTCGGTTTGCCTCCGCCTCTGAGTCGTTAGAAAACATTCACATCGAATTTCCGGCGTGTATCCGCGCTCTTTTACGAACTGCTCCAGCGGCATTGAGTGCGTTTAGTTGCAAAGCAGGTAATGCTTCCGAACTCGCGCTGCGCGCGTCCCTCTCGGTTGGTTTTGCCTTTTTCTTCTCCGCTATCGTAGCGGCGAAGTTTGTGAAAGTCTTCAAATCCGAGCAAGACTTGAACAAGCACCTGGAAGAATCGTCGGGTAAAAAGAACTTGTTCAAAATAGAGGGCTTATTGGAAGCCGCGAGTTGCTTGATGTGCGCTTACGCCTTCTCTCGAGCCTTGTGGCCGCGCGCTACCAGAGAAACCAGAAGAGGGAGCAACGACGAACAAGCCGGTTTGATGTTAGGCTTAATGTTAGGCGTGAGCGCAAACGTGGCGTTGTTTGCGTTGGGTTCAATGACGCCGTACATGGACGCGCTGTGATGCTTGTAAAGATTTATTAGTCTATTGTAGTTTTTAGCAGATCGTGTATGCGTTAAAGTAGAAGATATTTGCGGGTCGATATCCTTCGCTCTCCTTCTCTCTCTCTCTCTCTCTCTTCCAAAGGCAACCTTCTCGTTGGTCTGGCAGATTCTTTTCTCGCTTATTTTAGGTGCATAAAATTTTCCGCAACTTTGAATTATTCCCATTACACGCACACACACTATATATATACATACACATTGAACGATGACGAAGATGATGCATACGTAAGCGCATTTTACCAACAGAACGCGAGAGAATGCTTTCACGTCGTCCCCGGCTGGCGCTCGCGGTTCTCGTCGTCGTCAACGTCGTCGTCCTCTTTTTTTCGACGACGCAGGTCGTTACGTCGGCAGATATAGAAGTCAAACGGAATCCAGAAGTGCGTTTACGGTGCGGCGAACGGTTCGATGTTCTCGCGCGACAAACTTCGGATCTGAAATACGTGCTCGTCAACGATAATTGCGAGAGTTATGCGAGCGAGTCGATGCAAAGTGATGGAAACGACGACGATGCGCGAAGAATGCCTGCGGATTATGGAACGACGACGAGAAACGCTTTGTTGCGGAGCGCTCGTTCGCGGACGAAAAGAGTCTCTTCTTCGAATACTGCTGGTACTGGTGCGACGTGGAGGAGAAGAGTGGCGCGCGATTACGATGGTGATGATGATGATGATATTAATGACACGCGTTTGTTCCTGGTGACGCTGGTGGGGGAATCGTCGTCAAGAGCGTGGCGGGATTTGGATACAGCTTTACGAAAACACGGAGGAGGATTGATAGCTCCGATACCGGAACAATCATTTTTAGCGTTTGGACCACCTTTGGCGGCTTCAGTTGCGGAATGCTTTCAAATGAGTGCAATAAAGGTGGTCGTTAACGAGTGGCCGAAAGTGAGTGCGACCTCTTTTGCGTTTGAGAGCGTTTGCGCAAAAACCATGTGCGAATCGTTCGAAGCTACGGTTGCGCCGCCACTGTTTTTCGATGCGAGAGGACGAATTGCACGAGAAGACAGCTTTTCGTTCGCCCAGCTCGTGGCAGCAGAATTGAGCGATACTTTAAAGGTGTGGAACGCATCGACCTCCTATTGTCGATCGTCAGATACGGACGGCGTAAAAATATCATGTTCTTTCGGCAGAGACGTATCGGGAGGAGAACGCGAGAGGATCTTCTCGAGCATATTGAAACACAACGCTGTGGTTTATATTCACGAAACGCTCCCAATCGTCACGCATAATTATAACACGCAATCGTTAGTACAGGGAGGTCAAGGACTTGGAAGTTATAGTCGATGCCCATTATGGAAACTCGGTTTGACAGGCACGAATCAAGTTGTCGCGATGACCGATACTGGCATAGACAAATATAATTGCCATTTTAGTGATGTAAAAACTGTAAATGCCAACGCAACGACATTTTCAAAAATTATCGACCTGCGTTCGTTGAGTGATAGTCAAGATATGGTAGATGATAGTACTGGTCACGGTACGAGGGTCGCTGGAGTGTTTTTTGGGTCGTCTGGATCATTTTATTGGAACAAGCAATACGACGGAGTGGCGAAAAACGCGCGCGTTGCATTTACAGATATTGGCTACGTAGATACCGACGAATCGAAAGTCTTGGTGAGTTTGGCCAATGTGTCGAGGTCAACTTTGTATGAGTATCCAAGCGATACTTTTTCCGCTCGCGTGCATTCAAATAGTTGGGGTATTACAGGTTCGTATTCGTACGAATCGAGTGAGTATGAAGTCGACCTGTTTTTGAATGAAAATCAAGAGAATGTTGTCGTCTTTTCCGCAGGAAACATGGGAGGATACTGCACGCTTTGCAAAGCACGCAATAGCATAACGAGGCCAGCGAATGCGAAGAATGTCATTTCCGTCGGCGCTACAAAAAGCGTGAAATCGTCGAGTCCCTCACAGTCGCAATACGCGGTCAAGATAGAATTAGGGGATGGTTACGAGCACTGGGCTCACGCAAATATGCGCGGCATGGCAAGCATCAATAGGAACTATTCGTCAACCGATTCGCACCGAGTAATTACGGTGGGAAATCCAGAAAATGGGTGCGCGACGTTGCCAAGCGCGAGCGATTCGAATGAAATTATTCTCTTAAAGTCAGACGTAAGTTCGTGTACGCACTCAGAGCGATTGAAAAACGCAGAGACTGCCGGATACTATGGTGCGCTCGTTTACGCGAACGAAACGAAAGCGCGTCTGGCATCTATGATAGATGATCAAACATCGACTAATTTTTTGTCAGCGTTCATTCCTATGAAGGATGGTCTACTTTTACGCGCACTCATCGAGAAAGGAGATTCAAATGCTAACGACGTGTTTCCGGCGTTGACGATCAAAATAACCATATTAAAAGCTTCGAGTGACAATCAGTACGAGCACGTGTCAAGTTTTTCGAGCGCGGGGCCTACGGACGATGGACGAATCGCGCCTTTACTCGTAGCACCTGGTCAAGATATTCAATCAACAGATGTGAACACCACAAACACGGCTTCTGTCGTGCATTGCAAAGTGACGCAGTTAATTTCCGGAACGTCGTACGCTGCGCCCGCGGTTTCCGGGTCACTTGCAATTGTTAGGCAATATTTCACCGATGGTTACTATCCTTCTGGAGAAAAAATATCGGAAAACGCGTTGACGAATGTCACCGGTATGTTATTAAAGGCAGTGCTGATTAACGGAGCAAGACAACTTGAAGGTTTTGATACCTTGGATAATACTCCGTTGGAATCGGCACCTTCGATGAAAGCCGGTTTCGGGCGCGTGGATTTGGCAAACTCTTTGAAGCTAAAAGATATCGACTCGAACGTGCAAACCCCGACGAACATGTTCGTGATGGACGATTCTGGTTCGGCGTTCACGGAAGTAACGACATCATATGGCGCATGCTTGTTAATGTCAGAAGATTCCACGGAAACGTTAGCGATGACGCTGACTTGGTACGACGAACCGTCTATTTCTGGGTCGGATGGATCACTAATCAACGATCTCGATATTACGCTATATTATTCGGCAGATATGTCGGGTGAGTTTGAAGTGATTGCACCACTTTATCGCGATTCTCTGAACACGGTGGAGAAAATTGTGTGGTCGTATCCAAAAAGGGGTTTGTACTATGCAAAAATCAGCGCCTTGTCGCTCGTTAATGACCAAAGCTTTGCGTTTGTTGCTACCGGAAGCTTTGCAAAGGCTGAAGCAGTGCACGATATTTCTTCCTGTACACCACCGCCTCCCCCTCCTTCTCCACCTCCTCTCCCTCCTCCATTACCACCACCTTATCCGCCTCCTAGTCCACCATCGCCGCCGCCGTCGCCGTCTCCTAGTCCTCCGCCAATGCCTCCTTCTCCGCCTCCTTCTCCACCTCCTCCTTTTCCGCCTCCTTCTCCACCTCCTTCTCCGCCTCCACCGCCTCCTTCACAAGCCGCGGTGAAAGCGGATGTGCAGTTGATTGGATATTCCGCCGCTACGTTTGGATCTGCTCAGCAGGAACATTTTAAAGAAGGTGTAGCGACGTACTTGGATGTATCCCAGCAAGCTATCACGATCACAAACGTGACTGACGTACCAGCGTCATTGATGAAGCGCCGCCGAAACCTTTCCGCATCCGTGAGCGCCGTGAAAGTCGAGTTCACCGTAGAAGCGATGACTTTTGAAGACACCACCTCAATATTATCGAAACTTCTCAGTGGGACATCGTCGGATGAAATGACGGTAACACTTCAAGCGGTGAGTTTAGATATCTCTGCAGTGGTCGTTTCCACGGCATCAGTGAAAATACTTGCGCCACCGCCGGCGCCTCCACCGGTGTCTCCGGGAGGCGAGCAATTCATGTCCACCGCCTCGTGTGCGTCAGTAAAAATTAGAATTCAATTTTTTGTTTTCATGTTTGTATTTTTAATCTTAGCTTACTAGAAGTTGTTCACTTAGCGCGTTTATGTATTGTAAAAAATATCTATCGTCTATGTTCTACTATAGTCGGAATCACACGAGACTCGTTGCTGCCGTCGTCATCGTCGTCTGGGTACCAAATACCTGGATCTCTCGTTGCTCCCCAACGTGCATTACTCACCGGAGGTTGAGTTGGTATTGCCCTGAGAAATTGGGGATCGGCATCTGTCGGGGAGGTAGTGCTTGTATATGGATCGCGCAGACTTGCCGGTGCTTCCGGAGAGAATGGTTGCATGTGTGGCATAGCGCGCGTTCTTTGTAGCTCTGCGTCCTCCTCATCCGTCAACTGCCATACTTCGAACATTTGTCGTGAACCGTGTCCTGGTAAACTCCGATGAACCGCAACAGGAACGCCGACGTTTGCTTGACTCTCAAGACGTTTGGCCTCTGGTGAGCAGCATCGGGCAATTCTGCGCCTAAAGCAACAGATCAGGAATACAAATACAACAGAAAGTACTGCTCCAGCTATAGCTGCGGGACTTGCAGATTTAGCAACATCAGCGAGTGTTAACGGAGCTGGTCCAGGCGATGGCGGTGGAGGCGGCGACGGATTTGGAGGAGGGTAACTATACGTCAAGTCCCAGTTTATATCTGCTTTTACAGTATCAACAACATCGTGATACGAAGTTTTCGAAGAACTTGCACTCGCTAAAGGTCCAGTAGAGCTTAGCGAAACCTCTCCACTGTGCGACAACTCTTCAATTTCGGAAAGTAAAGATGGTGACTGTGACACCGTCGCAACCGCTGCGATACTTGCCAAGAAATCATCGATCGGCGCGCCATTAGCAATAGAATCTTTCAATTCTAAAAGTACCGATGCGGCATTTGCTACTGCCGCTGACATTGTCGCAACACCTTGCAACACTTCCGAGCCATCATACTCTGTATTTCGAGCATTCCGCGCGACATCCAACACATCTGTAACAACATCCGCAACGACTGCCGCGTTGTCAAAGTCTAACAAATCAGTTCTCATCAGCTCGTTTAGTCGCCGACGAGTACTCATCGCCTTGTTCTTTTCAATGCGTTCATATTGTGTAATCACACGTTCCGCAATTGCCTTGACGGTGTATGCCTCGCACGTAGACAAAGCTACGTTGGACTTTAAGCCACAAATAATTCTCGCAGTCGAAGCAATCAAATTCGCCAAATTCACGTTTGTTGTGGAAACCTGCACGTATTCTTCAATAACGTCATTTTGCGCTTCAGCTAAAGAATCTGTATCGAGCAAGTCCACTTTCGTATGATCCCATCCAAACGCAATCTTCATTTGGTCATAAGCAGATACTCGGGGATAGCTACCAATTTTTGACATCATAGCAACGAGAATTGTTGAAAGCGGCGATAGCATCGTTGCGCCTGGAGGTGCTTTCAATACTAAAAGTGCACTTGTTTGCCTCGTAAAGGCATCCAAACACGACGCACTACTTGTATCTGCCATCAATATCGTCGTCGCAACCGAATAACTCACCGTTGGGGAGATCGTGAAAGCACCAAACTCGTCTGTAGTTGTTCGCGGATCGATAACCAAATCCCGTTGTCCATTCTGATTTGTATCGAGATACACGGTGCACTTCGAGAGATACCCGCTGGCATACGCGCGACCCGAAATTTGCGCGAGTGGCGGCGGCGGAGAGGGTGATGGCTTTGCAGAGTCTGGCGGTGGACTTGGCGGAGGTGACGGTTTCGGACTTGGTGGCGGGGGTGACGGTGGTGGTGGAGGAGGCGAAGGCGGTGGAGACGGGGGACTCGAGGGAGGTGGGGACGGTGGTGGCGGTGGATTATCCAGAGCACAACTGCGATAGGTTTTGTCTTCCAAATGTGTAAACGTCCCCGTAGCAACGATGGCATACTTTTGAGAGCTCCCAATGCCCGAGCCAAAGTTTCCATATTTTTT
>Ga0181602_10005022_pt1 | contig 10041 bp, 8 predicted proteins | sample 041ome_14_FD_148640 | JGI IMG/M metagenome (GOLD analysis project Ga0181602, IMG submission 148640) | Coastal salt marsh microbial communities from the Groves Creek Marsh, Skidaway Island, Georgia - 041408US metaG (spades assembly) | ecosystem: Environmental > Aquatic > Marine > Intertidal zone...
AGATAGTTGAAATACTGGTTATAGTTTATTTATGCAAGTAGTGTAGAATATAACTGTTAAAAGATAGCAGTTTAAAAAAATCACTGTTTAGCTATTTGGTTTGAAAAATAATATTAATGGAACGGAGCAACTAATGCCGTGGAATAATCAAGGTGGCGGAAACGAAGGTGGACCATGGGGCGGGGGCTCTGATGGCGGAAAACAATGGGGCAATGGCGGAAAACAGCCAGGCCAACCTACACCGCCTGACCTGGATAAGTTAATTAATGATGCAAAGCGTCGGTTTGGAGGTTTTGGTTTTTTTTCAAAAGGGGGGGGCTCTGGCAGGTTATTTTTAATCTTCTTGCTAATAGCAGCTATATTATGGCTGGCAACTGGTTTTTACCGCGTTAACGCTCAGCAGCAAGGCGTGGTCCTCAGATTTGGTGAGTGGGTGAGAACTTCGCCTCCTGGTCTGCATTATCATCTTCCCTATCCTATTGAAACAGTACTTACACCAGAAGTGACCAGAGACAACAGATTAGAGGTTGGTTTTCGTGAGATAGCAGGGCGCTCTAATAGTAAGCGTGATATTGCAGATGAAAGCCAGATGATAACCGGCGATGAAAATATCGTTGATATAGATTTTGTTGTGTTTTGGCGAATAGCAGATGCAGGTGAATATCTATTTAATCTGGCCGACCCTGATGATACTATCAAGGTTGCTGCTGAAGCAGTGATGAGAGAGACTATTGGTCAGACTCCAATTCAGACGGCGCTTACTGAAGGACGTCAGACAATTCAGATTGATGTTAAAAATAAATTACAAGAGCTCCTAAATGATTATGTTGCGGGCATTAGAGTACGAGAAGTTCAACTTCTTGCCGTTGATCCCCCTAGCGACGTTATTGATGCCTTTAACGATGTTCAGCGTGCCAGGCAGGATAGAGATAGGCTGAAAAACGAAGCAGAAGCGTTTCGAAATGACGTTGTCCCAAGGGCTCGAGGTGAAGGTGCAAGGCTGATTGCAGAATCAGAGGCGTATCAGGCAGAGGTTGTAAACCGGGCAAAGGGTGACGCATCCCGATTTGATCAGGTATATAGCTCTTACTTGAAAAATAAAGACATCACTGCCGAGCGGATTTACATTGAAACTATGGAAAGTGTTTTTAGTAATGTCGAAAAAATACTGATCGACGGAGATAGCGGAAATGGGGTTGTTCCGTACCTGCCACTTAAGGAATTAAATCGGTCTACGAGCCAGGGGAACTAATATCATGAATATCAAAAACATTTCTATAGGTGTCGCAGCGCTACTGATTTTTACGATGATGTCCGCATTATTTACTGTTAACCAGACACAACAGGCACTTGTATTACAATTTGGGGAGCCAAAGCGTATTATTCAGGATCCCGGTCTTGCCATTAAAATGCCATTTATACAAGACGTCGAATATTATGAAAAACGAGTTTTATCTCTTATCCCGCAGGATGCAGAAGAGGTAATACTGGCCGATCAAAAACGAATTCTAGTTGATGCTTTTGCGCGATTTCGTATCGCCAACCCATTGCTGTTCTATCAAACAGTAAGAAATGAATTTGGTGCTAGAGCTCGATTGGAATCAATCATCGATTCGTCCGTAAGGCGAGTTTTAGGTAGTGAGACACTTGCCTCCATCCTGACTGGAAAGCGAAATGATATCAATAATAATATCCGTGACGAAGTCGAGCAATCCGTTACCTCATTGGGGATTGAAATTATCGATGTTCGACTTCGAAGAGCAGATTACCCTGCGTCGACTAGTCAAAATATTTTTAATCGAATGAAATCTGAGCGTGAGCGAGAAGCAAAAGAGTTTCGTGCGACAGGTGAAGAAGAAGCTCAGAAGATTAGAGCTGATGCAGAAAAAACCAGAACCGTTATTGTTGCTGAAGCAGCACGTCAGGCGCAGGAAAATAGAGGTCGCGGAGATAGCGAAGCGATAGATATATACGCTGAGAGTTTTGGGCAGGATCCCGAGTTTTTCTCATTTTACCGCTCAATGGAAGCATATCGCAAATCTATAGGGGAATCTCAGACTTCGATGGTGCTAGCACCAGATTCGGAGTTCTTTAAATTCTTCAAAAATAAGCTCGGTGAATAATGTAAAGCTATTAACACGCCAAATTTTCACCATCTTTGTACCATAAATCATTCACTTTTTGCTGGCCTTATTAAACTTAGCTAGCAAGAAAGCTGATTGTTTTTTCTCGGATTGTTTCAAGGATTAGATAATGAAGTTAAGCATTTTAGAGACTATACAGGAAGGTGGCCGCCACCCTAATAGCCTATATTCTGGTAACAAAATATCGGTGAGTGGCCCCATGCGTTCATTTTTAACCGTTTTGCTATTTGGTGTTTGGATAGTGGTAGGTAGTACCACTGCTCATGCACAAGAAAGACCGGATAGTTTTGCTGATTTGGCAGAACGCTTGCTTCCGTCCGTTGTGAATATCTCAACTGCGACATTGGTGGAAGGCAGGGCTGATTTTGATTTGCCTCAGTTTCCGGAGGGTTCTCCCTTCGAGGAATTTTTCAAGGAATTTAACGAGCGTCCAGGCGCACAGCGCGCGCAATCCCTTGGGTCAGGTTTTATAACGGATGCAAGCGGCATTGTTATCACAAATAATCATGTGATTGAAAACGCAGATGAGATTACGGTTATTCTATCCGATGAGACAGAGTTTAAAGCTGAGATAATTGGCAGAGATCCAAAAACCGATATTGCGGTACTTCGCATTGAGCCAGGAGACAAAGAGCTTTCTGCTGTATCCTTTGGTGATTCAGACAGTCTGCGTGTAGGGGACTGGGTGATGGCTATTGGAAACCCGTTCGGACTTGGCGGAACAGTTACCGCAGGTATTGTATCCGCACGGGGACGCGATATCGGCTCTGGTCCCTATGATGATTTTATCCAGACAGATGCTTCCATCAACAGAGGAAATTCAGGTGGGCCATTATTTGATCTAGAAGGAAATGTTATCGGAATAAATACGGCTATTTTTTCCCAATCTGGCGGCTCTGTTGGTATAGGCTTTGCGATTGCCTCTAACCTTGCAGATGATACGGTAGACCAGCTTGTGGAGTTTGGCAGAACGCGCCGCGGATGGCTTGGCGTATTTATTCAAGAAATAACAGAGGATATTGCCGATAGTCTTGGACTAGACGAGGCTACGGGCGCACTTGTATCTGCTGTTACACCGGGAGGCCCTGCCGAAGATGCTGGGTTGGAACCTGGTGATACCATTATTGCATTTGATGGCAAAAAGATTAAGAGCGTGAAAGATTTGCCGCGTATCGTGGCAGAAACACCAGTAGATAAACAAGTGTCGGTTGACATTGTTCGCTCTGGTAAGAAATTAGCTGTTGATGTGGTATTAGGCGAGTTAGAACAGGCTGAACAAAGCGGTGTGTTAACAGGTGACATGCCATCTGATGAGCCTACTGCAATCGGCTCTCTTGGGATTGCGCTTGCTAATATCTCGGATGAAACTATTGAGAAATATAACCTAGATGAAGAAGAAACAGGGGTTATTATCACCGAAGTCCTAGAAGGAAGCCCTGCATCGAATATGAATATTCAGGAAGGTAATATTATCCGCCGTATTGGACAGCGCAAAGTTGATACAGTGGAGACAGTGTTATCTGAGGTTGAGCGTTTGCGTGATGCTGATAGAAACGGGGTTCTTATGTTGATTGAATCGCAAGGGCGTAATAGGTTCATACAACTGCCATTCGTGGATAGATAAATCATCATAAAAGAGATATAAAAAAAAGCGGCCTGTTTCAGGCTGCTTTTTTATGAAACCATGTCACCGATTGTATATCCTTGCAAAAATAGTAAGCCTGTAAGGTCAGTATAATTAAGCTGGGTTGCTATTTTATCTCTCAAAAGTTGTTTTCCCTCAAACGCAACTCCTAATCCAGCTGCTTCAAGCATTTCTAGATCATTTGCACCATCACCAATGGCAGCAACATCCGCGCTTTTTAAGTTATGGTGCTTGCTGAGTTGGGTGAGGGCTTCTTTTTTAGCATGCACCCCTAATATGGGCGGAATAACATTTCCGGTTAAGTGCGAGTTTGTTATTTGAAGCTTGTTAGAGAATGAGCCGTCAAAGCCAATTTTCTGGGCAATAGGGATGGTCAGGAAGTCAAATCCACCAGAGACAATATAGCAAAATGCGCCGCTTTTTTTCATGGTTGGCGCAAGCAAAGATGCTCCATTATTAAGATGGGTTTCTTCTATTATCTCTAATAATATATCTTCTCTTATGCCTTTAAGCATCGCCACACGCTTCGTAATTGATTGGTGAAAATCAAGTTCTCCTCGCATTGATTGGCGGGTGATATTGGCAATCTCCTCCCCTATCCCGACTTTTGCAGCAATTTCATCAAGAGACTCCCCTTTGATTAAGGTGCTGTCCATATCAGCAAGAAGTAGTTTTTTACGCCTGTTTTTTTCGCTGATCAAATTAATGTCTAATTGCATGGAATTTGCAATGTTGCGAATGGATGAAACGGTACCCCAGTTAGTTTTCAAGAAGTGGTCGATTTTTAAGAAGCATTCAACAGCCCATTGGCCATACTCACCTTCTGCAAGCCATGAATGCATCTGCATATCAACTGTTTTTATAAAGTGAGACAGTGTATTTTTTGTTTCAGGATTTTTAGATGATGTGGATATTAGGATAAGATCTTGCATGTCCATGTCTCGTGTTTTATGTCGACAGTATGAGTGATATCAGTTCAATAGATGTAAGCCAAAATATCCTTGTAATAGCTGGGCCAACCGCAAGCGGTAAGTCCGCAATTGCATTGGATATAGCTCAGAAATGTAACAGTGTCATCATTAACGCTGATTCAATGCAGGTTTATTCTGACTTGCAGATACTTACCGCACGTCCAACACACCAAGATATGGAAACAGCGCCTCATGCATTATATGGTGTAATAGACGGTAGCAGGAGATGCAATGTTCGGCACTGGCTGGAGCTTGCTACTCGAGAAGTTGAAAAAGCAAGATTACTTGGAAAATTGCCCATTTTAGTAGGTGGGACTGGTCTGTATTTGAATGTTGCAAGACATGGTATCTCCAAAATTCCAGAAGTGTCTGAGGAAATACATAATAAAGCTGTAAGCTTGCATCAGGATATTGGAGCACGCTCATTTAAGGAACTAGTTGAGCAATATGATAGTGAAACTGCCTCTCGGCTGCCGGAAGGAGATAGCCAGCGATTAATAAGGGCAATGGAAGTTTACTGGCAGACAAACAAGCCCCTATCCTATTGGCAATCACATTCACTAACAGGCGCAATTTCTGGAAATTTTATTCATGTAGCACATCTGCCGCCTCGTCAATTGGTCTATAATTCAATTAATCAAAGAGTACATAACATGATTGAGGAAGGCGCCATTGATGAGGTCAGCGCACTAGTTGCACGAAAATTAGACCCTGCTCTGCCCGTCATGAAAGCACTTGGTGTTCGGCAAATTGCTGCCTATCTTAAATCTGAATTAGCATTTGATTTGATGATTGAAAGTATTGCTCAAGATACAAGGCATTATGCAAAACGCCAGTTTACCTGGTTCAAGAATAATTTTATATCGAAATTCTCCAATAATGAGAAATATTCAAAAAGAATTATTTCAGAGATCTTTTCATTAATTCCCAGATAGGGGTTGACAAACATTCAACCCGATCCTAAAAAATGGCAGATTAACAGGTGTTTCATGCTGATTACATTGGCTTATATGTCTGTTTGTAAATGAAATCATGATAAGAGTAAGTGTTGGTACCAGATGGCAGATAAACAACCAAAATATAAAATACAGCAAATTCCAGGCGCAGAATTATTGCTTAAATGTCTTGAAGATCAGAATGTAGAGGTGATTTTCGGTTATCCCGGTGGTGCTGTTTTACCTATTTATGATGCGTTATTTAAAAATAACAGAATTAAACATATTCTGGTGCGACATGAGCAGGCAGCAGTGCACGCGGCTGAGGGGTATGCACGGTCAACAGGAAAAGTTGGTGTGGTGCTTGTAACATCTGGTCCTGGTGCAACAAATTCCGTGACTGGATTAACAGATGCTCTTATGGACTCTGTTCCTGTTGTGTGTTTAACAGGTCAGGTGCCAACTCATCTTGTGGGCACAGATGCGTTTCAGGAAGCAGATACAACTGGCATCACGCGCCAATGCACAAAACATAACTATCTTGTAACGAAATCAGCTGACCTACAGCTAGTCGTATCAGAGGCATTTCACGTAGCTAGGACAGGACGTCCAGGGCCGGTGCTTATTGATTTGCCAAAAGATATTCTAATGTTGGATGCGCCTTATTCTGATTCACCAGAAATTCGCGAAGAAGCTACAAAGAGATATTACCCACAGATAAATCCTGATCCAAAATCGATAAAAGAGGCTGTTCGGATTCTTAAAAAAGCAAAAAGACCTATAATCTATGGTGGTGGCGGTCTCATTAATAGTGGACCTGATGCATCTGAGAAGCTTGGAAAACTTGTTAAAATGACAGGCTGGCCTACCACCCTTACGTTAATGGGTCTTGGGGCGCTACCTGCTGAAGATAGTCACTTTTTGGGGATGCTTGGAATGCATGGAACATATGAAGCAAACTTGGCGATGTATAATTGTGATGTGATGCTGAATATTGGCGCAAGGTTTGATGATAGGGTAACTGGAAAATTATCTGAATTTTCTCCTCAGTCTCAGAAAATTCATATTGATATTGATGCCTCTTCTATCAATAAAAATATTCAGGTTGATGTTGGTATCATTGGAGATGCTGGAATTGTACTTGATGCTCTAATCGCAGAAATGAAGGCACAATCTTTCGAGCCAAATGCGGCCCCACTTGCAAAATGGTGGCAGCAGATAAATGAATGGCGTTCAAAAAAATGCCTTGGATACAAGCAGATTAGTCAAGTGATAAAGCCACAATACGCGTTAGAGAGGCTGTATCAAATGACCAAAGATAGGGATACCTACGTTACAACCGAAGTAGGGCAACATCAGATGTGGGCCGCTCAATATTTTGGCTTTAATAAGCCAAATAGGTGGATGACATCTGGCGGACTTGGCACGATGGGATATGGCCTGCCAGCCGCTATGGGGGTTCAGGTTGCACATCCTGACTCGCTTGTAATTGATGTTTCAGGCGAGGGCTCATTCATGATGAACATGCAGGAGTTATCAACGATCGCACAGTATGATCTGCCTGTTAAGATATTTATATTGAATAACGAATGGTTAGGAATGGTTCGCCAATGGCAAGAGCTTATTCATGGCGGGAGATACTCCCAAAGCTATTCTTCTTCTCTGCCTGATTTTGTTAAATTAGCAGATACCTTTGGCATGACAGGGCTTGTCGCTGAGACAGCCTCAGGCTTAGATGATGTGATAACCCAAATGCTTGACATAAATGGGCCTGTTATTGCAGATATTCGGATTGAAAAAGAGGAAAACTGCTTCCCAATGATACCATCAGGGGCGGCTCATAATGAGATGATATTAGGGCCTGACGACCAAGATGGTGCTATTTCAGAATCTGGCAAGATTCTCGTTTAAAGAATAGCTTTCAGCGCGTGAATTATCGTGAGTGCCTAATCAGCGTTGCGAGATGTACTGACAGCATGATAAAGGAATAACAACAGATGTTAGATATGGAAAAAACCGAAAGCCACACCTTATCCGTGCTTGTCGATGACGAACCAGGAGTGCTTGCTCGTGTCGTAGGGCTGTTTTCTGGTCGTGGCTACAATATTGAAAGTCTGACAGTTTCAGTTGTGGATAAAAAGAAAAAAACATCCAGAATTTCAGTTGTAACAACAGGAACACCTCAAGTCATAAACCTGATACAACAGCTATTATCAAGGCTAATCCCTGTCCATAAGGTAGAGGATCTCAGCAATGGGCCCCCGCATGTGGAACGTGAGCTAGCGCTGGTAAAAATCGTTAATAAGGGGGATAGCCGAATTGAGGCACTTCGTATTGCGGATAGTTTTAGAGCGCGTATTTTAGATAGCTCTCTTAATAGTTTTGTATTTGAAGTAACAGGTGCAACTGATAAAGTATCCGCCTTTGTTGACCTTATGGAATCTCTTGGTAAAGTAGAAGTTGCAAGAACTGGAATTTGTGGTATCACCCGTGGAAATAAAATTGATCTTGCGGACTGATTATTTCAAACTATGGTGCCCTAATTAAATCGTGGTTCTGCTATTCGGGATGGCCTTTAATTTACCATTTCCTACCATTATCGTTTTTAAATATATAATAAGGAGAGACAAATGCGCGTTTATTATGATCAGGATGCCGACCTAGGGCTAATAAAATCAAGGAAAGTTGTTATCGTAGGATACGGGTCACAAGGTCATGCGCATGCAGCAAATCTAAAAGATAGCGGAGTCACAGAAGTCACTGTTGCCCTTCGTGAGGGGTCTACCTCCGCTGCAAAGGCAGAGGCTGCAGGCTTTAGGGTAATGTCAGTCGAGCAGGCGGCTGCATGGGGTGATGTGATAATGATGCTGACTCCAGATGAGCTGCAGGCTGAAATTTATTCAGGCGAAATAGCTGAAAATATTCGCCCCGGTGCTGCTCTTGCATTTGCCCATGGCTTAAACGTGCATTTTAATCTGATTGAACCAAGAAGCGATGTTGATGTCTTTATGGTTGCCCCGAAAGGCCCAGGGCATACTGTTAGAAGTGAATATGTGCGAGGCGGCGGAGTGCCATGCCTTATCGCAATTCATCAAGATGCATCTGGTAATGCCCATGATATTGGTCTGTCTTACGCTTCTGGGGTTGGCGGTGGCCGCTCTGGAATTATTGAGACTACTTTCCAAGAGGAATGTGAAACAGATTTATTTGGTGAGCAAGCCGTATTATGTGGCGGATTAGTGGAGCTTATCAGGGCCGGGTTTGAAACCTTAACAGAAGCAGGATATGCGCCTGAAATGGCCTATTTTGAATGTCTGCATGAAGTAAAACTAATTGTTGACCTTATTTATGAGGGTGGCATTTCAAATATGAATTATTCAATATCCAACACAGCTGAATATGGTGAATATGTGACCGGTCCAAGAATCGTTACATCGGAGACTAAGGCAGAGATGAAGCGTGTACTTGAAGATATTCAATCAGGAAGATTTACACGTGATTGGATGCTAGAGAATAAGGCGCATCAGTCGAGTTTTAAAGCAACGCGCCGCCGTAATTCAGAGCATGCGATTGAGCAGGTGGGTGGGCGTCTTCGCGCAATGATGCCTTGGATTGGTGCTAATCGTTTGGTTGATAAAGATAAAAATTAATGACAAGCGGGGGTGTTAGACTAGCACCCCTTTTTAGGTTGGGTTAATATACGAAGATTGTGCAATAATCAGATAATGATTGCGACAAATAACAAGATAATTAAATAAGACAATGGCCGTAAATGTGGTAAAACATTTTTTTGTTAAATTGTCAGTGAACATGTCGTTGTAATCTCGTTAGGTGAAACTCTTTTTATAAAGGACATTGATAGATGCTTGGTTCCCTTTTTGGCTTTATGTCGGCAGACATTGGTATCGACCTCGGCACTGCTAACACACTTGTTTATGTAAAAGGGCGTGGGATTGTTCTTGATGAGCCGTCAGTCGTTGCGATGGCAATGGTAAGAGGTAAAAGCCAGGTGCTGTCTGTTGGCGAAGAAGCCAAAGTTATGCTTGGTAAAACACCTGGTAATATCCAAGCAATCCGGCCAATGGCAGACGGTGTTATTGCGGATTTTGAAATTGCCGAGGAAATGATAAAACACTTTATTCGCAAAGTTCATGGCAGTTATTCGATAGCAAGACCGCAAATGATTATTTGCGTTCCTTCTGGTTCTACTGCTGTTGAAAGACGTGCCATTCAGGAATCTGCAGAAGCGGCCGGTGCAAGACGCGTGTTTCTTATTGAAGAGCCAATGGCAGCAGCCATTGGTGCAAATTTGCCCGTTACAGAACCTTCTGGCTCTATGGTGGTTG
>Ga0181602_10005024_pt1 | contig 10036 bp, 5 predicted proteins | sample 041ome_14_FD_148640 | JGI IMG/M metagenome (GOLD analysis project Ga0181602, IMG submission 148640) | Coastal salt marsh microbial communities from the Groves Creek Marsh, Skidaway Island, Georgia - 041408US metaG (spades assembly) | ecosystem: Environmental > Aquatic > Marine > Intertidal zone...
GACGAAGAGATTTATCAAGTCACGAGGATTGAAGACTGCGACGGGAATACCACCGAAGAAGTGATCGATTGGACAACAATCCTTTTGCAATATTCCTTTCGATGCATTGAAGACAAAATAAATGCGTGGACGATGCAGTTACCGAGCGATTTGGATAACCAGGGAAAATATCAAATTATCGTTGGTAAAAACAGCACTAGCGGTCTCACTGACGTAGGAGGTAACGTTGTTGCGAAGATGACCTTTGACGTCGATTTCTGCTCCGCGAGTGCAACTGTGGCTGTGGTCTCGTCGTCTCTTAATTCAACAAACGCGGTGGCGGCCAAATCTGCAGCCGCAGTCGGCAACTCTAAACGTTCAAGGAGGAATAAAACCGACACCCAAAACGAGCGCGTGAAGGGAAAGAACGCTGCATCGTCAGAACTAGGCGTGGTGAAAGACGAGATCGCGACGTCGAATCTCTTTACATTTGCTCCATCTACACTTCTCGCCGGTATTCTCGCGACGACGGTCGTCTCTGCGACGATCGCTTTTACCATAGCGCGAAGAATATCGCATCCGATCGTGACTTCCATCGATGGCGATAGCCCCTACGAAGACAAAAAGCCGTTATTGGAATCCACCATTCCGGAACAGCCAGCGTATGGATCCGTAATTTGAGAAGAGAATAAAAGCGAAACAAGCAAGCGAGCGAGTAAGCAAACAATTAAACTCGCGACTTTGTCGGCTGTACGGCGCGCGAAAGAAATATACATATTGTGAACATGTACATACACGAAAAAATTTAAACACGACCCCGGTCGTTCGATTGAAAGAGAAATACGCGAAGAAAGTATTTATTAAATAACAAATTATTATTATTCTACTACATCATAACAACAACACAAAATGTAACCATCTCGCACGCACAAAAGTGTCGCAGAACGATACCATCACACCACTTTTGTTCATAATAAAATAGAACTTTCCACGCGAGCTCGTAAAAAAAGAAAAAAAGATGAACTTTGAGGAGGAAGAGGAGGGAGAGAGGAGAAAGAGAAGGAGGAGGAAGAAACGCTCGGGAAGGGGCGCAGATGGTGTTGCCACCATCATCGTTTCTGGTTCTCTCCTCGTCCGTCTTTACCACGACTACGTCGTCGTCCTCGCACTTTCATGTCTTCTGTTTTCGTTCTCGTCTTCTCAAAATCCAAAATCGTCGTTTACGTCGTTTCCGCGCTCGTCTTCTTCGTCTTTGTCTTTGTCTTCTTCTTCTTCTTCCGTTGCGTCATCGTTGACGAACGAACGAGGCGCGGCGGCGGCGTTCGAGAAACAACGAAGAGGAGGAGGAGGAGGAGGAGGTTTTTTTTTACTCTTCGCGAGCGCGGAAGAAGAAGACGAAGAAGAAGAATCGATGATGACGATTGTTCGTTCAAACGGATGGATGCGTTGGACGGACGATCAGTCTGGAAAGTTTTACTTCCAAGAAGAAGCGACGGGCAAAACGCAATGGGAAGAACCCTCGGGGTGGACGCTGAGTGCGAACGATGATGCCTCCGATGGTGGTCATAACAAGAACATCGACGAAAGAGAAGAAGATGAAGAAGACAAAGAAGAAGTAGAAGAAAATGCGCCAACGCAAAACGAACGAACTGTGCGAACGAGAGAAGAACGAGAGCGACGCGAAAGAGAAGAACGGCAAGAGCTCGATTTGTTACAACAACAACAACAACAACAACAACAAGCAACGCACGCGTCACCGCCGCCGCGCTCCTCCGCCGCCGAAGTTGATGGCAACGACAGTAGCATTCAAGAGATGAAAATGCAGCACCACAAACAACTTTCTTCGCAAAAAGAGAAGCACAGGGACCAAATCGCCGTGTTACAGAAGCAACACGAAGAAGAAATTGAGAAACACATTTCCGATTTGAAAACTGCGCAGAAAGAGCGCGACGAAGCGTCTACGAAAATGTCCGAAGTTCACGAAAAGCACAACATTCTGCTCGAACAACACAATAAGTTGAAATCGGAGAGTGGAAAGCTGGAGAAGAGAATCGAAGACACCCTGGCTGCTCACGAGAAAGAACTTGAACGCGTGAAAAGCGAACGCGATGCAGTTGTCGATGAAAAGACGAAAATAGAGGAAGATTTGAAGGTATCGTTTACAGAACGAAACGCGAAAGAGATGAAGCAAAGTGAAGAGTTGAAGAAATTGCGAGAAGAGTTGATGGAAATTCGATCGTTGTCGAAAGAATCAAAAGAAGCGAGGGAGCGAAACGAAGAAGCGCTGAAAGGTTCGAAAGAAGAAATTGAGCGCATATCGCGACTGTACGAAGAGGCGAAAGCAAACGCGAGCGAAGCTGAGAAACAGAAAGGAAGTTTTGACAGGCAGTTGGAAGAACTAAAGGTGGAATACGAGGATAAGATGAGGAAGTTGGAAGAGTTATTATCGTCGTCTGGATCTGTAATCGCCGCTAATAAGGGAGGGGAAGGAGTAGAAGAAGAAGAAGAGGAGGAGGAAGAAGAAGACGCACCCCGCGAAGAAGAGAAGTCCTCTGTCGACGAAACAGCGGATGAGGCCACTGGTGATGACATTTCCACTGATGATGGTGATAATAATATGCGCGGGTTTTATAGTGTTGATGATGATGATGATGATGATGACGACGACGACGACGACGACGATACGCGTGAAAGTGAGCCTTCATCAGCATCGCCCGATGCCAAGGTTGATCGCGACGACGTGGACGAAGAGGAGGAAGAAAAGGTAGGTAATATGGAAGAAAAAGAAGTAGAGAAAGATGATTATGAGGAGGAGGAGGAGGAGGAGGAGGAGGAGAAGAAGAAGAAGAAGAACGACGCCGAGTATGCGCGTAAAGAAAAAGAAGAAGAGAATGCAATAAATGCGAATGGAAGAGAGACAGAGCACGCCGAAAATGATGAATCTAGAGGAGATATTGCTGAGGAAGTCGAAGGCGTCGACAACGATGTCGATAATTTCGAAGTGAAAGAAATCGGAGAGCAAAAAGAATTCAATGAGAATGAAGTTTTGAAAGAAGAAACCGCAGGGAACAATGCGTCCTCGTCCTTTGCAGACTCTGTTCTCGCGACTAAAGATAAAATCGTAGTCGCACTCAAGCCTTTGGAACCTTATCTCGGTAAGTTTTTGAACATTCTCTCTGTTGCGCTTAGCGAAGCCACAAGCAAAGCGTGGAAGTCAAAGGAAGGAGTAAAATTAACGAAAATTCTAGAAAAGTGCGAGGGAAAACTTCAAGAGTTCCTCGAACGATACGTCGATAAGGTTTTCAAGACGAGCTTTGCTCGTGACGAGGTAGTCATACGACAAAGCGTGAGAGTCATTGTTTTCGCGCCGCCGTTTCTGACGACGATTTTTTTTATGAGCTTCTTTTCGAGCTTTCTGGGATTGAATGATTCGAAGAAATCTACCGGGACTGTAAATAACAATAGCAATAAATTCAGTGGCGATACGAATGGTAGAAACGATCAGACAAAGATGGGCACCGCGCCTCCTCCACAACAGTCGATTGGTGTTGGCGGTGGAGGAAGTGCTGGAATGCAACAACAGCGGTACCAGCAAACTCAGAGCGCTTCCGCGATGATTATGAATCCAATGATACCACCGAATGCAGGAGTCGCTGGATCTCTCAGCAATGATATTTCGGCTCAAAGTGTCCCTTTTATTCCCGGATCCACAACTGTTGCAAACAATGGTGGCGGAGGTATGAATGCCGGTAATCATCATCTGGATCGTAATAATTCTGGCGACAGCACCGCCAGTGGTGGGAATGGTATGTCAGGAGGTGGAATGAAGCATGATTTGTCGAGCAACACTTTAATCGGGAGACCCGGCTCAGGCGAACATCCACCGCCAACGATGATGGGAGATTTAGCGACTGCGGGCGTATCATCGAGGGATAACGACGACGCGTATAAGGCTCCGCCGAAGTTTGGTGCGCCGCACGGCGAAATCAATAACACGGCGATTAGTCCGACAGCAGGCTCAATTCCTCCGAGCGCAAACCTTTTCGTACCCTCGCCAGCTACCTCACCTCGCGCGACAGCAATGGGCGGTGGTAGTGGTGGTGGCGTGGACGCAACGACGGCAACGGCAACGAATATGTCATCATCATCTGTTGTACCAATCTTACAGAATCCTCCAATACAGCAACTTGACAGAGCATTAACGCTGACTTCTCCGATGCAAGAGCAGAGATTGAACAACACCGATGGGGACGTGGATGCAGAAATAAAAGGTGGAGAGATTGTGCCTCCTCCACCAATCATTCCCGTTGGCGCGAAGAAAAAGCAAACAAAGCCGCCGGCGTGGGCCAAAAATGCTCGAGGCGCGCAAGTCGGCACTATTCCACCCTCGATCAACGATCCATCAAAGATTGATTCGTCATCGCCGCCGCCGCTGCCGCTACCGCAGCAAGAACAGCAGCAAACATACCAACCGCCATCAACACATCAACACCATCCACCAGGATCAGTAATAACTCCTCAGCAATCTATGTCTGCGCAAACGATTCATCCGCCCCCTGGCGGTGGCAGCACTCGATCTCGTCCACCGCCGGGGGTGCCGATACTGAGGAAGAGCGTTAGTACAGGAAGCAAGGTAAATCCCACATCTAGAGGCCCGCCCCCTGGCGTGAAAGTACTTTCGCGTCCTCCTCCAGGAATTTCGCGTGCGCCTCCTCCTACCCCTCCGCCGTCTGGTTGAGATTATACAAATGAATGTTAGTGGCTTGCTGAAAAAATATCAACTTACAGTAGTACATTTAGTTTTGTGATATTAAAAAGGCTCTCGTACGGTACTCTTACTGGTAGTTATTTTCTGTGTTCCAAATCTCTCTCTCTTTCTTGGAAAAGAAAGGGAAAAAAAAATACGCGAGCGCGTATCTCTATAGACTCACACGCGCTCTCGCTCTCGCTCTCGCTCTCACTCTCACGTGCGTTGTGGAAATGACATTAGACGCTCAGGAACAAGAGAACCACGATCGGCGTCGCTCGTCGCGAGATGAAAACGAATCCAATCAAAGGAGGAGGAAGAATAACTCGAACGCCACGGAAAAAAACGAGACGGTATTCCTCGTTGCGTTTCGAGTGGTAGTTTTCCTTCTCTCTTTCGCCGCGTTGTACGTTTCGACTCGAGCTTACGCCGTTATCGTGCGTTTCTTGAATGAGCGAAGGCGCACGACGCTATACAGATACTCATCCTTCCGGAAATACAACAACAACAACAACAACAACAACAACAACAACAACAACAACAACAACAACAACAACAACAACAACAACAACAACAGCAATAACGCCGAAAGCGTCGATAGTGCCTTGCGAGAAAGATTCTTATGGACAACGAGAGAAGTTGTCCTGTTAAGCGACACCAAAATAAATACTGGCGGTGTCAAGGAGAAACATCGTCGAAGCGACGACAAAAGATTGAACCGTCTTTATCAAAAGGCAAAAAGATTGCACGTGTATTTTACCGTCTCTCTGTGCGAGGTTATGTTGAAAGCGCTGGGTCATTCAGAAATTACGATCGAAGGGTGCGAAAGAGACGCCAATATCGACATTCATTCTCACAGCACGCCCTTGGTTGTCGTTTCCAACGCACCTCGGATTTCTGAGATTCTTTTCTTCGTGCAGTACTTGCGACGATCCATCCCTTTATTCATTTCGGCGGCGCCGCCAACTCTGTTGCATGAGAGGTCGACGACGGCACTCGAGGCAACAATCGTTGATGCCGTCGGATCAGATCAGATTTTTTTCGGTAAGACGTTTGCGCATCGACAGCAATACGTTCACCGAATGAAGAAGTTATTGGCTTTGATTTCTGGACGACTCCCGACCATATACTTCCCCGAAGTTGCAGGGCGCGCAAGTCTTACTCACGTGTTAGAATTCGACGAAAACCTTTTCGCTAAAGGACAAAAAGTGCAGCCTGTCACTTTACTCTTTTCTTCTTCTTCTTCTTCTTCTTCTTCCTCTAGCTCGAACCGAGCTGGTCACCGCCGCGAAAAAGCTACACATTTCGTACGAAGACTGTATCCGAAGCGTTTTGAATCACTCGCAGATCTGCTCCTTGCTAAAACGAATCCGCTCAAGGTTACGTTTCTACCATCGATGAAACCGAGCAAAGAGGAAAATGAAAACTTAAAAGTGTTTGCTGAACGAGTGAGAACGGCGTGCGCAGAGGCTCTCGACGTGCCCAAAATCGACACAGAAGTGATTCACAAAAGTACCACGGCCGTGGGTACCTTACTTCTTCCATATTCTCAGTAGAGGTTAAAAGAGAACGCGTATTACTCAACACGTATGCGTAGTAGTGATGTTTTTTTCATTCAGTGCGTACTTATTCCTATTATACAGGTCAGGCTAGATTGTAAAACTCAAACGATTGTATTCGTGACACGCTCAATCTCTCTGCACGCTTTCACTCTCTCCGAAAGCGAGTGAATCGCAAGCGTTAAGACACGATTCAATCTCTCTCCGTCCCATCGTTGAGGCTCTTGACGTATATATTGAACGAGTTTCTCGAAAACTACTTCTTCCCCTTTTTCGCCGTCTTCATCGCTTCCAATTGCGAGCAAATCTTCCGTCGCCTCGTTCAAAATCGATACAGCTACGTTTGTGATAAAATCGCCGTAAGTGAAATCCATATTCGCATTTGCTATGATCACGTCCATGACTCGGCACGAAAATCGCGTAGTAAAATCACTCGCAAAACAAGTCAGGATCCACCCCGAAGCATACATCATCGGACCTACTTTGAACTTCTGTAAATGCGCGCTGAGTCTTTTGTTTTCACATTGTAAAAGACTCTCGAGCTTCGAAAATGTCCTTTTTAATCCAATTCCGTTCTCTTCGTATATCTCCCTCGCGTTTCTAGTGGATTTCGACATGATAAAAAGCAACGTTTGGAACGCGTCACTTTCGTTCATGTACAGAGCTAGAATACCGACGATAAAAGGCATTCCTTGACAGTACCCAACGCTTGGGTCATAATCTCTGTACGCCAACAAAAGTCTTCGCATTTTATTGATTCCTTTCGCGCTTTTAAACGAAGGATGATGGGGAAACGTTCGTCGCAAGTCTCGCTCAATCAAGGTTTCAAAATCCTCCGTGTCATCTGTATCTCTTTTCTCTTCTCTTTCGTCTACTAATTCATCTAATTCATCTTCTTCTCCGTTTACTTCACCTTCTCCGTGTTTGCTGCTGTACTTCTTCATCGCACTCTCCCACAACTGTGTTCGCAAGAAAGCTGGCGAATCCAAATACGGTTTGCCGTCGCCGACTTGTAAGTCGCAGGTGGAACCGTCGTCTTTCTCGTTAAAGCCTACTGCTGTTGATTTCGATGATGTTCTCAAAAACAACGACGGGAGTTTGAGTGAATAAAACTTATCTTTTGCGTTGCTCAGCTCTCGGCTCGCTCTCGAACGAATTGTCGAGTCCAAAAGCAACGAGTTCACGCCCGAAGCCGCTCTTTCGAAGAAGTTCATCTTCTTCGTCTTCTTCATCTTCTTCACCTCCTTAAAATCATCTTTTGTTGTTGTCGTTTTATGATGAGTGTGTGTGTTCTGTTTTGTCACGTTTGTGGCTTAAAAATCACCTCCTCAATCCTCAATCCTCAAAACGAATACGAATACGAATACGATGACGGTGATGATATCGCTCACCACTTTTCCGAAGAACAACACTCTGCTCTCGTCCTCGCCGACGAACAGAGAGAGTCGAAGGAATGCGCTACTAAGAAGAACAAGGAGAAGAAGAAGAGTGTTCGCGCAATCATCTTCTTCACCGAAAGGCACGGCTTCGTTCACCTCAACAACAAAAGGAGGAAAGAAAGGGAAATCTGGCGCCGCGTTTATGACGCACACAGTTTTTGATTACGAAGCAAAGGAACGCGCAAGATCCGCTTCAAAATGGATAAACAATTGGAAACAAAACTACGGACCTGTTTCGATTGAGCTCATCGGGAAATATATCTTTTCGATTGCTACGGAAGCGTGTATGATTGGATTAGTTTTATTTGCAATGGACGTTGCGTTAACCGCTGTCACTGGTGGTGGCTTCGGGAACGCGACATCGTCCGCGGCGGTGGGAACATCGAAGGCGGCGGTTAAAGCCGCGGCATCGGCGGCGGCGGCGAAAGCCGCGACGATGACAAAAATCCGAAACGTCTTTTTGTTCTTCTTCTTCGCTTTCCTGGCGTTGAGATCGAGAACGTTTTCCATTCTAGACGCGTCTCGACCAAAATTGATAACCGAAATCAAAATGAAAGAGCAAAGAAAACGCCCGGAATGGACGCCTCCAGCGAAAGTGTTCCCGGTAGTTTGGATCTCCATCGCGTTTTTACGTTCGATTTCTTCCATATTAGTCTACGAACAAGTGGGCAAGTTATTTTGCTTCCCAATCATGTGCTTAGTTTTGCACTTATCCATCGGAGACTGGTGGAATTTTGTCACGAACAAAGAGAAAATGTTGGGCGTATCCGCCGTCGGCGTTTTATTCGTCTTGTCGAGCGCGTGGTTTGCTATATACCAATATTACTCGGTTTTACCAACCGCCGGTTTCGTTTTAATGCCGCTAGGTATTTGGCTCAGCATAGCGACCGCGCTGGTCTGGTCGATTTGGGATATCAACAAACCGCGCATGCGATTATGGCCGACAAAAACGCTTTAAGTAGAATCCAATCGGTTGATTCAAACACAAATCATATCTAATCGTATCGATCAAATCGACGAACGAGCTATAAAAAAATATCAACCGCGGCGGCCAAATCCTTCGCTACGTATAACGGAAAGCATTCCTCGGGAAATGCATCCAAACTTGATTCCTTGTTAACATCATTTCTCTCACTCTCTACGTAATAGTAAAAAACACCATCATCGATGAGCTCTTCATTTTCTTCCGCTAGCTCGCTCCAAACTCTTGAGCCGTAACCTGTGCCCACTAAAACTCTCGTTATCGAGCGCCCACTTTCGATTTCCGCTCTCCCAGCTGCCATCATATCCGTCATAGAATCCCCGACGAAAATCACTCCATCTTTCCCCGGTGTATTAGGCGGGAACATTTGCAGAGCTTCGAGAACCATCCCGGGCGCCGGCTTTCTGCGATTATTGCCTTCAACTGGTGATGTCTCGTATAAAATCGCATCAAAGAAGGCATCTGCGCCACCATCGCGAGAAAGTTCCTCGGTCATTCTTTTGTGAATGACATCTGTTAAATACTCCTCCGTTATTATCTCTTTTCCCACGCACGTTTGATTTGTGATTAAACAAACAACTTTGCGAACAGCAGCATTTGTTTTACTTGTTGATTCATCAACATTCTGTCTCCTTCGAATCGACCATAAACTCTCTTTCGCGAGAGGTAAAAACTTAAATCTGTCCACGTCAATTACCCCGGGCGACCCGACGTCCTCGTTAATCACGCCGTCTCTATCTAAAAGCCACAAATACATCCCGCCTTTCCCTTTTTCTTCCTCTTCATTCGCGTTTCTTTTTTCTAACCTCATCGCGAGCGGCATTTGTCTTCTTCTTCTTCTTCTTCTTCTTCTTCTCTTGACTAATCTCATCGTTACCAACCTCGTCTCCAATCCGGTCTGTGTTTTCATCTTTATCTTCGCAAACACGCCGTATTGCGGTTATTCAAACTCACGCACGTTTGGTCCTCATCATTCTTCTTCTTCTTCTTCTTCTTCTTCTTCTGGTGTACTGAAGCAATCGTCGAAATGTGAAAAATTCCCCTAAATTTTTATTTAAATATATTTCTTCTGTAGATGATGTAGATGATATAGTATACTATTGCAGTTATATACGACGACGGACCCGAGTAGTCCATCATCCATCAGTCTCATGCGTGTTGTTATATTTGCTTTCCACCAGATTGGGTTTCTTTTAAGGAGGAATAACCCTAAATTTTCGGGTTTAGGGTTTAGGGTTTAGGGTTTAGGGTTTAGGGTTTAGGGTTTAGGGTTTAGGGTTTAGGGTTTAGGGTTTAGGGTTTAGGGTTTAGGGTTTAGGGTTTAGGGTTT
>Ga0181602_10005027_pt1 | contig 10034 bp, 6 predicted proteins | sample 041ome_14_FD_148640 | JGI IMG/M metagenome (GOLD analysis project Ga0181602, IMG submission 148640) | Coastal salt marsh microbial communities from the Groves Creek Marsh, Skidaway Island, Georgia - 041408US metaG (spades assembly) | ecosystem: Environmental > Aquatic > Marine > Intertidal zone...
CCAGCAACGCGCCGAAGATCATCCCTGCCGAAAAGTCCTTCGCTGCGGGGAACTTGCATCGTGTAATCACTGATCTGCTTTACTGGGCCGAAGTCCCCCCAGATCAAGGGCACTCGGGAGATTGGGCGGATGCGTTCAAATCCGAAATCACACGGGTAACGGACGCGGCAATTCGATCATTCAGCGATGATCCGCAGATCTGTGAAGCAGTACGGACAACGAAATCAAAGGCGTTCGCGTTTATTGGGTTGCTGCATTCTGTCCCCAGTCTGGCGACCGTCCCCGTCAATGAGTGGCCCGTGAAATCACAGATTGCGAAGTTTGATGAACTCGCAAAGTTGGCAAGCGACTTCGAGAACATTGAAAACGCGTACAAGGCAGAACGACATCAGCCGGACAGAACCGCCGGGAAGGTACTATCAGAAACCCCACAACCCCAAGCCCACCCAACGGAAGAAGCGGGGTCTGACTTCGGGGAAAGAAGTGACGACGTGATCTCGACAGGATCGAAACCGATTCTCTCGGAACGGGAGAAAATTGCCTGCGATGTTCTGTTGATGCACAGTCGAACTTATAGCCACACCGCCATTCACGCTCAGAACTTCGCTAACCAAATGCGGACGGCGGGTTGTTCAACCGTTAAGCCGGTTGTTGATTCACTCAGAGCACAATCTCTAATCGACGTGAGGTTCGACAGGTTTCAGCTGGCGGACGTATATCACTTCGATCCCGAACAGATTGAAAGTCATCTCGAACAGCAAGCGGAACACACATCGGCTAATATCCCAAGACATTCCAGTCCGATGCAAAAGACGTTCGCTGAGAAAATCCGTGAGCTGGCACGGACTGCAGAGATAAACCCACGAGGATTGAAACGGGCACTAAATGAGCATCTGCCGGAGTGCATCCCGCAATCTGGAAACACTGGCCTAGCCAATCAGCGATTTACTGATACCGGAGAATCTCGCTGGTCGGATTTGTCTGTAGCTGTCGGGAAAATCATTCAGGGGAAAATTGTTTCCAGAGAAATTCTGCGGGAACTAGCGACCACATTTGACGGTATCGAATCTGAACAACCGGCTTTTCGTTTCGATGCCCTCGATATTCAGAATCAATCCAAGATCCTAAAGCGATTGCACGCAACCGGAACAACGGACACGCCAGAGAATCGGGAAAGCACGTGGAATGAACTTCGGCAGGAAGGCAGATTGAACGATCTGGACTCTGAAACGGTCGTGAATCTGGTAAAGACTAAGCGTATTGCGAAGCACTCTGACGACAGTGAAAAGCGGACGATGGCAAATGCTGTGTTCGGTTTGCTTGAAAACTATGAAGCAACACGGCAGGACCAGCCTGAATCTGTGGTTGATGCCAGCGATCAATCGCAATTCGCGTCCGTCACTGACACCGTCCCAACGGTTTATTCCTTCGGGCCACTGGTTGGCAACATCAAAGATTGCGTCAAGACCATACAGCCGAAAGCCACGCGGTTCCGCCGCACCGAATTGCTGAAATTCCACGGCAAGAATCACTTCATTGTTGACGTTGGAAATAGCCGATTCGAATTGCATTGCAGGCAGGAAAGCGACTTCGAAGCTATGCGGAAACGTGGTCCGGCCAAGCTTTACAGTGACATCGAATGACACCCAATGACAATGAGTGACATCGGCTGACAAAGCCCCATGATTCTCTTCAAACACCCCGCGAAAGCCTTTGAGTTTTCGCGGGGTGTTCGCGTCTAATCCCTTGAGCCCCGCAACGACGGGGATTGACAATAACACGCAAGCAAGGGAAAAACGAATGACGAAGGCAACGCTAACGCCACCGGAACTGCTGACAAAAGCAGACGTCGCAAAGCTGATTCAGGTGTCGACTCGACAGGTTGAGAATCTCGTAAAGGCCGGAAGTCTGCCGGCACCAATCCGACTGTCACATCATCCACGGTGGCGACGTTCTCAGCTGATGGCATTTTTGGACGCGCAATCGACCGGCACTCCCGACGATGAGTAGCCAAGCCATCGTCGACGACATCCGAGGTCTTTACCAACTGCTGACTCCCGTAAATGTCATCGCCCGCACGCTGCATCTGTCGGAACACATCGTCCGTCATGCAATCGAATTCGGGAGGCTGCCAGAAGAGCAACCGAACTGGAAGCAGGGGCAAAGCACATGGCCGAGAGGTCAAGGTGTGGCGTCTGGTTGAGCAATAAGCAGTGAACCGAAACGGGGACCGGCGGCAATTCCGGTTCCCCGTTTCTCTCAATTCAAAGTCGACCGGGCAAGTCGACTCAGCAACATTCACCCCGAGTCACAGGATGATTCTCACATGCAAAGTATACCCGCTCCGGTATTCGGCGACCATAATAAACGCCCCGTTTTCCCGACGGCTGAAGTCTGGCTTGATCATTACGAATTCTGCACTGCCAATAGTCATGAACCGTGGCCAGCACTCAGCTACGACGAACTGATTATTGCCGACGCGCACGGCATTTTTGAATTCTATCAGCAGTGGATCCCCTGCGTCGCCCAACTGCGATTCTGGGGACTGTCGCCAAGGTTCGGTCGTGAACATGAACCACAGAGCGAGTTCGAGAAAGAAACGTTTCTCTCGTCACTGAAGTCTGACCGACAATTCGCATCAGCCGTCTTCAACCTGATTCAAGGAAGGGGCTGAGCAATGAGTAAATATCAATCCGCACACTCTCATCGCAAGAACGCTGTCAGCACAACCCCACCGAACACCGAGGGAAACAGGAGTTCTGCTGACGCTAACACAGAATCGAATTCTAAAAAACGAAGTCTGCAGCAATCGGAATTCCAGCCGATGCCACTGCAGCCGTTGCCGGCCGTCATGCGTGAGTATGTCGAAAGTGTGTCTCGTTCCGTCGGTTGTGATCCGTCATTCGCAGCACTACCGCTGTTGTCGGTTTGTGCTGGCTTGATCGGAAACACACGAAGACTCAGGGTCAAACGGAGCTGGTTCGTCCCTCCGATAATCTGGTCAGCACTGATCGGCGAATCGGGAACTCAGAAGTCTCCACCGCTGCGAGCCATCATTCGGCCCCTGAAGAAACGGCAGCAGGATCAGATTGCCCAACATCATTCCGACATGGCCGATTACAAGAATGCTCTGCTGGCCCACAAAGGTGCAATGAAGGATTATGAGAAGACCGGTGAAGGGAATCAGCCGGCTGAACCGCAGGTTCCAACGTGTGAACGCTGTCTCGTGTCCGATACGACGATCGAAGGACTTGTTCCGATCCTTCAGGACAATTGGCGGGGCATTGTTCTTCAACGCGACGAACTTGCCGGATGGATCGGCGGGTTCGATAAGTACTCGAAAGGCGGCAACGCTTCCGCCGACGCAGCACACTGGCTCAGCATTTACGGCGCTGATGCGATCGTCGTTGACCGCAAGACAGGTATCCCACGGACGCTGTTCGTGCCTGATCCTGCCGTCAGTGTGTGTGGCGGCATTCAGCCGGGAATTCTGAACCGTGTTCTGAGCGATGAGCACCGAGAGAACGGACTTGCCGCACGGTTGTTGATGACCTACCCGCCGAGACGCGCCAAGAAATGGACTGACGATGAGATTCCGGAGTCGCAGGAGAACGCTCTTGAGGATTTACTGACCGGCCTTGCGAGTCTTCAGCCGGACATTGGGGCCGATGGTAACCAGAAATCGGGAATTGTGTTTCTGGCGGACGATGCCAGAGCAGCATTCATCGAGTACTACGACCGAACAGGGCTGGAACAATCCGGAATGTCGGGGGACTTGGCAGCGTCCTGGAGCAAGCTGGAGGAAACCGCCGCACGGTTCGCTCTGGTATTCCATTGCGTGCGTAACGTGACAAGCGACGACGTCGACCCATGGAAGTGCGATATCGATTCCATGGCCGCCGGTATCGCTCTGGCAGAGTGGTTTAAGTCTGAGACCGCACGAATCCAATCTCTACTGATGGAGTCGACAGACGAACGAGAACTACGCCAGCTTGCCGAGTGGATCCAGGGACGTGGCGGGACGATCCGCGAACGTGATGTAGTCGCCGGTCGTCGGAGTGTCGTCGATACCAGTCAGGCCAACTTGCTTCTGCAGATGCTGGTGTCTGCCGGGTACGGGCAGTGGCGGGATATCCGCCCTGGTGAATCGGGTGGGCGGCCAACGCGTGAATTCGTTTTGAATTCGTGAACCTTGTCAGCACAACCAAGCTGAAACACGGGGCAAACAGGGGTTGTGCTGACAGCCCCCGTAACGGGTCCCTTTTGTTCCAAACACGTGATGCAGGTACCCACATTGTTGACTATTTCTGTTGAGAATCTTTGAAAGGCGATGCCATCATTGTCACCAATCGCAACCTGCCAAAAATAGCCATGGGTGGCCCCAATTTTGGGGTTTGTTGTTTCGTGGAAACCGCCATAATCTCGCATGCAGTTTTCCAAAAAAAAACGATGGGTCCCCCTGATCGACTTTTCGTCAGTAACCACATGACAGATAAGCGAACATGGAGTTTGTTTTGTTTGCACGTGACTTTATGATTAGCCGCGACACAGCCATTGATAGGAACGGTTCAGTCCGCCGCTATCTGGTTGGCCCCGGGTTTCTGGGTCCCCTTCAGTCGAGTGCTGCGGTCGCGGTAATAAAAGCCTCAAGGATTGAACGACACAGTCCGGCGTTTTGCGTCTCGGGGTAGGGGCGTCATGCGACAACGGGTCCTTCAGGCACCCGGGCGGGCATCGGGGTTTCCTATTGCTAGCCTTTTTCGAGTAAAACGATTTTCTGAGAAGGTTGGTTGGGAATCGGTGAAAGCCCCCCGTCTGGGTCCTTCCTGGCCGATCCATCGCTCTGGCACCACTGGGAAGAGCCGAACATTGGTACACACTTTCTTTCGAGTCTTGCGAAACGAAGACTAAACATAGGGTGACGTTTAAACGTGACCTGGACGCAATGACGCGAACCCATTAGAATTGTTTCCACGGGATAGGGCATCGAACCCGACAAGCGAGCAAGCCTAGCTCGTTTCCCGTGGCTTTTTATCAGGCAGGTCAGGAAGGCATGATCGATGGCAAGCGCACACAAAGATTCCAAAGGCTGGCGAGTTTGTTACATTGACGTCAACGGCGACCGGCGATCAATTCGACCGGGAAAAATTAACAAAACGACAGCACAGCAGATTGCACGACAGGTTGACGTTTTGGTGGCGTCAAAAGCCAGCGGGGGAACGATTGAACTGGCAACGGCGAAATGGCTCGGCGATATTGGCGAACGCCTTTACTCAAAGTTGGTACGTGCTGAACTGGTTGAACCGCGTTTTTCTGCCGAACCAGAACCGTCGATAACGCTGGCGGAATTTCTCAACGAATACGTAAAAACAGGCATCACACAGAAAGGGGATGCTGCCAGTCTAAACACTCTGCGAAATTGGAGATTCACTCGCAACATGCTACTGGACTGTTTCGACGGCAGCCGGCTAGTCGAGTCGTTTACCGTTGCCGATGGCAAGGCCTTCCGTAAGTGGCTGGAACGACGGAAGATCCCAGTGACGCCACGAACACCAACCGGCAAAATGAATGAGACTTCTATTCGACAGCGGGTTGGCAACGCCAAATCTATGTTTAGTCATGCCGTCAAAGAAGAACTACTGCCATCAAATCCGTTCCGGAATCAGGTTAGCAGCCTGAGAGCCGGGGAAGACGGTAAGCAGAACATTCCCGCCGAAATCATCGACAAGGTTATTGCGACGGCACCAACCAATGAATGGCGGCTGCTGATTGCGTTGTGGCGTTATGCGGGTCTGCGGAAGATGGAACCGCTCGAATTAACGTGGAACGACGTTTTGTGGGCCGAACGTAAACTTCGCGTTCGTTCATCAAAGACTAAACATCATTCCGGCAAGGGAATGCGATACGTTCCCAGCCGAGACGTGGAATCGTATTTAAGCGATGCGTTCGCCCTGGCTGAAGAGAGCGAGCAGTATCTATTCCCCAACCTGCGGTTAACCGACGTATTTCACCGGTTCCAAAGCATTGTCGAAGATGCTGGCTTCACCCCGTGGCCGAACCTGATCAAGAATCTTCGGCTGTCATGTGAAAATGACTGGCTTACAGCCAATGAGGCCCCCGCGCACGTAATCGCAGCATGGATCGGTCACAGCGTAACCGTCCAAAACAACGCCTATGCCATCGTCAGTGACGGGCATTTTGACCAGTTCAATTCACGTGGAAACACCACTCCAAAAAGTGGCAACCATGGTGGCAACAAAGCCGCTCGAATTGACGCGAAACCACAAAAAGTGGCAACCGTGGTGGCAACCGAAAAACCGCATAAAACGCTGAAACCCAGTGAAAACACTGGGTTTCAGGCATTCGACGGTTACTTCATAAAGAAGTCTGTTGGAGCCGAAAAACACGGCGTTTCTGACGTGGCGGCAAAAAGTGGCAACCATGGTGGCAACCATGGTGGCAACCAACACCAGAATTCTGATCGATTCGCACACTTTGTCGAACAACTGCGGGCGGCTGGATTCACGGTTGAACAGATTCAGGCGATTGATGCTGCGATGGTGGGGGCGGGCTTGGCACTGGTTGCCACAGAATGGGTTTCCGAATGAGCGGCATGAACCACTAACACCATAGCGGACCACATTGAAGGAACTGGCCCGCAGACGGCTTGAAGCGGTTGCTGAGACGCGACAACGTCTGCGGGCGATTCCAAGCGGCCTGAAAAGGGAATTTCGCGGTGGCCAACGTTATGCCGTGCAAACGGAGTCGAATGCGGGGTTGGCGAGTCCTGTTTGCCGTAAACCACGCCGCAGAAACGGGTTGATTCATTGCACAAGGGAGGGCAGAACAATACCCTCGGGCTTCATTGAATCCACAAGATCTGGCGACACGCCAACCGCAACGCCGCGCAACGACTCCCAGAAGCCCCATCCGCCCCATGTTCGAACAAGCCTTCAAAAACATCGACGACATCCTGTGGAAAGAAGCAGGCTGCACATCGGAACTCGACTACACCGAACAAAGCTCATGGCTGCTGTTCCTGAAATACCTGGACGGGCTGGAACAGGACAAAGCCACTGAAGCCGAGCTGGAAGGCAGAAAATACACCTGGATTCTGGACAAGCCCTACCGCTGGGAAGAATGGGCCGCCCCGAAAGGCACAGACGGGAAGATTGACCACAACAAATGCCTGACCGGCGACGACCTGCGGGACTTTGTCGACCAAAAGCTGTTCCCCTATCTGCAGGGCTTCAAGCAGAAAGCCAGCGGGCCGAACACCATTGAATACAAGATCGGCGAGATCTTCAGCGAGATCAGAAACAAGATCACCAGCGGCTACAACCTCCGCGAGATCCTCGACCACGTCGACGAACTGCGATTCCGTTCGCAGACAGAAAAGCATGAACTGTCGCACCTGTACGAAGCCAAGATCAAAAACATGGGCAACGCCGGGCGGAACGGCGGCGAATACTACAGCCCCAGGCCGCTGATCCGAGCCATCGTGCGAGTCATCAAACCGCAGATCGGCGAAAAGATCAGCGACGACGCCTGCGGTTCCTGCGGCTTTCTGTGTGAATCCTTCGACTACATGAAGGAACAGAATCCAAAACGCACCACCGCCCAGAACAAGGCTCTGCAAACGAAGACGTTTTACGGCCGAGAAAAGAAATCCCTGGCCTATGTCATCGGCATCATGAACATGATCCTGCACGGCATTGAAGCCCCGAACATCATCCACACCAACTCGCTGGCCGAAAACCTTGCCGACATTCAGGACAAAGACCGAGTCGACGTGGTTCTGGTCAATCCCCCGTTCGGCGGGAAGGAACGCAAAGAGGTCCAGCAGAATTTTCCCATTCGCACGGGAGAAACCGCGTTTCTGTTTCTGCAGCGATTCATCAAGACCCTGAAAGCTGGCGGGCGAGCGGGCGTGATCATCAAGAACACGTTTCTGTCCAACACCGACAACGCCTCGGTCAGTCTCCGCAAACTGCTGCTGGAAAGCTGCAACCTGCACACGATTCTGGACTGCCCCGGCGGCACGTTTCAGGGAGCCGGAGTGAAAACCGTGGTGCTGTTCTTTGAGAAAGGATCACCGACCCGCAGCACGTGGTACTACCAACTCGACCCAGGCAGAAACCTCGGCAAAACCAACCCACTGAACGACGACGATCTCGCTGAGTTCATCGAACTGCAGGCCACGTTTGCCGACTCGCCAAAAAGCTGGAGCGTGGACGCCACGACGATCGACCAGACCACGTTTGATTTGTCCGTGAAGAACCCCGACGGCGGCGAAGAAGTCATCCACCGCAGCCCGGAAGATATCATGAACGAGATCGCAGCACTGGATGCAGAGAGTGCGGAAGTGCTGCTGGCGATTCGGGGGCTGCTATGAAGGACGGATGGCAGTCGAGCACGCTGGCGGAAACATGTGAGATGTATCAACCCAAGACCATTTCGGGAAAAGAGATGGTTGAGGGCGGCGAGTACCCGGTCTTTGGCGCGAACGGCATCATTGGCCGATACGACAAATTCAATCACGAAGATCCGCAACTTCTGATCACTTGCCGTGGTGCAACGTGTGGGTCGGTAAACATTTCTGAGCCAAGATCGTGGATCACCGGGAATGCTATGGTTGTTCGGCCAAAGGATGCCGTCATTGACATGCGGTTCCTCGAATACCTGTTTCGAGGCGGAATCGACATATCGAAAGCCATCACTGGCGCCGCACAGCCACAGATTACGCGGACAAATCTTGGACCACTTGAAATCCGTTATCCAGAGTCCCTCGCCGAGCAGCGGCGGATCGTGGGGATTCTCGACGAAGCGTTTGAGGGCATCGCCACCGCCAAAGCCAACGCCGAAAAGAACCTCCAAAACGCCCGCGCCCTATTTGACACATTTCTGAATACTGTGTACCTCGGACGCGGCGCGGACGCGTGGCCGAAGCGCCGACTAGGGGATGTGTTTGAGATCGGCTCCAGCAAGAGAATTCACGAACGGGATTGGTCGCCGGCCGGCGTTCCGTTCTACGGCGGAAAAGAAATCGTCAAGCTGGCGAAATTCGGCCACGCGGTAAGCAATGCATACATTTCCGAACAGAAGTATCATGAGTACGCATCGAAATATGATATGCCAAAGCCAGGTGACATCCTGATCACCGCACGGGGCACAATCGGCGTTGGCTATATCGTGCAGAAGTCGGACAAGTTCTATTACAAGGATGGCAACATCATCTCAATGAGGGCAAAGGAAGCCGCAGATCCACATTACCTCCTGTACGCATTTCGATCCACCGCACTTGCCGCTCAACTTGGTGATCTCTCAGGTGCCACCGTTACGCATTTACCGCTGGCGAAGGCAAAAGAGCTATTGCTACGAATGCCGGATATGGACATGCAGAACGCAACGGCTCAGAGGATTATAGAATTTGAAAACGAAACCCAGCGTCTCGAATCCATCTACCAGCGAAAACTCGCCGCGCTCGACGATCTGAAAAAGTCACTGCTGCACCAGGCGTTTTCGGGAGAACTCTGATGACCAACTGTGCTTCATCCGTGTCATCCGTGTAATCCGTGGTCAAAAAAAATCTCTTTTCAAACCACGGATATCACGGATGACACGGATAAACGCAGAAGACAAATTCATAAACGGAAACGAAAACTCGCCGCACTCGACGAACTGAAAAAATCCCTGCTGCACCGGGCGTTTTCCGGGGAACTGTGACTGTTCGGCCGTTCAAGCACTGGAAAACCTCAGATATCAGTGGACAATCGTTTGCGGTAAAATAGCCCAGCAGAGAAAAAGCCTAGGCACTGCCATCCAGTGTGAGTTTTCGATGTTCGAGGTGGGAGGATGTGACCATGACAATTCATCAACACGAGATTTGCCTGGAAAGTGACCAGCATTTTGACGGTCGACTGCCTACGCACCATTTGGGATATCTGCTGGCCGATTTGCCGATTGCCATTCGCGGAGCGGTCTCGATGGCCCTACGCAACCGTAGCAGGACTGCGGGAAAACAACCCGCGTGG
>Ga0181602_10005037_pt1 | contig 10020 bp, 8 predicted proteins | sample 041ome_14_FD_148640 | JGI IMG/M metagenome (GOLD analysis project Ga0181602, IMG submission 148640) | Coastal salt marsh microbial communities from the Groves Creek Marsh, Skidaway Island, Georgia - 041408US metaG (spades assembly) | ecosystem: Environmental > Aquatic > Marine > Intertidal zone...
CAGATATAATCGTGACAATTTCCTGATCACGGTCGAGTACTTCAACAGGTTTGGTTAAAAGTTTTTCATCTTCATAGTAATAAATATTATTGTCATCACGCATCGCTTTTGCCGGAACACGGTAAACATTCTCAATTTTTTTACCGATAACTTCAAGATCAACGAAAACGCCAGGAAGTAAAGGCGGTGTTGCTTTATCCGTTTTAATATTCATTGGATCATCAATGGTCGCAACAGCAAAATAAACTCGGCTCATGCGGTCAATATTGCTTTCAATTCGCTTAATCTTAGCATCCCATACAATATCGCCTTCGCGTGTTAAATCTCTTACCTTTACGTCAAGATATTCACTTTCTTCTAGAATACCGACTTTAGTTGCGCTTAATAAATCCATTTGTTTTTGGCTAAGTGGCATGCGAATTTCAGCTTCTTCTGTCCCAAAAATGGTCGCGAGTGCCTGATTGTTACCAACGATTTGTCCTAAATCGACTTGCTTTGTTGCTATCATAAGTGGGTATGGTGCTTTGACTTCTGTTCGTTCAAGACGGATACGCTGGGCTTCATAGTTGGCGTGAGCTCCTCTAAGACCCGCTTCAGCTTCTTTCAGTTGCGGTATTCTTAGTACCAGATCCGTTGGTTCACCAACGCCATATTTATCCCAGTCTTTTTTAGCAAGGTCCGCTTGTTCGCTTTCAAAGCTTAATGTTTGTTCGGCGCGGGCGACGTTTACTTCTGCCTGCGCTAGTGCAAGCTCATAATCGCTAGGGTCTATTTTTAAGATTACTTCATCGGTGTCAAAATATCCGCCCGCTAAGAATTTGGGCGAAATATAAACAATTTGTCCAAGCACTTGCGATTGCAGTGTGATATTAAATCTACTTTCTACAACAGCCTGTGTTTTAATGCTTGGAAAATAATCTGTCTGTTTTGCATTGATAACCTCAAGTTTTTCAATGCGGTCTTCAAGTTTTTCAACTGGTGCTGTTGGACGCATAATATACATACCGGCAAGACCAATTGCTGTAACGACAGCAATACCCAAAACAATCATTATTTGTGAACTAGACTTCTTCATTATAAACTTCCTTGACTATTTTCGGCATTATTTACGTTGGCCATTTGATTTATGTAATCTTCAAGATTTTCTCCGCCGAGGGCTAGATGTAGATCAGCACGATTTAATAATCTTCTATGCTGAACTCTAAGCAAACTTTGTTGGGCAGAAATACGGTTTCGTTGCACATTGACGAGTGATAAAATATCAACGATACCTTTACTATATTGATCTAACGCTCTTTCTTCACTGGCCTCGGCGCGATCAACCGCGATTGTTAAATGTTCTTCTTGTTCGGCAAGAGTTGCTTCAGCGGTTAATGCATTTTCTGCTTCAGAATATGCAGCAAGGACTGTTCTTAGGTAGCTCGCAATACTACTATTAAGCGCGACTTCATTAATCACAACGGTTTGACGACGTCTCGAGCCATCAAAAACTGGCTGCACTAGGTTACCGACGACGCTCCAGACTAATTCATTGATATCTACAATATCGCCAATTTCACTACCGCTTGCCGTAGTGCTGCCTGATATATTTAAAGACGGATATAAGGCTTTCTTAGCAGCGTTTAGATCATAATTTGCGCCGACCACACGATTTTTTGCGGCCATTATATCTGGACGTTTTTCTAATAGATTACTTGGAATACCAAGTGTTATGAGATTATCAAGAAGTGGCAATTTAGCCATATGTGGTACATGGCCAGTTGGATAAGACCCAATTAAAGTTTCCAACGTACGCATGCGCGCTATAACTGTTTGACGTTGACTGGAAAGGTTAGAACGTGCGGTAGCCACATTGGTATCAATTTGAAGCACATCTAATATATCTGCAACACCTCTTGAGTAGCGACTGCCAACCAAGTCTTGCGCTCTGACTAGTCTTTCTAAGTTTTGCTCCAGAAGCTCTATTTGTAGTATGGCTTCAATGACATCGAACCAACGCTGCGCCGTTCTGGTCACAAGTGACATACGTGCATATTCAAGATCATTTTTAAAAGATAAAACGGATTGTTCCGCGGCCGCGCTATTGCTTGCTAAACGTCCCCAAATATCGGCTTCCCAAGCGAGACCGCCGCGCAATGAGAAACTTTGATTATCCGCAGTGCCGCTTTCAAAATCACCGTTTCTTGAGGCACCAACACGAATGTCCCCCTGGATACTTCGGGCGCCGTCTGTTATTGATTGTTGCGCTAATGAGGTTCTTAAGCGATTAGCGGAAATGCGTAAATCCGGATTATTAGCAAGAGCTTTCATAACGATTTCAGGCAGATCATCCACCTCATCTGAACCCAGCCAATCTAATTCTGCTTTAGCCGTTTCCATATTCGGACTTTGCCATTCTGCTGGTAACGCTACAACATCTAGCTGATCATCAACATTTAGTTGAGGTGCACAGTTCGCTAGCAATAAGCTGCTAATAGCAATGATACTGGCTGATTTGATTTTCCGCCTAAAAACCATTGTGTCTCCAATTTATAATTATTTACGCTTTTCCCTTATACGCTCCTTATACGAAAATCCTGCTTTTTTATATCATTTTTTTGTTTATCTTTAGAATCTTAGTGATAAACAGCTTAACCCGCCATCAAGCTTTTGATATTCAGAAACGTCTACTTCTCTTACTTTATATCCTTTATTTTTGATAAGATCTACTGTGCTTTCAAAGCCCTTTGGTACCAGCACAGTGCCATTTATCCAGACACTATTTGCTGAGTAACTATCTTTTTGATCAATTTCCATAATATTGTATTTTTGAAATTCGGGCTTCGTAAGAAATTCACCACATGCCACTAAGTTATTATCTTCAAGATAACCTAGGCCCGTTTTAAGATGGAGGACCTCAGACATTTCAACTACAGACCCACTCATGCCATATTTTTCAAGAATAGCGATCATTTGATCAGCTCCTTCCTGATTGGTACGTTCTGATAATCCAATATAATAATGATCCCCAACCATCATTATATCGCCAGCTTCAACGAACCCTGGTGATTTTATTTCTTCTACATTATCATAAAATTTCCTTACCGCATCGGCGATATGAGCAACTTCGCCGCGACGACTTTCCGCCCCAGGGTTTGTTAAAATAGCGCAATGTGGTGTCATTAATGCCGGATCTTCAACAAAACAACTATCCGGATATTCTTCAACCGCAGGAAGTTCAGTGACCTCAAGACCGCATTCTTTCAACGCTTCAATATAATCATCATGTTGTTTGATGGCGTTATCATAATTAGGAAGTCCTAGCTCTGCTTCGGAAATTCCTTCAATCATTGAACGGCTTGGTTTTCTAACAATTGCATATTTAAACATTTTATTTGTCCTTTAATAAATTAGTAAATTACCCACGCACCAACGATGGCGAACGTGGAAAACAAAACTGCGATTATGGAATTGATCATGGTTACAGGGTTAATTTTTTTCCCGTTTGAATGATCTGTGATTTGTAATTTAATACTGGCAAGGGTTGCCCCTAAATAAGCCAACAAAATTGCGAAAGTAGCAATTAAAATCATTATTTCAAATGCCTTCAATAACCCTTTACTAGAATTAATCATGATCACTACAGTAGTTAGCATGCTTGAAAATATAAGTGCCGTAATTGGCGTTCCATCATCATTCACATTTTTTAAAAATGAAGGAAATAATTTTTCATGTGCGCCCGCCATCAAAACGGTTCCAGTCAAAAGTATATTTGAATTTAATGCCCCCGCAATGGCGATAAGCGCACCAATACCCACAAAGGTTGCACCAATATCACCAAAAATAAGGGAGGCAGCATCGGCAAATGGAGATGTTGAACTTTGTAATTCATTCATTGGTATCATCGACATTACACCTGCCGTAGCAAGGATATAAATTGCTGCTGCTATTAATGTGCCCCAAACCAATGCACGTGGTATCGTTTTCTTAGGATCAATAACATTTTCTGAAGGCACCGTAGCCGATTCAATGCCGATAAATGAGAACATCACAAGTATTGTAATACCCGAAATCATAGTAGGAAAGGATTCATTATTTGGATTTTCCGCAGGAACTGACGATATATCACCGATGAAAAAACCCAGTGTGCCAATCACGAAAAGCGGTATTAATTTTAATATTACTGTAACCATTTGAACAATGCTGACATTTTCTACGCCTTGAAGATTAATATAAGTAAAAACCCACACGGCCCCGATGGCAATCATTGGCGAAATAAAGGGATAATCAGTGATCGCTGGAATAAATATGGCCGAATATCCGGAAAATGCTGTCGCTATTGCAGCAATGGAAACCCATAAGGATATCCAATATCCCCAGGCTACAATCATCGCAGGATAGTGACCAAAAGCTTCTTCGACAAATGCATGGGGTCCGCCGATACGAGGGTTACGGCCCGCCAAATGGCTAAAAGCAAAAGCAATACTTAATGTTCCTAGCACCGCCACGCCCCAACCATAAAAGCTGTTATTTCCATATGGTGCCAGTATGGCGGGTAGTGTAAATACACCAGAACCTATAATGGTTCCTACCACGAGCGCCCAAGACCGCCAAAAACCCAATGATTTTTTCATCTTTTATTTCCAATATATTTTGTTCTATAACCAATTTAATTTTTACTATATATGCTATATTGGTAATAATATATTCCAAATTCGCTAATGAAAATATCAAATACACAGCAGAATGTGCTACTTTTATTATCAAATTACCGATATTAAATCTAAATTTATTTCTATTTACTAGTGAATTATTCTTATTAATTAGGATTTATCTTTGTTAACTCGGCCTTTTGAATACTGCCCTCCTTCAGATCCATATTTAAATATCCTTTATCAAGATGATGAAATTATTATACTCGATAAGCCTTCGGGCTTATTAACCGTACCGGGAAAAGATCCTAAACACGCTGACTGCCTTGAAAGTAGAGCATGTGAAAAATTTCCAGGAGCCAAGACCGTTCATCGATTGGATATGGATACGTCTGGATTGATTATAATGGGACTAAATAAAATAGCTCATCGTCATTTAAGTTTACAATTCCAAAATCGCAATGTTGAGAAAGCTTATGAAACACTTGTGCATGGCCCTATGCAAGAAAAAGCAGGTAAAATTGATTTACCACTAATTTGTGATTGGCCAAATAGACCGAAGCAAATGGTCGACCACGAACGTGGTAAAAAATCTTTGACAGAGTGGCATCTCATTGAACACCAGCAAAACATCAGCCGAATTCATCTTATTCCGCATACAGGGCGTTCACATCAATTAAGAGTTCATTTGATGTCAATTGGTCATCCGATTTTGGGGGATAGGTTTTACGCATCAGATGAAATTTATCAAATGCATGACAGATTATGTCTGCATTCAAAAAATTTGACTATAATGCATCCCGTCCTAAAAGAAAAAATGTCATTCGAAAGTAAGGTCCCTTTCTAAAGGGTTAGATCCCCATCGCTTGGCGTATTGAAATGCGCCATAACCATTTCGTGGTTTACGTCACCTAGACTATCGGGCATCCAATTTGGGTTATGGTCTTTATCAATCAATACGGCGCGCACACCCTCATAGAAATCACTGTCATAGGCACTAATCGCGCAAACAATTCGGTATTCCATGATCATACAATCATCAAATTCTAGCTTTCCACCGCGATTGAGTTGTTCCGTTATTACTTTTAAACTAATTGGTGACATTTTTTTTAGTACAGCATGCGTTTCGCGCGCCCAATCATGATCAATTTCTGATAAATGTTTAAAAACATCTTCGACCGTTAATTCACTAAAGGCCGCATCAATAAGGTCACGAAACTCATCTATGGGCGCATAACCTGGATCTTCTGCAAATTTTGCTATGAGTTGATCAACATCATCATGTGAGGCAATATTTTCCTTTTTCAGGGCTACTACTAAGTCATTTATTTTATCTGATGATATATAAGCTGTACCAATGCCCGCATATAAAATATCTGATCCTTTGAGCCTTGCTCCTGTTAGCCCTAAATACCTACCAAGTGAGCCGGGAAGTCGCGGCAAAAAATAACTGCCGCCCACGTCAGGGATTAATCCAATAGCAGATTCAGGCATAGCAAAGAGTGTTTTTTCCGTCACGATACGGTGTGATCCATGAATAGAAACGCCAACACCTCCCCCCATCACGATACCATCTAATAATGCGATAAAAGGCTTAGAGAAATGATGAATACGTGCATTCATTTTATATTCTGTAGCAAAGAATTCTTTTGCTATCACATTTTCTTGGTAGCCTTGCTCGACAATTGACCTAACATCGCCGCCTGCACAAAAAGCTTTTTCTCCTGCGCCCTCAATAATTACAATATTAATTTCATCATTGGATTCCCATTCCTTCAACTGCTCGTCTAGCTTCAAACACATATCAGTTGAAAGCGCATTTAGAACATCTGGCCGGTTCAATGTAATAACGCCAACGCCAGTGTCTTGTGAAAATAAAATTTCTTCGTTCATTATGATTTCCTGAAAAGGCAGATTAATTAAAGGCTTGTGATCGATTCAGTTGCCTTCATGAGCCATTCGCGGTCTTTTCCCGACAAAAGGGGTGCTGTTTTTTCACGGACTTTTGCATGATAAATATTTAACCACGTAATTTCAGCAACATTCATCATATGGGCATTAACAAGTCTTGTATCAATTGGGACTAATGTAATTGTTTCAAAAGTATGCATTGGTCTTTCTTGACCTCTGAAGTCACTATTTCGAACGATGACCAAATTTTCAATTCGTATGCCATATTCACCCGTTTTATAATATCCAGGTTCATTTGATAAAATCATACCGGCTTGTAATGCAACAGAATGACCCAGTGGAGAAATACTTTGCGGTCCTTCATGTACACCAAGGTAGCACCCCACCCCATGTCCTGTTCCATGGTCATAATCCAATCCTACATCCCACAGCGACTTACGTGCTAGTGTGTCAAGGTGCGCACCAGTTCTCCCTTTTGGAAAACGTGCTTGCGCGAGTGCAATATGCCCCTTCAATACACGCGTAAAATTATCACGCTGTTCTTCAGTAGGGTCACCAATAACAACTGTTCGGGTTATATCAGTCGTACCGTCAAGATACTGTCCACCAGAATCCACCAAATACAACATATTCTTTTCTATTTTTTTTGGCTTTGCTTCTTTTACATTATAATGGACGATCGCGCCATTTGATCCAGCCCCACTAATCGTATCAAAACTATTTCCTCTAAAGAGCGGGACTACTTCTCTGTATTCATATAATTTTTTTACAGCATCAAGTTCGTCGTATTTTCCTGATACGCCATTCTCATCTAACCATCGAAGAAAGCGGCATACAGCAGCAGCATCTCTAACATGGGCCGCTCTTGTACCATCAAGCTCAACTTGATTTTTGCAGGCTTTATCCAACTGGCATGGATCTTCCACTTCTATAATTTCAGCCTCATCATCCGATAGAAAATCAAAAATAGCTTTATGAGCGCGTTTAGGATCTACCATTACACTCTTTTTCTTTTTCCCGAGCGCACTTAATGCATCAACAAATTCATCTTTTGCATAACATGATACGCTTTTGCCAAGATGTTTAGAAACGTCATCAGTTAATTTTTTAGGATCCAAAAAAAGATCCGCTTTTCCTGATTGATATAAAATCGCAAAAGATAACACGAGCGGCGTACACTCTACATCTGTTCCTCTTATATTGAAAAGCCAAGCTATACTATCCAAAGAGGTAATGACTAAGGCATCAGCACCCAATTCCTTTAAATTAAGCGCAATTCTTTTTCTTTTTGCACTTGAAGTTTCGCCCGCAAACCTGACATCGTGTGCCTTAACTTCTGCAATTGAAGGAAACGGACGATCATCCCATACTTCATCTATTGGATTACGCTCTACTGCTTTTAAAATAATGCCTTTTGAAGATAATTTCTTTTCTACGCGTTTAAGAGAGGCTTTATCGTGTAACCAAGGATCAAATCCTACGACATCACCTTCTTTTAAATTATCGTATAACCAATCTTCAACCTTATCTTCGTAAAGTTTCATTTGTTGATATACTTTCATATCAACTTGATCACGCACTTGAAGAGTATAACGACCATCAACAAAAATTGCTGCCGAACTTAACGTAACAGCGACAAGCCCCGCTGATCCTTTAAAGCCAGTAAGCCAAGCAATTCTTTTTGCATAAGACGGCGTATACTCACTTTGATGCTCATCTGTATGAGGAACGAGAAATCCTGATAATTTCTGTTCGCGCATTTTTTGTCTTAATGCGTTTAATTTATTTTTCATTAGATCCCTTAAAAATCATTTTATTATTTATTTACAAGATCATATCATTTTGCAAGTAGATAAGTAGGTAAAATCATATATACCTACCATAATTTTAGAGGAAAAAATTACCCTCTAACTTATTGTAATCAAAAAAAATCATTATTTTCAATGGTATATTAGTGGCATGTTTATTGCATCTTGAATAGAAAATTCAGGAGTACAAAATGCAATCCAATATTTTAATTACCAAATCAAGTTCGAAAAATATAAATTCCAAAAATTTAGGATCCGCTGACATATTTGTTGAAATGGAAAATATGGGTATAGATTCTACACCCTTTATAGAAATAGCTGCGATTGATATTAAAAATCAATTTGGGGATGCAACCTTTAAATATTCAAACGAGATAGAACAAAACTTTATCGACAGAGGGGACCTAAGTTCAGCTTCGATATGGGCAAAATTTCCGCTCATTTATGCGAAATTAAAATTAATTAAAAATCTAAATTTAAGAAACTTTTCTCGCAACAAACCCGCTAAAAAGTCCAGCAAACAGTGCAACAAGTATTGCCATAATACCATATAAAGGTGGGTACTCGTGGGCGAAATTATAAATTACCCGCTCAATACCCTGTTTATCCACTTTAAGCGGCGTATTGTGTGTAATAATCACTTCTCCATCGCGCACTAAATATACATCTGCTTTATAATTTCCAACTGGCATATTGGACGGAAATGTTAAATTTGCACGAAAAAGAATTTCATTTTTAACTTCTACGTTACCGCTGTTTTCAAGATAAAGACCTTTTTCCATCATATTTCTAAATAAAGCTTCTTTATAAGATTGCAAATCATTGCTTTCACCTTCACTTATGAAAGAAAGGTTATTAAGGCCTAATCCATATTCAACTTGTATATCTTTTGATAAAAAATCATCTAACGGCCTTGTTGACGCAATAGCATAATATCCAGGCACGCCGCGCACTGTAATATTCTCACTATTTACCCAAATACCCGCCTTATTTTCTTTCTTACGAATAATTAAATCGGTTGGCTCGCTTCTAACAACGACAATAATATCATAGTCTAAACCTTGAACTGAGATTTCGTCTGATTGGATCGCGTCTCGCGCATAACGTTCGATTGCCCCAAATAATAATAATTCACTTCCTGCAAATTGCGAGGTTATTTCTATTTCATTCTGGGATAAATCTGTGACAAGTGTTTCTGAATTCGCGCTTAAAGTGGCGAAAAATAGTAACATGACAAAACCGATAATGCGCAAGACCATAATTAATGACCCTCCGCAGCATTAACAGCAGAAACACTGAAAAGTTCATCAGGTTCAACAACTAAATCAAAAGCCATTTTCATACAGACTAAAAGAACCATGCCAGCCAATAAGATCCTTAGCTGTTCTCCTTTTAACTTAGCACCAACGACGACACCGACTTGAGCACCCACAACAGCTGCCACTAGAAGGATAACAGCCAATACGACATCAACCGTTTGCGTATTGATCGAGTGTAGATATGTGGCAGCCGCCGTAACAAATGTAATTTGAAACAGCGATGTTCCAATCACAACATTCGTCGGCATATGAAGTAGATAAATCATCGCCGGCACCATAATGAACCCGCCACCGACCCCCATGATAGCAGCAAGTACGCCAACCAAAGTACCAATAGAGAGAGGCATAATG
>Ga0181602_10005045_pt1 | contig 10012 bp, 8 predicted proteins | sample 041ome_14_FD_148640 | JGI IMG/M metagenome (GOLD analysis project Ga0181602, IMG submission 148640) | Coastal salt marsh microbial communities from the Groves Creek Marsh, Skidaway Island, Georgia - 041408US metaG (spades assembly) | ecosystem: Environmental > Aquatic > Marine > Intertidal zone...
GGCAGTGATAAATTCGGCCGGATAAATGCGGCCCGCATGCGGCGATGACAGCACGACTGCGCTTGGTGTGCTGCTTGGCGGCGGCAGGATGGTTTCCACCGGCATAAAAGGGGGCGCGCCAAGGACGGCCAATGGCAGGATTTGTGGGGTAAGATCGGCATTCGCCAGATCATCTATTTCCAGATTTTCTGAAGCTAGATTTTTTGCAGCAATATCCCGCGTCTCGATTGCAGCAGGTGCCAGACTGTTGGTCGTAAAGCCGGGGGCGGGCAAATTTGACGAGTCACTAATCCTCATAAAAAAACGTTATCGTGCGGCGCCCAGCGCGGCAATATGTAAGTTTGTCGCGGCTGTCGATGGTCGGTCACTATATTGGGCATGTTGGCCGGTAATGAGACCGGTAATGGGGGCGGCGATAGATGCTGTTGACGCCGCGGCCATGCTGATACGGGCTTTAGGTTTTTTTCCATAAAAGCAACAGTGATTCATCGAAAAAAGGCTTGATATGCCTCGCCGCTTAGTGCAGATATAGCCGGTAGCCAGCGCCGCGGCGCAAATGGCCCGCCGGTTGATCCGATGCCAGCATCGATTGGCCGGCCATAATGAAATGGTGTGGGGGTGTAGCTCAGCGGGAGAGCACTTCGTTGACATCGAAGGGGTCACAGGTTCAATCCCTGTCACTCCCACCATTTTCTATTTTATTTCAATAATTTACATGGTCTTAGTAAGACCTTTTAGTCCTTCTCTCACATGTTGTCACAGGAGGCTTTTTATGGCGACGATTCGTAAAAGACATAACCGCTATCAGGCGCAGGTCAGAATTGGACTAGTTTCACGGTCGGCAAGTTTTTCAACGAGGGCATTGCGATGATGGGAGATCACTTCAGACGTTTTGTCTAGCGCAAAGACTGGTCGCGTTAAGGGAGTGATGCTAGAGGTTTAGCAATGACGTCAAAGGGCCAATGTTATGAGTTTGCTGTTGGAATTGATGCGGATACGCGAGTTACTGAGCTGCCGGATACCGGTCTAAAAACGCGTCTAGGTTTATCCGGAGGTTGCCATTTTCAATTTCGATGACGGCATACATTGGAGGTTCAAGAGAAAACTTGGTTGAAACGGCTCTCCCCACCAACGGCATCTGATGGTTAATTCCGGGACATGCTGAACAAGTTATACCCTGCCAAGTCAGAAAGACGGGTCGATGTACGTGCCCAAAGAAGATATGCCGAACATTTTTGTGACTGGAAATCAAAGCTCCAAATGCTTCAGCTTCATTCAGCTTAATACGGTCCATATGTGGAACACCGACATCAAAAGGTGGATGATGCATAAAGATGTACGTATCCGCATTACTCTTATTCAACTCATTATTAAGCCAAGCCATTCGTTTTTCGCAATATTCGCCTGAGGGGACTGGCGCATCTTTTTTGGTGTCCAGGCAAAGAAACCGGTTCCCCCCTAGTTCAAAAGAATATTGCAAAAAACCATTTTTATCTTTCTTGTAGGCGTAAAAAATATTGAAAAACAATGACCTTTCATCATGGTTCCCAATTATTAGATGAGTGGAAATAGGAAACCTTGCTAAGAACTCTTTTAACCAAAGCAATGCCTCCGGTGAAGAAGAGTCAGTTAAATCTCCTGTTATAATGCAAGCATCGGCATCTGCATGAAATTCGTTTATATCCCGAAACGCTGCTTCCAATCGCTCTTGCGGGTTAAGACCTTTCAGGGGCAGTCCAGGTTTGGACAAATGTGGATCCGTTAGATGGATAATCTTAGACACAGGTCCCCAGCTCAATTCTCATTGTTGTTTTCGAATTCGATTGGCAAAATGCTGCCACAAAACAAGACCAGCGCAAAGACTCTTAAAGTATTAGGGTTGTTTGAATCGCCTTAAAATACCCGTAAAAATTCCGGAAAGTACACCATTAATTGGCAAACACAACGACGGGGTTCTTGGCGGCTGAAATATTTCAATTCAAATCTATTTTGCTCGACTTTTCCACTTACTCTATCCCTTGGGAAAATAATTTCTGACATTTTGAGGCGAACAAGTTTTTTCTTGCTTAGTCGTCTCTTTTTAAAACTGCTTGAAGTAACCCTCATCAACTGCCTCTTCATACCAAAGTCAAAACGGTACTTCCATGAGTATCGTTTTAGGCTTTGGCCGGATTTTATCATGAGCAAGATTATACAAAGCATTGACCTAACCTTAAACACCCAGGTTTCTTGTCAAATATATTTTGTGTTTTGCATTAGCCAAATTTGCTTCTACGCTTAACTGTTTTTAAAGGGAGGGGGCAATGGCACTTGAGCTTCGTGATATGTCTGGAACTTTTGGGGTCGAGGTCACAGGTATAGACCTCGCTAAGGGCGTAAGCTCAAATGAAGCTTCCTTGCTTCAAGCAGCGCTCCGTGATCGTCTGGTAATGGTGATCAAAAACCAAAGCCTTTCACCAAAGCAATACGTCGAAGGGATTAAGGTATTTGGTGATCCAATGCACCAACACCTTGCTAAACTCCTTATGGAAGAGCACCCAGAAATAGCTGTGCTTGACAGCCGGATCGCTAATAGCAGGGCTGACGATGGCAAGATCATGCCGATCGGCTCAAAAGACTGGCATACGGATCATACTAATCATGCAAAACCTCCAAAAATGACTGTTCTCTATGCAATCAAGCTTCCAAAAGAAGGTGGGGATACGGGCTTTGCTAACATGCAGGCTGCTTTTGCTGGGCTTGAAAAAGACGAGCAAAGCCATCTTTTGTCATTAACAACTGTGAATGTTCTTGAACAAAACTTGAGCTACGTGGATGACAAAACGAGGCAGTCTTTACCGCCACAAAAGCACCCGTTCATTAGAACGCACCCAGAAACTGGTAAAAAGGCCATATATGTTCATCCCGGGAAGCTTGCTTACTTTGAAGGAATGTCACCGTCGGAAAGTAAGAACCTTTTAAACTCTCTATTGGATCGAGTTTTAAAACCAGAAATTACCTACCGGCACAAATGGTCAATGGGTGACTTGGTTATTTGGGATAACCGAGCAACCCTACATGTTGCTCACACAGATTATGATCCAAATGAAGGCAGGATATTACACCGCATTTGTTTAGAGGGTGACGTGCCTGCCTAGTATTAATGATGGATGCTTGAAAATCATGAGATTGAAAGTAGGATTCTGGCTGTCGGGCCGTGGGAAATGATATGGCTTAAGAGTTGCTCCGATCTCCCGAATGCTTCCAAATTAATTACTCCAGATGGCTTTGTATATGAAGAGCATGCCTGAAACCAAAATCATTATTTCAATTAAGAGGTTGTGCACCTCTGTTCTCATCCCGCGAACAAATCGGCTTGCAACCCAAGTGCCGGGAAAAGTGACTATCCCCATGAAAAGGCCAAGTAGTATTAATCGTTGGTCCAAGAGATCCATGGCGTAGAACGTGCCTGTCCTCGATAGGGCATTTGCGAGGCCAATTATAGCGTCAGTTCCAAGCAAAAGTGGCCCACTAAGACCAATGCTATTGAAGAAGGCTATAACCAGCATACCTGAGCCCGGGGCAGTTCCACTCATAAACCCAAAGGCCAGCCCCAAACCAGTAATTGTCTTGATGCCTGGCTGAAACGAAATACGCTTTAAATATCTTCGCAAAGGCAAAACTAGGATCAGAGTTATTCCAAGAAAACCAAGAAATAAAGGTTCTGATATCTCACGTAGGAAGCTAGCGCCAAGATAGATGCCGGGTAATGATGCAAGCGTGAATTGGCTTGCAGCTTTCCAAGCGATCGTACGCCAGTAAAAGTAGACGCGAGAGAGGTTTGAGCAGATCGCATAGACTGCTATTAGGGGAATAATTGCTTTGGGCCCGACTAATGGGGTCAGCACAATAACAATGATAAACGTGCCACCAAACCCCCCCAAACCACTGACTAATGCTCCAGCAAAGGATGCTGCCGCGATCATGGCATACTCAAGTAGCATCGTGTTCGGCTTTCTTGGATTGAATCTTTTCCCAACATATTAGCCTTTGCGAACTGCTGCAAGCGGCTTGAAATACCATCGAGAGGCCGTTGGGTTAAACGGTTATGCGCGTCCGTTTGGTTCAGAAGCAGACCGGCTGGGCTTGGCTTGAAAAAACGCCTTTAGCTAGTGTGTTGAGAGGTCGATTGGACGCTGCCCGTCATTGGAGGATTAGTTAGCTCTTCAGGCCTGGTATCTTGCCCGCTCATTTAGAAGAGGATCAAAAGACCTTGGAACAGATGCCAGTTGTCACTTTTAATCCTTGTCTACTAGTCGCGAGTGAAGGAGTTTACCTTCACGCGAGAGAATGGGGTAAGCAATGGTAGCTATTTGGCTGTTGAATTCCTTGAAAGCAAGACTGGTTTCAAGATGTAAGTCGCTTGTCTCAAAACTTTCGGTGAGACCAGCAGCAAGACGTTTTAGATGTTTTTTACGGCTTTTGCGCTGGTGACGAGAGAGTTTGGATTTTTCTTCCACTAACTGGCGTGCAATGTCTACGTCACGTGAGATCAGCACGTTGCTTGCAAGTGAAATGTTAGAAATAATCCGGTCGTGCATACTTTCTAATTCAGCAAGACCCTCGGCGGAAAAGTGAATGCCTTCTTTCTGGCGCTCTAGGGCCAATGGTAAAAGGTTTTTGGCAACAATATTTCCAGCGGTTTCAATTGCAATCGCGAATTCAATTGAATTCCGCAGCTGGCGGCTACGGCCCCTTGACGTGATTTCCTTTGAGAGATTACTAGAATATTCACGAATGCCATCAAAAGCATCATTAAGCCGTTGGTTGTTTTCGAGGATTTTTTTACTTTGTTTCTTATCGTACTCTTCAAAAAGTTGCATTACCGGTAACATCATCTCCTGCACGATGAGGAGCATGTGTTGAATTTCGCGCTGGATACATGCCATTGCCAGTGGTGGGGAGCGCAAAGCTTCTTGGTCAAGCACAGAGCGATAATGAGCCGGTATATTCTCATTTGACGATTTATGTCCCGGTAATAACCGTTCCGCTAATCTGCCTGCCAATCCGCTAAAGGGAATAGCCACAAGCAATATTGTGTTGAAAATGATGTGTGTGAGGATAATCTGCTGCCCCGTATGGACCTCTGGCAAAAGCCCAATCAACGATGTGTGATTAACTATCACTACCATGCTGAGTGCGGCGCCGCCCCGGATGAGTAGGTTCATTAGGGGAAGTTGACGTGCCGCGGGGGGCATTGTGCGGGTCATCCAAAGCGGTAAAAGAGACGAGCCTAAATTCGCCCCGAATACCAATGACACACCAACCATAAACGTGAGAACTTCGCTAGTAACAAGCGCTACAAACATCAATACGGCCGCAACGGACGAGTGCAGAAGAAAAGCTAGAAGGGCACCAATCAAAAACGTGGCTAAGAAATCACGCTCAAGGATTACGATAAAATCTGGAAGAAAGCTGTTATTGCGTAGTGGTGAAACGTTGGTGCGAATGAGATCTAGGGCAATAAGTATTAAAGCCACCCCCATTATGATTCGACCTATCTGCTTTAGAGTTGGTGTCTCAGACTTAAGGAAGAGGAGGCCGCCCACAAAGAGCATCAGCGGGGCTAACCAGCGAATGTCGAGGCTAAGAAATAGTATTACTAATGCGGAGCCAAGATCAGCACCAAGAATAGCTGCCAGTCCTAGCTCAAAGGAGATTATTGAGGAGCTAAAAAGCCCAGACACCATTATTGCAACTGCCAAAGAAGATTGCATGATTGCAGCAAGTAGGGCTCCAAAAACTGTAGCGGTTACCTTTGCCTGAGAACGCCTCATTAGGTGCCGGAATGACGGTCCATAGGCCTGTTCTACCCCTCTTTGCACCATTTTGACGGCAAACAGTAACAGGGCGGTCGCACCAGCAATGTTGAGTATAAATTCAATAATTAACAAAATTTTTTACCCTCAATATTACTTTGATAGCTCTTCCAGTTTGACTATCAATTTTTTTAGGGGACAATTGGCTCATGGAGTAGTTTTGCTACGGCGCGTTGCCATCCCTCATAAAGCCTGTCAGCTTGAATTTTTGAGAGTTTTGGTTCAAAACGCTTCTCAAGGGCCCAGTGCCGCGCAAAATCTGATGGTTCTGGACATAAACCCGCAGCAAGTCCGGCGAGGTACGCGGCTCCAGCAGCGGTTGTCTCGGTAATAATTGGCCGATCAACAGGGGCTGAAAGCTGATTGGCCAGTGCCTGCATGGCCCAGTCATTTGCAACCATGCCGCCATCAATTCTAAGGACTGATTGTCCGGGTTCACCCCAATCCTGGCGCATTGCCTGTATCAGATCACGCGTTTGAAAAGCCACACTTTCAAGTGCTGCTTTTGCAATTTCGGTAGGGCCTGTGTTTCGAGTAAGACCAAATATAGCACCGCGACAATCGGCATCCCAATAAGGCGCACCTAAGCCGGTAAAAGCTGGAACGAAATATACTTGTTGTGATGCATCAGCAGATTCCGCCAACAGTTCTGTCTCAGACGCATGGCTGATCATTTTTAGGCCATCACGCAACCATTGAACTACAGCTCCTGCTATAAAAATTGACCCTTCCAAGGCATATATTGGCTTTCCATTGATCTGATAAGCAATGGTAGTTAGAAGTTTATTGTTTGAGAAAACGGGCTTACTACCTGTGTTCATTAGTGCAAAACAACCAGTGCCATAGGTGGATTTAACCATACCAGGTTGAAAGCAAGCTTGACCAACGGTCGCAGCCTGTTGGTCGCCTGCTACGCCAAGAATGGGAACTCTGGCATCTCTGAACAAATCTGCCGTGGCAATACCAAAGTCACCAGAGCTGTCTCTGACGTCTGGCAGCATCCCTTTTGGAATCTCGAATAGGCTAAGCAATTCATCATCCCAACAACCGTCAGAAATATTGTAAAACATGGTCCGCGCGGCATTGGTTGCATCTGTTACGTGAGACGCTCCCTCAGTAAGTCTCCAGATCAAATAACTATCGACAGTTCCAAACAGCAGATCGCCGGCTTTTGCGCGGGCATGAGCGGCATCAACATTCTTCAGAATCCAGCGTAACTTGGTTGCCGAAAAATATGGATCGAGAATTAAACCCGTCTTCTGTGTGAGCTCAGGTTCATGTCCGGCATCTCGCAGTATCCTGCAGTCGTTAGCTGTTCGGCGGTCTTGCCAGACAATTGCGTTGTGTATTGCGCGTCCTGTATGCCGATCCCAAACAATTGTCGTCTCACGCTGATTGGTAATGCCGATTGCAGCAATGTCGCATGAATTTAAATTTGCTTGATCAAGTGCTAACCGGCACATCGCTATTGTCGTGGACCATAAATCTTCAGGATCATGTTCTACCCAGCCAGGCTCAGGGAAATGCTGAGGGAACTCTTTTTGTGCTATGGACAAAGGCTGAAGCTTAGCGTCGAAGATAATTGCACGGGTTGAAGTTGTGCCCTGATCAATTGATAAAATATGCGCCTTTTTTATTTTCAAATTCATGTCTCCAAAAATTGAAAGTAACCTGTAAAGCGCGAACGCAATTGAAAGCCTTTCAAGGGTGTTACAAAAAGTCTAAACCATGCAAGGAAAATTTGGATCAATAAGAATTTGTAATATTTTAAGGTTTGACTATGTAATATTAACAAGCGAACCATAGTTAACATTGCCACGTCCGGAATTTAATTTGGGTGAAGGGTAATGGCGGAAGAATATTTCAATGCCCGATTTGCCGAATAACTCTGAGGATGCGAACAAATCATATGACATCTTCGTCATTGGTGGTGGCGTGAACGGTTGCGGTATTGCCCGAGACGCATCCGGAAGAGGTATGTCGGTAGTACTCGCTGAGATGAATGATATCGCGTCAGCTACGTCGTCGTCCTCAACTAAACTGTTCCATGGGGGGTTGAGGTATCTTGAGCATTTTGAATTTCGCCTGGTTCGTGAGGCGTTGATTGAACGAGAAATTCTGTTAAAGGCGATGCCTCATATCAGTTGGCCGCTCCGATTTGTCCTTCCTTACAACCGCATCATGCGGTTTGACATGAACACGCCTCTGTCACGTTTTCTCGCTATATGTTTCCCTTGGATACAGGGACAACGGCCGGCATGGTTGATAAGATTGGGGTTGTTCTTATACGATCACATGGGTGCCAGAAAGATATTGCCACCTACAAAGTTAATTGATCTCAAGAACGATAAAACTGGCGACCCGCTCAAGAACAGTTTTCACTTAGCATTTGAGTACTCAGATTGCTGGGTTGAAGATTCAAGGTTGGTTATTCTGAATGCCCGTGATGCGGCGCAAAGGGGAGCGCTTATCCTGCCAAGAACTGAAGTGGTTTGCGCAGAACGCCAAGGTGGTTGTTGGCGTATTTTAACAAAGAACACTGAAAATGGTACCAGTTCTACTTTTCTTGCAAAATGTCTTATCAACGCCGCGGGACCCTGGGTTGAAGACATTATAAAAAACAAGGTTAAACAAACGTCAAGCGGTGAGTTGAGGCTTGTTAGAGGCAGTCATATTGTTACCCGCAAACTATATGACCATGAAAAAAGTTATTTATTCCAGGGTGAGGATGGAAGGGTTATATTTACCATCCCATATGAAACTGACTTTACGTTGATAGGCACAACGGACGTTGATCATTCTGACCTTTCACAGCAGCCCTTTTGTTCGGAAGAGGAAAAAGATTATCTTCTAGCGTTTGCTTCTAGTTATTTCAGAACGGCAGTTCAACGCACTGATATTGTTGCTAGCTTTTCAGGTGTTCGACCTCTTTATAACGACGGTGCAATCAACGCAAGCGCTGCGACGAGGGACTACTTTTTACGGCTAGACGATGAAAACGATATTCCACTTGTAAATATTTTTGGTGGCAAGATAACAACCTACAGAAAATTGGCTGAATCTGTGATGAAAGCTCTGACCCCGTTCTTTTCAAACATGTCTGATAATTGGACTGCCGGTGTCCCCCTTCCGGGTGGCGATTTCCCTGTCAATGGATTTGGACAGCTCTTAAGCGATATCGAGGAAAAATATCCTTTTCTACCAGATGGCGTTGCTTGGAGGCTTGCACGTGCTTACGGCACTGATACATGGGTTATTTTGGGTGAGGCTCGGTCCTTAGATGACCTTGGAGAAGATTTCGGCGCAGGTGTTTATGCAGTTGAACTTAACTGGTGCATTAAGCGTGAATGGGTGTCTTCCGCTGAAGATTTCGTTTGGCGTCGGACACGACGAGGACTGTTATTAAGTGCGGAGCAAGTAACAAAAATTAATAATTATGTGGAACTCAACCGTGTTAGACTTACAACATAATTCGAATTTAGAATGATACTGCCTCAAGTTTACCTGCAAAGATAAAGTCCAGGATCGGAGCCGCATCATGCTTTTCTGACCAGTTCAACCTTTGTAAAAGTTAGAGTGAATAAATCCTTGGAGGATTACATGACTCCCACAACTATCTGCTTATTTCGTCATGGTGAGACTGAATGGAATATCGAAGGCCGTTATCAAGGGCATATGAATTCACCATTGACTTCTAGAGGGAAAACCCAAGCGCGGGAAAACGCGCGTATTCTTCAGAAAAACCCCTCCTTACCGTCGCCATTTACCGTTTATGCCAGCCCTCTTGGTCGTGTAAAAGAAACAGCCTTAATCATGTTAGATGAACTCGGCTTGCCCTTGGATGTGATCTCATATGATGATCGATTGATGGAGGCAAGCTTTGGGGATTGTGAGGGATTCACTGAAGCTGAGGTTGCGCAAAAATATCCAGAATTTTGGGAAAAACGATTAACTGACTGTTGGAACGCTCGTCCACCGTTTGGTGAGTCATATGCCGATTTGAGCTCTCGCGTCTGTGATTGGTACAACGATGTGAAGTTCTCTGGAACAACAATTGTCGTATGTCACGCGATGACCTCACGAGTTTTGCGTGGCATGTACATGGATCTGCCTCATCAAGACATTGTTAACCTTCCCAAACCTCACGACGGTTT
>Ga0181602_10005051_pt1 | contig 10006 bp, 2 predicted proteins | sample 041ome_14_FD_148640 | JGI IMG/M metagenome (GOLD analysis project Ga0181602, IMG submission 148640) | Coastal salt marsh microbial communities from the Groves Creek Marsh, Skidaway Island, Georgia - 041408US metaG (spades assembly) | ecosystem: Environmental > Aquatic > Marine > Intertidal zone...
GATTTGTTGTGTTTGTATCTTTGTTTTTGTCTTCTTATTCTTATTAATAATGGGCGTTCAAGATGACGAGAAAACCATCGGTTCCGCCGCAGAACGCGCCGCCCGATTCCGGCAGTACGAATACAAAGCGAACGCGTCCTTGGTCCTCCAAGCGGATAAAACGGAAAGACGCATGCACGAACCGAGCGGGATGCCGGAAAGTTTATGGGGCAGGATCGATGCGAAAGCGTTCGGGGATCGCGTTAAAACAACCAACGACGACAAGATTCATGCGAAGAAAAAGAAGACCAAAAATGCGATCGATGTGAAGCATTCGCAAGATTCGGACGCATTCGCGACGAACGCTACGCACAAGAAGAGAAAGAAAACAGGTCACAAAAAAGACGTCCTCTCTTCCGAGATGAACTTTAACAGCGGGTATAAACCCAAGACGAGAGAAACGCGAGCGGCGTACGAAGTTTTGTTGAAATCGATGACGGAACAATTCGGCGAGCAACCGTCGGACGTGTTGAGAGGCGCGGCGGAGGAGGTGTTGGAGACGTTGAAGGATACTTCCGTGAACGAGAAGAAACGGAAGGAAGAGGTGGAGAGTTTGGTTGGGGAGTTATCGGAGGAGAAGTTTGCCAAGTTAGTCGCGGTGGGGAAGATGATTACGGATTTTACGCCCGCCGGCCAGGGGGAGGAGGGGAATCCAGAGTACGAAAACGGCGAGAACGAAGAGATGGACGACGACGTTGGCGTTGCGGTGGAGTTTGAAGAGAGCGACGAGGACGATTCGGACGACGACGACGACGGAGACGGTGGAAACAGAGCGGAGTTGAGAGAGTTGAGGTCGGAGTCGGAGGAAGAAGATTCGGATGACGACGACGATAAAGACGAGGAGGAAGAGGATTCGGACGCTTCTGATGACTCTCTTGGTGAACCGAAAAAAAGACACAAGAAACAACACGTGATAGTTCGTCCGTCGGAAATTGACGCCTATTATTTGCAGCGTTTAATTTCCAACGCTTTCTCGGGTTCGTCAACCGCGACCACCGAAGAGGAGAAAGAAAACGATCAGACGAAAATGTCCGAAATCGCCGAGAAGGCTTTGCAAGCGCTGGAGGCGCCGGACGACCGATCGCGAGAAAATGAACTCGTTCGACTTCTCGAGTACGACAAATTCGATTTGGTGAAAACGTTGATGCAAAACAGAGACGTCATCTTGTGGTGCACGAAACTCTCGAGAGCGCAATCGGAAACGGAGAAGCAAGACATTGAAAATTTAATGAGCAACGATTCCAACGGCGCGTTGATCTTGTCCGAAATGAAAGCGACGAGGGCGTCCGCGCGAGAGCGACAGGAAAATGTCGAGAACAAAATCCGAGAAGAAGCGAAAAAGTTACGATTAGACGCGCAAAAGAGAAGAGAAAAAGAGCTCGGCGCGAGCGCGCACCGAAAAGTCTTAGAACTGGACGCGTTGGCGTTTCATCAAGGCAGTCGCTTGATGGCCAACGCGAAGTGCGAACTCCCAGAAGGCTCGTTTCGAACGCAAAAGAAAGGATACGAGGAAGTGCACGTGCCGGCGATGAAAGCGCCGCCGTTTGCGGATAACGAAAAGCTACGACCAATCGAGGAAATTCCCGAATGGGCCAGGCCGGCGTTTAAAGGCATGAAAAGTTTGAACAGAGTCCAATCGAGAGTGTACGAGACGGCGTTGTTGTCGCCAGAAAACATGTTACTCTGCGCGCCAACTGGGGCGGGAAAAACGAACGTTGCGGTGCTCACCATATGCCATGAAATAGGAAAACACCTCGATCCAGACACCGGCGAGATTGATTTGACCAAGTTTAAAATAGTATACGTCGCTCCGATGAAAGCGTTGGTCGCGGAAGTAGTCGGTAACTTGAGCGAACGGTTGAAAGATTTCGGAGTAAACGTCCGCGAATTGACCGGGGACGTTTCCATGTCCAAAGCAGAAATTGAAGACACGCAGATCATCGTCAGTACTCCTGAAAAATGGGACATCATAACGCGAAAGTCTGGCGACCGCGCGTACACGCAATCCGTGTCGTTGTTGATTGTCGACGAAGTTCACTTGTTGCACGACGGTCGCGGTCCAGTCTTGGAATCCATCATCGCGCGTACGATCCGACAAGTCGAAGAGACTCGCAAACACGTCCGATTCGTTGGTTTATCTGCCACGCTACCGAACTACGACGACGTCGCCGCGTTCGCTCGTGTCGACCACGGAAAAGGGTTGTTCGTCTTTGATAACTCATACAGACCGTGCCCGTTGCAATCGCAATTCATCGGCATCACGGTGAAGAAACCGTTGCAACGCTTTCAGTTGATGAACGAAGTGTGCTACGAAAAAGTCGACGAACAAGCTGGTCAAACGCAAGTGATGGTGTTCGTGCACTCGAGAAAAGAAACGTACAAAACGGCGAAAGCTTTGCGCGACATGGCCATAGAAAACGAAACAATCGGGAAGTACGTCGGGAGCGATACTGCCACGGCGGAAATTTTACGACAAGAATCCGAAAACGTCAAATCGAATGATTTGAAAGAGTTATTAAGATACGGCTTCGCCATTCACCACGCGGGGATGGTTCGCGCCGATAGAACGTTAGTTGAAGAGTTGTTTGCGGATGGGCACATTCAAGTGCTCGTGTCAACGGCAACCTTAGCATGGGGCGTGAACTTGCCCGCGCACACGGTCATAATCAAAGGGACGCAAGTGTACAACCCCGAAAAAGGCGGTTGGGACGAACTGTCATTCCAAGACGTCATGCAAATGATGGGCAGAGCTGGTCGTCCTCAATTCGATACGTTCGGGGAAGGGATCATCATCACCCAACACACAGAACTGCAATACTATTTATCTTTATTCAATCAACAGTTACCGATTGAAAGTCAATTCGTGGCCAAACTAGCAGATTCGCTCAACGCGGAGATTGTTTTAGGTTCCATAGCTTCCGTAGACGATGCCGTCAAATGGCTCGGGTATACTTACTTATTCGTGAGAATGTTGAGAAACCCAGTCTTGTACGGCGTGCCGCGATCTGCCGTGGAAGACGATCCGACGTTATCGAGCCGAAGAGCGGATTTAGTACACTCGGCGGCGTTGTCGCTCGACAAAGCCGGTTTGATTCGATACGATAAAAGAGGCGGAGGTTTACAAGCCACGGATTTAGGTCGAATCGCCAGTCAGTATTACGTCTCTCATGGGACGGTGAAAGCGTTCCACGAACACTTGAAACCGCAAATGGGTGACATTGAACTGTGCCGTTTGTTCTCGTTAGCGGAGGAATTCAAATTCGTCACCGTGCGTCAAGAGGAAAAAATCGAACTGGCGACGTTAGCGGAAAGAGTGCCAATCCCGGTGAAGGAATCCATAGAAGAATCGACGGCGAAGATAAACATCTTACTCCAAGCGTACATTTCGAACATGAGTTTAGAAGGTTTCTCGTTATCGGCGGATATGGTGTACATCACCCAATCCGCGGGAAGATTGTTGCGATGTATCTTTGAAATCGTCTTGAAACGAGGATGGGCGCAACTCTGTGAAAAATCGCTCAACTTGTGCAAAATGGCTGGAAAGAAAACGTGGTCCTCGCAAACGCCTTTGAGACAGTTCAAAGCCATCCCGAACGACATCTTGATGAAAATCGAACGCAAAGACGTCAGTTGGGAGCAGTATTTTGAATTGACTTCGCAAGAAATCGGCGAGTTGATTCGATTTCCGAAAATGGGTAAAGCGATACATAAGTTTGTCCACCAGTTCCCTCGAATGGATATTCAGGCGCACGTGCAGCCAATCACGCGTTCGACGTTGAAAGTGGACGTCGTTTTGACCCCAGATTTCGTTTGGGATCAACGGTTTCACTCGTTCGCGCAAGGCTTTTGGATCATGGTAGAAGACAACGACGGCGAGAAGATTTTGCACTCGGAATATTTCACGTTGAAGTACCAAAACAAAGACGAGGAACATTCGGTGAGTTTTACGGTGCCGTTGTTAGATCCAATTCCTCCTCAATATTTTATTCGGGTCACCTCGGACGCGTGGTTAGGCGGAGATACCGTCATTCCAGTCTCGTTTAAGCACTTGTTGTTGCCGGAAAAGTTCGCCGCGCCGACAGAGTTGTTGGATTTACAACCGATTCCAATTCGAGAGGCGAAGTTTGGGTTTGCAAAGATGTATTCAAAACTTCCCCAAGGCGACGGTTTCAAGTTGATGAATCCGATTCAAACGCAAACGTATCAAGCGTTGACGGATTCTGACGAGAGCGTATACGTGTCCGCTCCCGCCGGCTCGGGAAAATCCGTCTGCGCGGAGTTGGCCATCTTGCGCGCGGTGGAAACGCACGGCGTGGAAAACGCGAGATGTGTTTACTGTGCTCCCATCGATGACATCGCTGAAGCGCGATACGCGGATTGGAAAGTAAAATTCGAAGACACCATGGGCATTCCGACGTGCATATTAACCGGCGACGTGGCGACGGATTTGAAGTTGCTCGAACGCTCTCGAGTCATCGTCTCGAGCGCTAAGAATTGGGACATTTTATCGAGAAGATGGAAACAACGCAAGAACGTGCAAAAAGTGAAATTGTTCATCGCGGACGCGCTTCATTTAATCGGTGGCGCGCACGGGGCCACGATTGAAGTCGCCTGCTCGAGAATGCGATACGTCTCCGTTCAAAAGCAACGCGAAGAAGAAGAAGATGAAGAAGAAGAAGGAACGAAAAAAGATGGAAAAAAATCGGCGCCGCCGATTCGCATTCTCGGTTTATCCGCCTCCGTCGCGAACGCGAAAGATTTAGCCGAATGGCTCGGAGTAAACTCCAAAAGGCAGTTTAATTTCGCCCCGTCCGCGCGTCCAACGCCTTTGCGCTTGTTCGTCCGCGGATTCGACGTCGTCAATTACGAATCTCGCGTCCAAGCGATGTCGCGACCGACGTACAGAGCGATCAAGACGCACTGCGAGAAGAAAGAACCGGCGATTGTTTTTGCGCCGACGAGGAAACACGCGAAACAACGCGCGTTGGAATTACTCTCCTACGCTCTCAACGACAACGACGAAGGGTACTTTCGAAACGTCTCTTCGGAAGACGAAAACGTCTTAGAACAACTCTCCGAGAAGATTGAATCCGACGCCGGCGTGAAACACGCGATGACTTTTGGCATCGCCGTCATTCACGAAGGGTTGTCGAAAGTCGAAAAAGAAGCGTTGTTCTTGGCGTTTGAGTGTAACGCGTGTTCGCTGATGATTTGCGAAGCCGCCTCGGTGTGGACTTTACGACAAAAAGCAAAGCTCGTCGTCGTTTCTGGGACGCAACTCTACGACGCCGGAGGTTCCTCCGCGGCGGACTACCCTGTCGTGGACGTGTTGCAAATGACCGCCAAGTGTGGGCGTCCAGGCGCAGATGAACACGGCACGTGCGTGCTAATGTGTTCTCAGCCTAAGAAAGCGTACTACTCCAAGTTCCTTCACGAACCGTTCCCGGTGGAATCGCACTTGGATCACTTCTTACACGATCACTTCAACGCGGAAATCGTCACGAGAACTATCGAAACCAAACAAGACGCCGTGGATTATCTCACCTGGACGTACTATTATCGTCGATTAACGAGGAATCCAAACTATTACAACTTGACTGGGACGTCTCACAGACACGTCTCGGACGCGTTGAGTGAACTCGTCGAGAGCACCTTATCCGACTTGGAGGTGTCCAAATGCGCGCAAATCGAAGACGACGACGAGACTGGCGAGAATGAAATTTCACCTTTGAACCTCGGGATGATTGCGAGTTATTATTACGCGCAATATACCACGGTTGAGTTATTCGCGGCATCCTTAACTGCAAAAACAAAGCTGAAAGGTATTTTGGAAATCGTTTCAGGCGCGAGCGAGTTTGATTCGGTGCCGATTCGCCCGGGCGAGGCGGAAATCATACGTCGCGTCTTGAACCACTCGCCCATCGCGATGACGAATAGGAAAACAAACGACCCGCACGTCAAGACTTGCGCGTTGCTCCAAGCTCATTTAAGTCGCGTCGCGTTACCAGGTGACCTTGCGAGAGATTTAGAGTCCATCTTACCGACCGCTTTGCGTTTACTCTTGGCCATGGTGGATGTAATTTCCAGCAACGGCTGGTTATCGCCGGCGATGTGCGCCATGGAATTGTCGCAAATGTTAACGCAAGCCATGTGGGATAAAGACGCCGGCGTGTTACAATTACCGCACGTGACGAAATCCATAGCGTTAAAAGCGAAGGATAAGGACGTGGAATCCGTGTACGAGTTGTTAGACGCGGAGGATTCCGTGCGAGGGGACATTTTGAGCGACTTGTCCAAGCGACAACTCTCGGACGTCGCGAAAGCCGCGAATCGGTACCCGAACGTCGATTGCGAACACAAAGTCACCAACGCCTCGCAAATCTCCACGAGCTCAACCATCGACGTCGAAGTCAACGTCTCTCGCGAGTGGGAGTTTGGCGATTCCGTATCGCTTTTACCTCCTGTCAATTGCAGTCGATACCCGATACCGCGCGAAGAAAGTTGGTGGGTCGTCGTCGGCGACGAAAAAGACAACCGCTTATGCGCGATTAAAAGAGTCAATCTGGTCAAAAGCTCCAAGGTAAAGTTAAGTTTCGCCTCGCCCTCCGAGGAAGGTAAACGTAAATACGCGTTGTACTTCATGTGCGATTCGTACCTCGGCGCGGATTTGGAGTTTGAGTTCGACGTCGCCGTCGCCAAAGGCGAAGATGAAGAAGAAGAAGATGATTCATCGGAAGAGGAAGACGAAGACGAAGACGAAAAAGACGACGCGGGGAAGGAGAAGGACGCGCCAGACGCAGTCATGAAAGACTGATGACGATACGGGACTCGCCCATAAAAGACACCGTTAAAAACAGCTGCCACCCTAAATAGAAACTCGACCCAAACTCTAAAAATCATCCGCTCGCTGCGCTTCATACATCGACGCTTCATCAGAGAGGCAGAGATATACACACACAGAGAGAGAAAGAGAGAACCTTTGAAAGCTTTGTTCCTCTCGTTTCTGTCGTTTATATCTCTGAAGTTCTCAACATCAGGAGAGAGAGAGAGCGTTTTGCGTTGAGTCGTCTCTCGAATTTCCACTCATCCATTCCCCGCGCGCGCGGCTTTTTATACGCAGAATACTCATCGATGCTGACGTCGTCGTCGCCGCTGTTGTCCTCAGAAGACCGAACGAATGCGAGGACGAGTTTTGCAAGAAAATTTACCAGCAATGGCGTCGCGTCTTCACTCCTCTTCTTTATCGTCGCATTCGCCAGTCTGTCCAGCACATCCGCGGCATCACTGAAGGCAGACCTCTCGCAAACGAAAACATCGAACGAAGAGTGGAACCGGTTGCACCCAGGATTTTGCGATAACATGACTTGGTCCACGAAAACAGACGATGATGCACAGAATACTATCAACAACATCGAAGCGTTGGGTGGTGGTGAAATGAACGATGATGATGAGGAGATTGAGCTTTCGCCGTTCGTTCGCAAAGCGATGGCACTCGCCAAGTGGCGCGTGTACGACGAGTACCAGAAGAAGTACGCTTCTTTGCCGAGCGAGGAAAGCAGCGTAAGTTTGGAGGATATAAAGAGAGATGCGTTGTTAGGCGAGGAAGAGGAGGTCGCGTGGGAAGATTCTCCGGTGCGGATTCACTCGGCGGATATCGTCGTCATCGTTCAAAGGAACGACGCGGAAGATCACGAGAACTTTGATAAGATTCGAAAGACGTTGCCGGACGCGACGAGCGACGTCGGCGTGACGCCGACGGAGTGGCCGGAAAACATCGGCGACGCGGAATGGGCGGTCGAACCGATAAGGAAGTTGAATAAAGAGTTCTTCCAGAGAGGATGGAAACACCCGGACGCGTTGAGAAACGGAGACAACTTGAAAAATTTGCCGTGGTTGGGTATCGTCGACGAACGAAACAGCACGGGAGGGATGACTGAAGAACAATACGGCGGCGCGCATCACATCGGGTGTTTATTCGGCCACATGCACGCCTGGCGCACGGTGTTAGAGTCCAACTCGGGGAAGAAGTTTTCGTTGATCATGGAAGCGGACGGTTTGAACTGGCAGATGAAACATTTAGACGCGATCGTCGCCAACGTCCCCGAGGATGCGGATTTCGTTTTGTTGACCAATTTTTACGAAGCCGCGTGCGCGCAACCGGACGAGGGAGGTTTTTGCGATAAACAAGGCAACACGTACCCAATTTTAGCCGAAGACGGGCCGAAAAAAGGCCAACAATTGACCGGGAACTTTTACTATTGGCCGAAAGATCGCTCCGGAGCCGGATTCACGAGGTACTTGATTGGCCCGAAGTTCCAAGAGAAAGTGTATAAATTTATGGCGCGATTTGGCGCGGATATGTTGACGCGTTTACGTACGGCCACTTGTGTCAAGACGATTACGCGAACGCAAAGATGCGCGACGAAGGGTTTGCCATGCCGGACGGGTCCGATCCTTTTCAAAAAAGAGAAACCAGTCGAGACGAGAAGAACTACGGATTGAAGGTTTTGAACTGCTATTTAACGGATATGCATCAAGACATGATTTACAATTAAGAAAGAAAGAAAAAGAGAGAGTATGAGAAGACAGAGAGAGATTACGCTACATTACCTGCTTATCAGGTATACACATGCACATATATACTTTATTATAGCACCGTTATCAACGCATTGGTTGTATTTAACTATTACATACATTTTTAGAAGACCAACGCGGCGCTTCGATGTGCCGCGACACAAAAAAATCTGTCACTATTCCTATTCCTAATCCTACGACTGACTACAAAAGTGCGACAACAAACTCTGGGTGGTGGTGTTGCTACAGGTGATAACGACGACGGTACGAGTTGGACGACGTTTTTCCTTCTCTTGTATATATGATGATTGGTATCGTCGAATTTTGTGATGGCGATGGTATTCGCTCTCCTCCTCGTCAAAAAAGCGTTGGTGGAAACGAACCGCTTCTTCCCGTTGCCGATATCTCTGATTTCAAACGAATCGTCGTTTCCTTCTTCTGAAACCATCATCGCCTTTTTATTCATGAAACAACCAACGCTGAATAAAAAAAAACCAATCAAAGCGAACAACGACATCAAACTTCTCCGTTGCGTTTCGAAATCCGCTCCGGCGAGCATCAGAATAGCGACAAAAGACACGACGTTACTCGCATTCACTGCCGTGGCCGCCGGTCCTGAGTTTAACCCAAACTGTTTGGCGTATCGTATAGAAATCAAGGGCACCGGGGCGGTTAGCGCTAACGTCAACACCGCCAATCCACTAGCCCCTATGAATTGGTACATGTTCAACGCGATTGCCGTGGCGGCGATGAGTAATCCGCTTCCGTACCGAATCAACAACAAAGTCACCACGTCTGAAACTTCGCTCTTACTCATTTTAGGCTCGAACAATATCCCAAGCGACAACAACGCCAACGGCTTTGCCGCGACCGCCAAGGACCCTAAAAACTGATCCAGCGCGTACGGAATCGACGCGTTCGGAATGGCTTTCAACGCGATCGAAAGATACAACGCGAGTAAACACGGCGTGAACATTTGCGTCTTGATGGCTTTCAAAATAACCTCCTTCGTCGTTTTCTCACCTCCATCACCATCACGTCTTGTACTCAGCGCGAACAACACGTAGCTGGCGATTAAAATCGACACTTGATTAAAGAAATCAAACACCACCGCTCTCCTCAACCCGACCTCGCCAAACACCGCGAATACGAGCGGGTACGCAAACGTTCCCAGATTTACCCCAACCGTCGCACCGGCTAAATGTTCCCCTTTATTTCGCTCGCGATTTCGAAACAACAGAAAACCTACAGTCGTGCCGACCAGACACTGTGAGACGCTGTACGCGAAAAACACCAAGTACTCCGCGCTCGCGTGTATTGAAGCGAACGTCTGTTGAATTAAGTGCATTAAGAGTACAAAGAAAGACATTGATGAGTTTTTAGTCAACACCTC
>Ga0181602_10005053_pt1 | contig 10003 bp, 8 predicted proteins | sample 041ome_14_FD_148640 | JGI IMG/M metagenome (GOLD analysis project Ga0181602, IMG submission 148640) | Coastal salt marsh microbial communities from the Groves Creek Marsh, Skidaway Island, Georgia - 041408US metaG (spades assembly) | ecosystem: Environmental > Aquatic > Marine > Intertidal zone...
AACAATTGCTTAGGTTGCCTCGATCGAGGATCTCTGGCTCTCGGACAGGTTATGGCTGTCCGTCGTCTTCGTAGCCTGTAAGCTCCATATATCCTCGGCCCAAACGCGCTCCTGTAGGGCTGACGACTTCGACTAACCCCTCCCAATACCGAACGGACAGATCGATGGTTTGGTCATCGAGTAGGGCGTTGATGAGCAAAATCTCGCCGTTGATGTCCATCGACCAAGCAATTGGCCATTGCACTCCGAGTTTGTCCTGATAATAACGCTGAGGGTTAAGGGTAAAGTCGCTGGCGTTCAGGATCTTGACCCCGGGATCGCCTTGGCCAATAACAGGGCGCCCATCGAGGGCTTTGGGATCCAGCACTAAGCCGTGATCGTATGCGTCGCGACTGCCGTCATATCTGCGAAGTCGAAAAGCCATGATGCTGCGCCCGTCGTCTAACTGAAGCGAAAACCAATCCCAGCCTGCCAAGGCCTCATCAAGAACTGATGTGCTCCACTCTCGATCAAGCCAGCCGAGTCCGTTAACGTCGATAGGGCGACCGTTCAAATGTAGTGTGCCCCCAATCTGTAGACGCGGCATGGAGTAGTAGTAACTTGCTGAATCTGGGCCCTTCGCAGATAGGCCACGGTCACCCTGTAACACAATCGGTCCTCTTTGGTTGATGCTCAAATCAACCCCAAAAAGACCGGCTTCACCGGCCTCTAAGGTCAGGCTAAGCGCGCCGTTTGTGGTGCCGCTGAGTGTCCAATCTTCGATCTTCGCGGTAAACACTGCACCGGATCTGACGCCCGCCAGATCTGGATGGCCGCGGGCAAATCGCTCTGCTTCGAGATGGATGCCTGATGTAATATCCGTGATCGCTAAATGCGCGAGATAGGCTTGGCCTGTGTGCCAGGGACCCTGACCGGTTGGAGCAGGTGTTAAAGCCTGGCGGAACTGAGTGAAGTGCAATCCATACTCTTGGCCTTGGTTATCGACAAGCACGGCTGTGAGGTACCACCACTCGCTACGATATTGATTGTGGGGCCCGTGGTCATTTGGGAAAACAAAGTTTCTAGCGGTTTCGGCGCGCACAAAGCCGTCACTGTTGGGCGCGCCGAGTAGGTTGTTGAGTCGCAGGCCTGCTATCGTCCCTGTAGCTGGGGGTGCCTCTGGCTGGCATCCACTGATGGCAACACTGATCATTATCATTAGTGCGGCGGCAAGGTTCAGAGAGGTGATTCGTTTATCGACCATAGGAGGCACCTTCTTCTTTGCCGCCGATCTGCAGCATGCCCGCAAGGATTGCTGCCAGCATGCCCCAAGCGCAAGGCCATAAAACGGCGCTTGCAGACACCTGTAACTCAATCGTCCAACCGAAGGCCCTCGGGTTAATCACATTGCATAGGATCCAGCCAAACATCACCCCAAGCGGCACCGCCACGCTCATCGCGACACTCCCCATGCCAACCCCTAGGGCGAGGTTAGTAAGACTTTGTTCGACTCGTTTTACCCCGAGGGTGTCGAGCAATAACCGCCCGGTCTGCCGATTAAGGCGGAGCGTAGTGACGGCTATATAAACGCTGATGGCGGCGACAAGCAGCGCAATCGTAATTAAAACCGTGGTAATCGCAAAGGTTTGATCAAATACCTCAAGGGCGATGCGACGAATGTCCGATTGAAGGCGGATTTCAAGGCCTAAAGATGAACGCGTCAAGGCGCTGGCGAGCGTTTGCGGTGCGCTGCTGCTCAGTGCCACCGAAGACGTCTTCGTCGCGTCACTGATGGCCTGTGCGATGACGCTTTGATCGTCTGCAATGACTCTAGGCTTTAAGTCCCCAAAGGCAGAGAAGATGCCGACGACTGTCACCGTATTTCCGAGGATCTTCAGCGTTTCTTGAGGCAATACATCAAAGGTCTTAGCTGCCTGCTCACTCAGCAGGACTTCGCTTTGGCCCAACCCCTTGCGATAGGCGTAGCGCGCCGATTCGAAGGCGTCCATTCGGGTAAGGTTTAGTTCTACTAAGGCACCCTCGACCCGAATATCGGCGGTACGATAGCGCTGGACTCGGATCGCTTGGTTGGCCAATTCAGGTGTTTTGACCAGGGCGTCAAGCGCTGCAGGGTCGCCCTCTGTAACCACGTCATACTTCAATCGATGGTCGAGCATTTGAGTGAAATCAAGCCGAAAACTGTCGATCATCAAGCCGACCCCAATAGCTGTAGCAATCGATAGTGCCAAACCAGCTAGGGCTACGCTTAACTCGGCAGGATGCCAAAGAGCCTCTCTGATCCCTATGCGGATTAAGTACGGTCCACCAATGCTGGCTGACCATCGCCTTAATAAGGTCAGTAGAGGGCCGATGGTTTGACCCGCCGCAAGACTCAGTACAGCGATTGCAAAGAAGCCTCCCACAAGCCCAGTATCAGGCTGTGAGACACAAAATAGTCCGCAGGTGAGCAAAACCAGGGTAGTGATAAATGCCAAAAGAGATCCTGATCCGCCGCGTTGGGATCTGCTAAATGCCCAAGCGCCGCCTAGGCAACTCACCACTAATGCAGAGCTGAAGGCTTTGAGCACAACCCAAGCGTCAAGGTCCAGCGCGACCACATCATTGGGTAAAGACATGGCCAGCAGTTTTGTAGCAAGCCACCAGCCAAGCATGAGCCCAAGTGCTGCGGCGATACTTGCAAGCAACCCGATCGCCCCTAAAAAGTAGTTGCGCAGGTGCTGCCACTCAACCCCCAATACATGCAGGCGATCAAACACGGGCCAGAGCCTGCGCAACCAAGACACGGCAACTTGATAGATCAGCAGCCAAGCGACAAGCAGTGCCAACATACCTAAGGCTGCGATATTGAACAAAACGGATTTACCAAATGCGCGTGCAGGGTACTGCCCGGCGGTATTGACCAGTTGCCAACCGGGGCCAATCTCAAGTGTGGGTTCAGAGACCGGCAGTCCGGCCCCAAATCCGGGTAGTAAATTTTCTGCTAGCTCGAGGCTTTGATCTAAAGCTTGCTCGATCACGAGGCCAATATAAGATAGTTGATGATCGGGCCAGTCCAGCAGGTCATGCGCTATCGAAATGTCGGCAAGTAATGTGCCCTCCGGGGCCTCAATAATTCCGTTGATGGGTAGCGGAATAGTGTGCTTGAGAGTCTCATCGACCCAAACACCATTGAACACAAACTGTCCTGGCTCAGTTTGTGTTTCTCCTGAAGGGATATGCGACAGCAGGTCTGTGCCGAGTACGCGAACGCTCTGACCGGCTATTTGCGCACTCTCATCAACCACAGGTGATACTCGGTTAACCCTTGGCAGTTCGCCGGATCGCCACAGTCGCCGTAATTCGAAGTAGTCATCTGTATGTAGGTTGTCTCTATATAAATAGTAGCTAAAGTCTGCAAGGCTGCTCGGTACCAAGCCATCAAGCCGGCTCGATATGCTAGCGCTGACTAGGTGAACACTCACAATAGATGCAACTCCGAGTGCCATGCCAACGAGCGCCATCGCGGTTGACCAGGGCGTGCGCTTGAGGAATCGCAGGAGTGATCGCGTAATCATTCAGCGGCGAGGATAGCGGTTGATCGTGCGTCTAAATGTAATCTTGTATCCGCCATAGCGGCAATCTCATGGCTATGGGTGGCTAGAACCAACATAATATTTTGATCTCTGCAGTTAGAAAAAAGCAGATCGGCAATCTGCGCAGAATTTTCTCCATCGAGATTGCCTGTTGGCTCATCCGCCAACAGCAGGGGCGGTTTTAGCAAAACAGCACGGGCCACAGCGACACGCTGTTGCTCTCCGCCGGAGAGTTTTTCGGGAAAGTCGTGCAGTCGGTCCGATAAGCCAAAATCAGCGAGCAGCGAAGACGCGAGCGCCTCAAGATCGGAACGTCGATTCAAACGTGCTGGGAGCTGAACGTTCTCTAAAACGGTAAGGGTTGGTACTAGATTAAAGAATTGATAAACATAACCTATGTGCTGACGGCGAAATGCGGTCCTTGCCCTCTCAGTAGCAGCGCGATAGGAAAAGTTGCTGTCGTCGATCGCCAGCGTGATCTCACCGTCATCAATCTCAACAAGGCCCGCTAACGCATTCAGCAGCGTCGATTTGCCTGAGCCACTGGGACCGGTCACTGACATCGATTTGCCAGCGGCGACGTTAAAGGACAGGTTGCGGATAACATTAATCTGCTGACCACCGTCTTGATAATGTTTGCTGATGTTATCAACCGTCAGCGCTGAGTGATGCTTCATGACAAGAACGATCCGTTGCAGTAGAACAGTCGCTAGAATAAAACAGTAAGGTGTTTAGAAATAGAGTAGCAGGGGCTTCGGAAAGTGCGCATTACAGGGTTACCTTCAATTCGGAAGGGTGATTGTCTTGATTTGTCAGTTGCGCATGCTCACTATTTTCAGCCGCTCATGTTTAATTAAGATAATGCTCTGCGCTTATAAGGTCGTCAGGGAATGCGGAAGTCGCCCAAATTGTTCGCGCAATGGCCACATTTGTCGCAGCACAAGGCGCGCGATGGGCGCATGGAAGTCTTCAGCTTGCAAAGAATCTGGGTTAACGGTGTGGCCCAAGTCCTTCTTCACAAGCCATCATGCCCATCACGCGCGCAATCCTGGGATCCGCGTGTAGATCATCTTGGAAAAATACTTTAGGGTTATCTAATCGGCCTGGCAGGTTCATTTGGTCCATTTCTTCGAATTCTATTACTTGCCGTCGACCGTCAATTTAGACGGAAGGATAGCAAGTTCAAATCCCACTGATGACAAAGTTGAAAAGTATCGACAGTGAAGTTTTAGGATCTGACTGTTCGCCTCACCCTTTAATATTGGTAGGCTCCGAAAATGTGCCATTGTGTTGGGCTTAAGCGGCCAATGACTACGAGGGCATTCGGTTCCATTAAATCTACTGGGAAAAGGCTATAGGCAAACAACTATCGACGACTGCCATTACGGCGCAAATAGCTAAGTCCAGCCTTGCTTGCTGAATTCGGTGACCAAATGGTCGACAAAGAGTCGGGTTTTAGCCGAAAGATTGCGGCGGCTGAGGTAAACTGCGTAGATGCCAAAGTCGAGATCAGAAACTGTTGTTTCGTATTCCGATAAGACGCGCTCCAGGCTTCCGGTTTTTAGATGATCCTTCACGGACCAGGCTGGCAGCATCGCGACACCAAGACCAGATAACGCAGCCACTCGCAAGGCTTCGCCATTATTGGTCTGAAAGTTACCGTTAACTTGAATATTCATTGATTGGCCCTCGTCCGTACGAAACTGCCAGAGTGTCGCAGCGGTGCCGAATTCGAAACGGTAAGTCAGGCAATTGTGGTCGATGATGGCTTCTGGTGTTTCCGGCTTGCCATGCTCTGACCAATATTCTGGACTGGCGCAGATCACTCGCGGACTGGATGCAAGGCGCCTGCCGATGAGTGTCGAATCTGAAAGATCCCCTGTCCGAATCGCGAGATCAATCCCGTGCTCAGTCAGGTCGAGATCGTTATCGGTCAGCCATAAATCGACCTTAAGATCAGGGTATTGAGCCAAGAACAGGGGAATCATTGGAGCCACGTGCTGTGTGCCGAGTGAAATGCGCGATTGAATGCGGAGAGTTCCACGGGGCTTTAATGCCATTTGACTGACTGAATCACGCAGCTCGTCGATGTCCTGAAGCAGGCGCTCAGCGCGTTCCAGGTAGACCTGTCCGGCCTCCGTGAGAGAGAGTCTTCTGCTGGTTCGGTTCAATAGTCGCACGCCAAGATCGTCTTCGAGCGCGGTAATCTGCCGAGACACACTGGCAGGGGATAGGCCCGACTGTCTACCGGCACCCGATAAGCTACCGGTCTGCACAACGGTTAAAAAGAGCCTCATAGCCTTAATATGGTCCATTTATTTCCCCAAACTTATCTTTTCAAATTTTGTAAAGGTGGCGCCCATTTTTTATGTATTATCGCCACACAATGATTGTAATACCATCCTATTGAACAGCCATGGCGGCGCTTTATGCTCACACGTGCGCAAAAGGAAAAAGTTGCCAGAAACAGCAACACTTCGGGTTAAAACCTACAGCTGGCCTCATCAAAAGTCGTTAACCATTGCGGATAGATCAAGGAGACTCCGCTCAACCTTGTCGCCAAGTGCACCTTCGGTTCGCCTGATTCGTCATAGGACCGGGTCGCGTTTTTTTGAAAATTGCCAGATCAACTTAATACCAATACAGCGAACCGAACGCATGACAGCACAGAATGTATCAGCCAGTGAGAACAACGATTCGCACCTCGATTATCAGGTAGTCATCATAGGAGCGGGCTTGTCGGGTATCTACCAAATCAAGCGACTGACCGATCTTGGCATTCGCGCAACGGTGCTGGATACCAACGCTGATCTTGGTGGCACCTGGTACAACAATCGATATCCGGGTGCGCGGTTTGATTCGGAGAGTTATACCTATGGTTACTCCTTTTCCAAGGAGGTACTCGATGAGTGGTATTGGACCGAAAAGTTTTCGCCGCAGTCCGAGACCTTGTCGTATCTGAATTTCGTGGTGGACAAATTTGGATTGCGTAAATATATGCAGTTTGGCTGCAAGGTTGATTCGATGGTTTTCGATGAAGATTCAGATAACTGGACCATAGAATTCGACGGCGGCCGAAAAATGACGACCCGTTTCGTTATTACTGCGATGGGAACCTTATCGACGCCATCATTACCAAAGTTTGAGGGCATGGACAGTTTCAAGGGTGCTTCTTTTCATGCAGCGAACTGGCCTCATGAACCGCTTGATTTAACAGACAAACGTGTCGCCGTCATCGGAGCTGGAGCGACGGCGATTCAAATCATTCCGGAGGTAGCCAAGGTCGCGCGACAACTCACCGTCTTCCAACGCCGTCCAAACTGGGCGGCACCTTTGAACAACGCGTCCATCTCAGAATTGGAGATGGCGGTGATACGTGAGCGTTATCAAGAGATCTTTGCCACCTGCGACCGTAGTCCGGGCGGGTTTGAGCATGAGTTTGATAGTCGTAGCTTTTATGACGTCACACCAGAGGAACGGCGCGAATTATGGGACAGGCTTTATGACGAGCCGGGCTTTGGTATCTGGCTTGAAAATTTCCAGGAGATATTTTTCGACGAAAAAGCCAATGCAGAGATATCCGACTACATCGCTGACCGTATTCGCCAACGCGTCAAAGACCCTGAGCTTGCCGAGCGTTTGATTCCGAAAGATCACGGCTTCGGTGTTCAGCGACTACCCCTTGAAACCGGCTATTTCGAAACCTATAACCGTTCGAATGTCGAGCTTGTGAATGCAGCTGACACGCCAATCGTTCGCGTCACGCCTGGAGGGATTGAAACCACTGAGAGAGCGTTTGACTTTGACGTCATTGTCTACGCCACCGGTTTCGATTCCTTCACAGGAGCCTTTGATAAGATTGAAATCCAGGGTGTCGGCGGTAAGCGGCTGCGCGATAAGTGGTCCGCGGGACCCGTCACTTATCTTGGAGTAATGATCGGGGGCTTTCCGAACCTACTCATGGTTATGGGGCCGCAGACCGCTGCCGCAAACTTCCCGCGCAGCGCAGAACAGAGTGTCAACTGGATCACACCTTTTCTTGAACATATGCGGATCCATGGCTACCAACGATTCGATGTTGATGATGCGGCCGAAGCAAAGTGGTTTGAACACGTTAAGGAAATGTATAAGGGAGCGCTGTTACGCAAAGCCAAGAGTTTTTTCACTGGATACAACTCGAACATCGAGGGTCATGAATACGGCAAAATACGCTACAACATTTATAACGGTGGTGTTCCGAGATATGCCATGATTCTGAGCGAAGTGGCGGACAACGATTACGAGGGGATTCAGTTTCGCTAAGCACATCGAGAGATAGGCGAAAGGATGGGATATGTCAACGACTGCCATGACGGCGCCAAAAGGAGGCGAAGTGAGTTTGGACAACAAAATAATATTGGTTACCGGTGGAGCCAGCGGTATTGGACGCGCGACGGTCAATCGCTTAGCGTCGGACGGGGCGCATGTAGTCGTAGCAGACACACAAGCTGAGCTTGCTGCCGAGGCTGTTGCCGAGGTAAAGAGGGCTGGCGGTAGCGCGGAAGTATCGGAATTTGATGTTGCAGAACCAGGCGCTGCGGCAAATGCCGTTAAAACAATAGTCACCACACATGGTCGGCTCGATGGCGCCTTCAACAATGCCGGAATTACAGGCCCGACCGTAAAGTTGCTCGACATTGATCCCATGGAATGGGCCAGCGTGCTGGCGGTCAATCTCACCGGTGTATTTAGCTGCGTGCAAGCTGAAATCGCGCAGATGATTCAGCAGGAATCCGGTGGCAGTATCGTCAATACCGCTTCTATCTGCGGCTTGGTAGCGTTACCTCATGCAACCGCCTATAACTCAGCAAAACATGGCGTTGTGGGGCTGACGAAATCAGCCGCGCTTGAGTACGGGCCAAAGAACATCCGGGTCAATGCAGTCTGCCCGGGATTCATCGATACGCCAATGCTCGCTAAGGGCGCAGGTGCGAGTGAAGCGGTGCTTAACGGTGTGATCAATTCGCTACCCATGCGCCGGATTGCCAGTCCGGAGGAGGTCGCGGAAGCGGTCGCCTGGTTGTTGTCACCGCAGTCGAGTTACCTCACAGGCGTTGCGATGCCGGTTGATGGCGGTTGGACTGTCCAGTAAACACAAGCAGATAAGTGCGGGAGTAATCTATGGCTGCTAATACGGGTCAGTCGGCGCCGGATGATCACTGGCTAGGGCTGTTGCAAGAAGACATCCTGGAACCGGATCTACCCATCATCGATCCGCATCACCACTTATGGCTACGCAACGGATATACCTACCTGCTGCCGGAGCTCGCTGCTGATCTGGCCAGTGGACACAACATCGTGGCCACTGTCTTTGCAGAGTGCCATTCGATGTACCGTAGGGATGGCGTCAAAGCACTTCGCTCCTTGGGAGAGACTGAATTTGTTCGAGGCCAGGCGGCGATGAGTGCCAGTGGAACGTTTGGTTCCACTCGTGCGTGCGATGTCATGTTTGGTAACGTTGATCTCACGCTGGGCGGCGCTGTTGAGCCGCTACTTGAGCAACATCTTGAGGCCTCCGGCGGTCGCTTTCGTGGCGTCAGACTTTCCAGTGGTTGGCATCCGGATGACAAGGTAGGAAATGTTGCCGCACAGGCTCATTTGCTGATAGATCCTCAGGTTAAGGATGCCATTGCTGTCCTTAGCCGCCTGGGAATGTCGCTGGATTGCTGGCTTTATCACCCGCAACTCAATGAAGTTGCGCAGATTGCAGATGCTTACCCGGATCTGATGATCATTCTCAATCATGTCGGCACTCCGATTCTGGGTGGCCCATACCGAGGTAAAGCGGACGAGGTTTTCAAGGAATGGAAGGCGGCTATTGGCGATGTCAGCAAGCGTGAAAACGTTTTTATAAAACTCGGCGCATTGCCGATTCGTATGCCGGGCTATGTCGGGGACCGCAGTCTGCCACCGGGTTCAGAGGAGGTGGCTGCGGCCTGGCGCCCATGGTTGGAAACCTGTATTGAAGCCTTTAGTCCTGCCAGATCCATGTATGAGTCAAACTTTCCGGTACAAAAACGATGGTGTAGTTATCAGGTCTGCTGGAATGCTTTCAAACGGATTTCTGCTGGCGCATCAGCCATTGAAAAGACGGACCTCTTTGCGGGCTCCGCAGCAAGGGCCTATCGCATCGAGCAGGCTCTCTAGGATTGTTGAGCTGCCCTTCCCGAAGAGATAGGGACGCCTCGTCGCAGCCGATCAACGCTGGCTTATCGCTCAACCATGACGTGTTTGAGTGCTTAGGTGATTCAGTCCTTTCTGACGCAATTGGCTTTGATGCAGCGCGTGATATCGCTGATACAGTTGATGCCGATATCTAGGCGCGAATTTCGGCTGAGTGAACTTGCCCGCAGGTACCCTAGACGCGCTGGCATGCCCCGGCCCGCGCTATC
>Ga0181602_10005089_pt1 | contig 9963 bp, 10 predicted proteins | sample 041ome_14_FD_148640 | JGI IMG/M metagenome (GOLD analysis project Ga0181602, IMG submission 148640) | Coastal salt marsh microbial communities from the Groves Creek Marsh, Skidaway Island, Georgia - 041408US metaG (spades assembly) | ecosystem: Environmental > Aquatic > Marine > Intertidal zone...
TTTCGTTAATTTTTTGGGTTGCAAATCCTTGCTTAATTTACTTGTAAGGTACAAAGCGCCAATGTTGATGATCGGAAGCCCTAGCGCTGCCCAAATGCCAGCAATCAACAAAAGAGTAATTGGGTTGGGGAGTAAAAAGTAAGCAATGCATGAAAACATCGGTATAACAAAGGCAATAATTTTAATTAAGTGCGTCCTTGTATTTTCTTTTTCTGCAACAAGGCCAATTGATATTAAATAATCTGAAATTGTTCTGGTGAATGCCGCCGTTCCAGATAGCAAAGTTGAAAAAAGAACAAAAAAAGCCAAGGGGATAAAAAACCATTTTGCCCATGTTCCTAAAATTGTAGTGAACATATTTAAAAGGGTTTGAATGATATCCCCATCAGGTGGTGGGTAAAGTCCCAAAGTATTCAATACCGATGCGCCTAAAAGAAAAAATGGAAGAGTTCCTATGGTTACAAAAAAAACTGTTGCCCACACATCGGTTTGCATAACTTTAATCCAAGCTTTGACTTCATGTATATCGCCATCATGTTCGGCATAACCTTTCTCCAGACACCAATAGGTATATGCCATAATTTCTCCATAACTAATTCCAGTAAAACCAAAAACTGCAAGAGCTAAAGCCGCATGCTCGAACGGAAATACAAATGCAAAACCTCCCAAAATTTGAGAACCTGTAACTGCATATGGTGTTGACTGCATAGAGATAGCAATTATTAAGGTAACAACTGAAAAAAAGAAAACCATTCCCAGTAGAATCTTTTCTAATGTTTGATAGGTTCCAAGATATAAAATAAACCAGGTAATAAAACATGCTGTTGCAACCCATGACTCAGTACTAAGCACTGGTATCATCAAGTGCCCCGCCTCTGCAACAGCGCCTGCTAGACCGCCCATACCAGCGACAGATGGAATCACGCCAATAAACATAAACCAAACTAACCATGAAGCTTTCTTGCCTTTAAGGTTGGTCTTAGGTCCAGGCATATCTGAGAAAGATTCTAAGAAAGTCTGATTTGTTGCTATCACATAACGGCTAATTTCGGCTTGAATAAGTGGCTTGCTCCAAAGACTCAATAAAAGCCACCATAATAAAGCAAAGCCAGTAGCTGCCCCTAACAATGGTGACAGAGCTATTGAGCCACTTCCAACAACACTACCGGTCACAATGATACTGGGCCCAATGAATTTTAAACGCTGGATAAATGAAGTAGGTGCTTTAATCATGATTTTTTTGTAGGAGCACGATATCTTTTGATTTGATTTCGCATTTCCAGTTCCTTTGAGAGGCTATCACCTGAAAGGTTTTTTCACAATAAAAAGTCACGTGGGTTGGATCTCTTCTATAGTACCAATTCTCAAACATCTCATCGGAAGTCAAAAATGAGGTCATAACTCCCAACCAACCTCCGGGCTTTAGTAGATCATTTAGCTTGTTAAATTCTTTAAATGGATCATAAAAGTGCTCTGCGGTTTCTGTGCAGGTTATAAAATCGTATTGTGCAGATAGAACATCTTTGTTCGGGTAAAAAAATGGGTCATATAATGCAACTGCGAAACCATCTTGGATTAGCATGTCTGCTAACGCTGGCCCAGAACCGCAGCCAAAGTCTAGTCCATTTGATCCAGGAGATATTTTTTCTTTAAGCGGATCAGAGAGTCTTGATAGGAATGCTCGATATTGTTCATCTTTAATTTCATTTTTATGTTCTAAGTATCGCTGTTTCTCTTCTGCTGAATCGATGAAATAAGATTTATCTAAATACTTACACTCGCAAACATTACAACTCCAATAAGTCTTATTATCTAGCGTTTTAAAGCTCGAGGCAGAATCTGACCTGCAGATATTACAGATCATTTTCAAATAACTTTTTTAATACCTTCAATCGATACAAGCATTCCTTGGTGAATACCATCAGCAAAAATGTCTGGAGAAATTTCAGTTGTCCAGCTTAGCTTGCACTCTTGGTCGTTGAGGGATGCTACTTCCATGGTTGCTAAATGGTGCTCAATGGGTGCAGGGGTCCGTATGGCTGAGTACTGAAGAGTCATGCTTGCATGATCTTGTTTTATGATTTTTTCAGTTATCTGCCCCATCCCAGTCATCTCGAAATGTCTCAGGTCTCCGTCTAATACAATCTCCTCAATAGTAGGAACCCAGTCGCATCTTCCAATATCAGACAGAATGGCCCACAGTTCATTAGCTGAACAGTTAAACCTGGCTTCTTCTTTTAACTTTTTCATGTATTTTGATTCAGAAACTAATGTTCTTTAAAATTTTTTTCCCTTACATATCCAACTCGAGTTGTTTTAAAGTGCTTCAAAGGAATTCCGAGACGATTAATTGTCTTAATAACATCTTTAGAAACATTGCCGTAAATCTCAATAGTAAAACCATCAGCTAATTCTGCATGTTTTGCTACATATTCTTGAACTGGTGGGTTTGCATCATGTTTGATAAATGCTTCACTGTTTGAATAAACTTCTGTCCATGTAAAGGCAAGAGGATCATCTGGATCTGCATCAAAATTATGGAATAGCATACCTGGCTCGCTCAGCTCGACAGCATTATCAACTTCATTGGCAATATCAAGATACTGCTCAACCATTCCTTCTTTTACATGAATCCTCGCAATAAGAATAAATGGGTTATTTCCATCAGCGGATTTGTGCTTATGATGGGCGGCTTCTGCAATGGGCATAAAGGATAGCGAAAAAACTAATGCAAGAAATAGTTTCATATTTTATCTCCAATAAAAAATTTAATTCTACAGCAAAGCGTTAATAATTAGCGCCCTGTTCGGCTTGAAGCATCACCTCAATTGGTATTTCGAAAGCGCCACGGTTTAAATTCCACATCTTAGAAACAGTTTTTGTATTTAAATCACCATAATAATGGGGAAATGAGCTGGTTCTATTACCAGGTGGAGCAGAAGCCTCAAATTTTAGTTTATTGTGTATCTGAGTATGATCTATTTGAAGGAGTACGACTGATTCTTCTTTAGAAAAATACAAAGATAGGGTTGCATTGAGTTGAGTTGCTGTAGAAAGGTGAACAAAGCCATCTTTTTTATCTAATTTGGTAATTATTACGCCAGAAGTCTGGGCGAGCGCCCACTCGTCTATAGTTAAGACTTTGTATATTTGATTATCCAAATTGAACTCCTTGGTTGTACTCATCACATTTTCAGTCATTGAAAAGAAAAAGAATAATAATGAGCCTGTTAATATTTTTTTCATCTCATAAGTCTTTGTTAGGCTTGCTCCAAGTGGAGTAAAACTTTAAAAAGCCATACAAAGCCCATACGACAACGAAACCCCACCATAAAACAAAAAACCAATCGTTTTTATTTGTTCCGTTCCAGCTCAGCCACTCAAAAACAAACGCTTCAACAAATAAATCAAAGGATAAAAGAAAAAAAAATCCAAAAACCCACAAAAGAATAAAATTTGATAACTTCATGGGTATTTATTTCTCTGCTAAATCCACCTTCTGGTTACTTTTGTATATTTATCAAAGTCATCTGAAAATAAATCTCTCATAGCTCTTTCTTCAGGAATAATTTGAAATTTTGTTATGTATAAGCAGAATAAAGCGATTAAAATAACGCCGCCTAAAAGATTGAAAAATACAGCCATCGAACCTAATACAAGGGTCATACCTAGGTACATTGGATTTCGAGAGTACTTAAAAATTCCATCTGTTACTAACTTTGTTGCTTGCTCAGGGCTTAAAGGGTTTATCGTGGTCTTGTCTTTTTTAAATGATCTAGCAGCGGATATTAGGATCGTAAAACCCCCCAAGAGCAAAAGGATTCCAATATAAAAAGAATACTCAATCTCAACCGCCTGAAATATACCTCTAGAAAAATAAATAGATAAACTAAATATCAAAGTGACTATTGGTGGTGGGATTTTTGTTTCCATGTTACTTAACCCTCCTAACTCTTAAGCTGGTTTTCTTTCCTTCGACTTTCATGACATAACCGCTCATAAATCCTTGGGAAATAATAACTGTTTGCCCTTTGCTGACTAGGGCTCGATCGTAGATATCCTTTACACTTCGCCAAATTTGATCATTCTCTAAGGTGATATAGATTTTGTAATTTCCACGCTTGTTTACATTGACTATTTTTGAGGTAATAGAAAATTCATCATTTGGTTTTTCTAGTCCAAAATCTTTTTTTTCTTGTTCATCTGTTTTTGTGATTGCCATTTTTTTGGGAATAATATTTACCTCATCAATAGATTTGCTTTCTTTAAAAAAAGCGTCATAGCAACTGAGTCTTGCAGATGGATCCTCGATATCTGCACAAATTTTGGCATCTGAATTGTAAGAAAAAGCTGGCATGCATAAAAAAAATAATCCGGTCACAAAAATAGATTTTGATTTATTAAAATATTTCATAGTTGTAAAAATATAACCCTCTAGCATGAGAAGTCAAAAAGTTTTTTAGAATCGAATATCCTAGACTTTATTTTCTGCCTGGGTGCTAGGAGGCTCAATGATTGTGCTGAGCATTTCGCTTAAATTCTTTTTCTTCTTTATGTCATCAATCATGGATGACCAGGCCATAAAAGTTATCTTTGCTGGATTATAAGTATTAACATTGTTGACCAAGCCAAACTTCACAGGCTCTTCCTCTGGCTCAAAAGTGCCAAACATTCTGTCCCAAATTATTAATAGGTTTCCATAATTTTTATCTATATATTGCTTGTTAGAACCATGATGCACTCTATGGTGTGATGGGGTATTAAAAACCCACTCAATAAAACCAAGCTTCCCAATAATTTGTGTGTGGCCCACTATTCCCCATAAAGTACTAATCACTCCTGCTGCTGCAATTATCGTTGGGTCAAACCCGAGCATAGGAAGCAACATAAAAAAGGGTATCTTAGAGACAGGACCAAACCATGCCTGCCTAAAGGAAACTGCAAAATTCATTTCTTCACTTGAGTGGTGACTAAGATGGATGGCCCAAAGAAATCTTATCCTGTGTGACATTCGATGATATATATAAAAAACGAGATCAATTACGACAAAGGTCAAAATCCAAAATAACCACAATGGCAGCATTCCAGAAAGCTCAAAAATCTTATATTGGTATAAGTAAAAATGAAGGGCTAAAATTAAACCCTTAATAGAAAATGCCACAATGATGTTCCCTGCTAGCAAACCAATCGTGCAAAGAGTGTCTTGTGTCTTGTAATAATTTTTTTGTTGCCAGTTAGAGATCAAAATCTCAACAAAAATCATGGCTAAAACAATTGGAGCTCCAATTGCATAAACCTCACTTACTGATAAGTTAGTCAAATTAGTTAAAAAGTAAAATCATGGATTTAATTTATAAGCCTGTCTAAAAGTTTTTTATTTGTTTCATTATATTTCATCCAAAATTGTTCAGCATTGTGAAACAATGCAACATAAAGCCCGGTGCTGATTGCAAGCTTTAAATCAAACGGAATGGCGGCAACAAATGTTTCAACAAGTGGGTCTTTGCCGATAATCCATACAGCCCCATTAACAACAAGATGCCAGATTAATGCTGCTGCAAATACCCCCCAAAAAAGGCTTTTAGTGTAGCGACTCACCAAAGGAGTGATAGCAAAAACAAAAAGCAATGCAGCCAAAATGAATAGATTGACTGGCTCTAAGAATAAATTTGTGAAGGCAACTATTGTGACTGGAAGCAAATGTTGGATACGAAGATCATCGGTAAGTCTTGGCATGAATAAAGCCAATGCTAGCAAGGGAGAAAAGTTTGCTGGCAAGCCTATAAATCTACTTGCCGCAATTAGTGCAATTAATATGGCTAGGTTTTTTAACATTTTAACTCCTTAATGATTCCTATCTTGCATATGAAAATTATGGTTGAGCATCAGAGATCTACTCCTTTGCGAGCCATAATGCCCTGATTATATGCATGCTTTATCTCTTTAACTTCAGAGACAGTATCAGCCCAATTTGCCAATGCTGCACCTCCACCGCGCCCTGTAACAACTACAGATTGCTGGGCAGGACGATTACTTAGGGCCTCTAGAACCATCTCTTCTGCCAAATACTTAAAACTTAACATATAAGTTAGTTCATCCAATACCACTAGATCATAACCATCATCCTGAAGCATTTTTAGTGCGATACTCCAACTTGCCTCGGCTGCAGCAATATCGACCTGACGATCTTGAGTTTCCCAAGTAAAACCTGTATTCATTTGATGGAAAGTTACTGAGGGGCATCTGTCTCGAACATAAATTTCTTCGCCTGATAGCTGTTGCCCTTTTATAAATTGGACAATCCCAACTTTGTGGTCATAACCCAGTGACCTAATAACCATTCCAAAAGCCGAGCTGGATTTTCCCTTACCATTACCGGTTAAGAGAATGCCTACACCTCTTTCAATATTCGCTGATTTAATTGAGGCATCAATGTTCTGCTTGAGCTTTTGCATTTTTTTCTTATGGGTGCTGTCTGCCCCTTTATTTTGATTGCTCATATCTAACTAAAATATTTCAAATTAACTATATCAGTTGATGATTATTGAATAAATTTAAAGTTTATATCTAATGCCAAGATAAGCTCCAAAGCTAAGGGGTTGATAGCCGTAAACTTCTTCATAATTTTCATCGAATAAGTTTTCTAATCGCAAGTAGGCATCTAATTTTGTGTTGATGCTTAGATTTGCGCTTAGATTGGCTACTGTATATTTTGAGAGCTTAACATTGCTTGGAAAAACAATATCTTGCTGGGACCCATTATGTTGAATATTTGCAGAAATGTTAAAAGAGTCGCTTTGTTGCCAGTACAAATTTAAACTTGCAATATGACGAGGGCGCCTCACCTCCCTTTGATAGATGCCGCTTGCATCGAGTTCTTGCGAGTCTGTAAAAGTATAGGAAATACTGAGAGTTAATGTTTCTTGAAGATTGCCTGAAGCATTAAGCTCTATGCCTTTTCTTTTGCTTGTTCCAATTTTATTTATAGCTGTGTATCCAAATGTTATCGGGTCAAGAGCATTGCCATCTATTTCATTGTCTAGGTCTGAGTTAAATATTGTTGCAGAGAGTTTCCAACTTCTATTTAACGGCTCATGATCAAATCCTAGCTCCCAATTTTTTGACTTTTCTGGTTGAAGCATTGGATTGCCAATAAAATTAGTATAAAAACCAAAACGCTCAGTGAATGTTGGATTTTTGACTGCTGTTCCATAAGCCCCTCTGACCCTTAGCGCATTATTTGCATCAAGAATTACCTCAAGCCTATAGGTACTAGAATCCTTAAACTCCGAATTATTATCTCGACGCACGCTTGCTGCTGCTGTGATGTTATCTGAAATATCAGCTCTATATTCCAGTGCAGCACTAGATGTCTTTCGTTGTCGATCTTGATTTGGGTTAAAAATACCATACACCCCATAATCATTAACTTGACCGCGTTGAGAAAAATCTTCCTTTTCATGCTCTGCTAAAAAAGAAATCCTATTTGAAAGTTTGTTTAGTTGAGCTGAGCTTATAAACCTTAACTGATCTTTAGATGAAGCAGTCTGTGTGCCAAGTAACCCCCTAGTAAAATCTTTATTTTTATTTTTAGAATTCGATATAGCTAACTGATGTTGCCATTTTTTTTCTAATCCTAGATAGTCAACCTTAAAGCCTTTTGTAGAGTTTTCAAATTTTGCAATGTTATCCTGATCATCCACCAAGCCATCAAAGTTAGTATCAGAATCATAATCATTGCTACCATCAGATTGCCGAGCCACAAATGAGGATTTCAGCTTCTCATTTATCGTCCAACCTGACTTGAAGGAAATATTTTGATTGTTGTATCCATCTTTTTCTTCACCAAGGCGAGAAATATTCATACCATCTGTCTTAATCTCGCTTAAGCTCAGTCGAGAGTTAAAATTATCTGAATTTAAACCTATATTTACACCACTATTTTGAGTTTTAAAACTTCCTGCCTCGGAAAATATACTCATGCTTTTAGGCGCTTCTGCTCTTTTGGTAATAATATTAATGACGCCTGACATTGCGTCACTGCCAAGCATAGAGCTTTGTGGACCTCGAATGATTTCAATTCTCTCAATATCATTGGCCATCAAGGTGCCCCAGCTAAACTCATCACTTTGTGCAGAGTTATTGGCTTCAATTCCATCAATTAGTACAAGTAAGTGATTTGCTTCACTGCCTCTAACTCTGATTTGGGTTTGAGAGCCTTGCACACCACTTTTGCTAACAGCTAAACCTGGAACATCACGGAGAAGATCGCTAATGCTTAAAACTGTACGATTTTTAATTTGGTCTGAATTAATGATTGTTATTGCATTTGCCGAGCGTTTTGAACTTATGGGCAGCAAAGATGCCTGGACCAATATTTCTTCAATATCATCTATAAAATTTTCATCAGCCTCAACACCTGCCAACGCAAAAATAGAAAATAAACAAATAATCCATTTCATCCTCATCATATATCCTTAATGTTTTTTATTAACTTGAACTATATAAAGTGACAACTTTACAAATACGTTTTAATACTTTCGCTAGTAACCTAGAACTGGTGCGAGCCAAGTTTCATTTTCATCTATGCTTTCTTCTCGCGCGATTGCATAAGCCTCTACTTGGTCTTTATCCACTCTGCCTAGTTGAAAATAGCGTGATTCAGGATGAGCAAAATATAAGCCACTCACACTTGCTGTTGGCCACATAGCCAATGACTCAGTAAGAGTTAAGTTTATGGCCTGCTCAACATTCAACAATTCCCAAATATTTAGTTTTAAGCGGTGATCTGGGCATGACGGATAACCTGGAGCTGGTCGAATGCCCTGATATTTCTCTTTTATCAGCTCGTCGTTATCAAAATTTTCTTCAGCAGAGTATCCCCAAAAATCACAACGAACTTTTTTGTGAGCCCATTCCGCGAAAGCTTCAGCAAAACGATCAGCTAAAGCTTTCAAAATAATTGCATTATAGTCATCTAGCTCTGATTCAAACCTTTCTATATATTCATCAATCCCGTGACCGGCGGTAACAGCAAAAGCTCCAATATAATCTTCTTTTTCATCAATGAAGTCTGCTAGAGAATTGGACTCTAGGTCTTCACGAGACTTCTGTTGTCGAAGACAATGAAGCAAAAGCTCTTCATTAGTTCCATCTGCTTTTAGCACAGCAATAGCGTCTCCAAGAGATCTAGCTGGAAATAAACCTACCACGCCTTTTGGTTGTAGCCATTTTTCACTCATTAATTTTTTTAAGATAACTTGAGTGTCATCCCATAACTTTTTAGCCTCAGGGCCTTTCACGGGATCAGAAAGAATATCTGGGAAACGTCCGCTAAATTCCCATGCATTAAAATATGGCATCCAGTCAATGAATTCATGAAGCTCCTCAAGAGAGGGAGATAACTCAGTAATGCCGGGCTTTAATGGTGGATTAGGTTTAAGAGACATGTCTAATTTAGGTTTAGAAAGTTGCGCATCCGCAAAAGGTCTTAGAGGTGATTTTGCTCTTGAGGCATATGCCTCACGTTTGTTTGCGTGAGCCGAAGCGAGCTCTTCAGCATATATATCATGATCGCCCATTAATCGCTGTGCTACGCCTACAGCTCTAGAGGCATCTTTGACATAAACAACTGTTCCATTGTATGTAGGATCAATCTTTACTGAGGTATGTGCAGGGCTTGTTGTAGCGCCACCAATTAACAATGGGATGGAAAGTTTCCTGCGCTCCATTTCTTTTGCAACACCGACCATTTCATCAAGTGAAGGAGTTATTAAGCCTGATAATCCAATTAAATCGCAGTTTTCTTTTTCTGCAACATCTAAAATCTTCTCAGTAGGAACCATGACGCCCAGGTCTATTACTTCGAAATTATTACATTGCAAGACAACACCTACAATATTTTTTCCAATGTCATGCACATCCCCTTTGACGGTAGCAAGAACCATCTTGCCGTTGCTTTGC
>Ga0181602_10005119_pt1 | contig 9932 bp, 7 predicted proteins | sample 041ome_14_FD_148640 | JGI IMG/M metagenome (GOLD analysis project Ga0181602, IMG submission 148640) | Coastal salt marsh microbial communities from the Groves Creek Marsh, Skidaway Island, Georgia - 041408US metaG (spades assembly) | ecosystem: Environmental > Aquatic > Marine > Intertidal zone >...
ACTGAGTAGGGGGGTCGCTTCACCGCCCGTAATAGGTATCTGATAGATGTCACCCAAGAGATCAAAGGCAATGTGCTGCCCATCGGGTGAGACATCGAGGTTCATCCAAGTACCCTCGGTCACGTTAAGCTCGATCTCTTGAGCATCAGCCGAGTAGTCAGGTGCGGAGACATCCCAGGGTGGAGTCTCATTTTCCTCCGAAAACGTCAGGCTTGAGGCTGCAACGAAGCCAGTAAAAATGAATGCTTGTAGTGTGAATGAAGAACGAATAAAGCGAACGTGGTACATATAAATAAGACCTTGGTTTTTTAGGTTTTTAATGCCTATTAGGTACCACACTGTGCCATGGTTTTCGAGTCTAACCTCGCTCACATCGCGATGGTGTATTGTGTTGATACAAAGCCCCGGGGCCGCGGTGTACCGTGCGGGTTGCATTCAGTTGGTCTGGGTGATCGTTTTGGCTATCACGCTGTTATGGAGCACGTGGAGACCGTCTCATGTTGACAACACTTGATTGGTCCGTGGTGACGGTCTACCTCGTAGGCCTGGTCGCTATGAGCCTCTACCTGTCACGTCGCCAGGAGACGGCCGAAGATTATTTCGTTGCCGGTAACAGTGGTGGCCCCGTCAGCATTGCACTCTCTGTGATGGCAACCCAATGCTCGACTAATAGCATTTTAGGTGCACCCGCCTTCGTAGCCTTCGTTGTCGGTGGCGGGCTGGTCTGGTTGCAGTACGAACTTGCGTTGCCGTTAGCGATGGTATTTATCGCGGTATTTTTGATTCCAGTGTTTCACCGGCAGCGCCTGGTGTCAGTTTACTTGTATCTGGGCCGCCGTTTTGACGAGAGAACGCAGCTGCTCATCAGCGGCATGTTTCAGCTGTCTCGTGCCGCGGTAGCCGGTATAACGGTCTATGGCGTCGCGAGCATGATTGCCATTACGACGGGTTTGTCCTTCGCTCAATCGGTGGTCTTATTTGGTGCTATTACCATCGTTTACGATGTACTCGGTGGTATTAGGGCGGTCATTATCAGCGATGTCATTCAGATGCTTATTCTGACCAGCGTGTTGGGCTATCTCGCGTACTTGTTGATTGCGTCCGCTGGGGGAGTAGAGGCGATGCTGGCGCAAATCCCAGCCGAGCGTACTGCGGCTCTCTCATTTCGTCATCACGGTCTGGGCGACGGTCATGACTTTGCTTTCCTGCCCATGCTGATTGGTGGCTTTTTCCTCTATGTTGCGTACTACGGTTGCGACCAGAGTCAGGTGCAGCGCCAACTGTGTGCGGCTACGCAAGATGATAATCAGAAGATATTGCTGATCAACGGGGTTCTGCGTTTTCCCCTGGTGCTCCTGTATTGCCTCATTGGAGCGGGGCTTGCGGCTTACGCAACCTCGCACACCGACTTCCTGTCGTCTCTTCCTCTTATCAATGATGCGCCAAACTACAATATGGCGCTGCCTGTCCTCTTTTCTCGGGAGTTACCCGTGGGCGTGGTGGGGTTGGCCGTCGTTGCGCTGTTGGCTGCCGCGATGTCCTCGCTCGATTCGGTCATCAACAGTCTATCGGCGACCACATTGAAGGACTTTGTTAAACCGGCGATGAGGGAGCGATTAGCAACACCAGCGCAGGAGCTTTGGTGGGGCAGGGCACTCACGGTGTTTTGGGGGGTGTTCGCCTTGGTCACCGCATTTTTTGTCGACGATATAGCGTCTACCGTTATTGTGGCGGTGAACAAGGTGGGGTCCTTGATTAACGGCCCCATTCTTGGCGTATTTCTCTTGGGATTGCTGACTAAAAGGGCGACCGGAAGAGGCGCTCGAATCGGCTTCTTTGTCGGCCTTGCGGTCAATGGCTTCCTGTGGGCGGCGATGCCCTCTGTTTCGTGGCTGTGGTGGAACGTTATCGGGTTGGCAGCGACTATGGGGGTCGGGCTAATGACCAGTGGCGAGGCATCATCAGATCCAGAACTCACTGATCTTATGTGGAGCCCTGCCTTCTACCGGCGCGCGGGTTTTACGAGAAGCTGGGCTCCGGCTTATGGGTTCCTTGGACTTTGGACACTGCTACTTATGGGCGTACTCATGGTGTTTGGAACACGATAGTTAGCGCACTTTTGCCTTTACATCCGTCTGTGTAGCACCGCCAGTCAATGGATTGGTCGATCGCATAGCGCCCCCTGTGAGCATGGCGAACCAATCTTTGAAGGGGCCAGCGGTATTCTGCCAAAACGTTCGATATTGATCTTGTGTCTCTGGGCCCAGACCCCAAGGTGTGTGCTCATCTTTTTCGGGAATATAAAGCGTTCCGAAGAGTCGATCCCAAAGACTCGTCACCGCAGCAAGGTTAGTGTCCCAGTGCTTTTCCAGGTAGCTGTGATGAGTGTGGTGCATCACCGGGCTGTGTAGCCACTTCGACAACCACACGGGGTAATGAAACGCGACGTGATAATGCCGAAAAGATCCATTGAATCCGAAAAGTAAGGAAAAGAAACCGATGTTAAACAGCGTCGCCTGCGTAATATCGCTCTCGAATAACCAACCAAACAGGCCACCCGCAATGCCATAGGCTAAGGCAGCGCCAGCCGCGTAGATGGGCCCTTCAAGGAAGTGCTCTCGGTAACGTGTTAACGGCGTTAGGACCTCTGCTGAGTGATGCACTTTGTGGATGACCCACAGTGCCGGGACTTTATGTTCGGTGTAGTGAATGACGTAAAAGATAAAGTCATACAGCAACAGCGTTACCAAGCTGTAGAGCAGCATCCAGGCATAGTTAACGTGGAGTTGGGGACTATCACCGATACTCGTGATTAGGCCGCTGATCACGGTGGCCTCGGCAAACGTTCCCACACTGAGAATCAGCGCGCCCGCCCAAAAGGGACGTAGGAAACGCTCAAATACATAGAGCCAGATATCGACACGGGCCGATACGTGGCTGTAGATATCGCGGGGCAATAGGTAGCTGATTAGACTGGCTGGCCGCTCTTGTCCCGTGGCATCTTTCGAACCGCGGCCACCGCGCAAGACCCAAATCACGGTTGCTAACACGAGCGTGAGTAGCAAAAACGGCCATGTAAGATCGCGCGGAAGATTGTCCTGAATTAGCGCGATTATGGTGTTCGAGATGTCCGCAAGAGGTCCGATATTAGGCTCCAGAATCTTGGATGGTCATCAGCACCATACGATGGTGATGGATAAGCGTCTAGTCACGCTCAATGTTCGATGCTGCGTGTTTAGATTGGATGGTGTCGGGTAATTCAGAATGCTTGAAGCTAAGCATTAGGGTGATAGTCTCTGCCGATCACGCTAATGATTGGAGCCACAGCATGAACCTCACCCGACTCATGGTTTTGGCAGTGACGATGGGGTCGCTTGTCGCTTGTAGCGAGACCCCGGCACCAATGGACCTCGCTATCGAGAATGTCACGCTCGTCGACGCAGTGAATGCAACGCGAGAGGGGAAAACCGTTCTCGTTAACGACGGCATGATCGTCGAAATCATCGATTCCGGAACCGACTTCCTGGCCACAGAAACCATAGACGCCACGGGTAAGTATCTGATTCCCGGGCTCTGGGATTTTCATGTTCACTTTACCTACGACTCTCGATTCACCGACGCGATGGCAGGTCTCTTTCTTTACCACGGTGTAACCAACGTCAGGGATACGGGAGGGCTGCTCGAAGACATTCTTCCAGTCGTGGAAAAACTTCGTGCACCGGAGGCGGTGGCACCCGCTATCTGGTTCGCTGGGCCGTTGCTCGATGGGGGGGATGTAGTCTATGACGGTATCAACCTCCCGGGGTTAGGGGTCGCTAATGCGACTCCCGAAGAGGCACGCGCCAATATTGCGTCTATTCATGAGGCCGGTGCGAGCTTTCTTAAAATCTATGAAATGGTGACTCCGGAGGTGTTTGAGGCCATTGTCGATGAGGCGGGTCAGCGCGGGCTTCCCATCGATGGGCATGTGCCCTTGTCCATGCGGGCTCGACAGGTTGCATCAAAGGTTCAGTCCTTGGAGCATTTGCGCAATTACGAGCTGGACTGCGTGGCTGATCCTGATGCGCTACGAGCGACACGTCTCGCCGAACTGGCGAACGAAGCAGGTGAGCCGGGTAGCGCGCTGCGGGCGCGCCTGCATCGATTACAACGGATCCCCGCCATCCTCGATGAAGACGATACCGAATGCCTAGCCTCTACCGAAGCGTTAAAGAGCACGATTTCAGTGCCGACACTGCGATTGAACTCGATGCGACTCAACGTACCTCTTTTGCGAGACGACTTCGATGCTGCTCTGACGCTGACACCAGCGTCGGTTCAGACCGACTGGGGTAATGCTAAAACCCAGTTGTTGTCTACTGATCAGTCCATCGATACCACGTTTGACGAGTGGAGTATGCGTCGCACCGGAGAGCTACACGCGGTCGGTGCGCCGATCGCTGCGGGTACTGATACGCCCATTGGTTGGAGTATTCCCGGCTACAGCTTGCATACCGAGCTCGAGCAGTTTGTGGAGGTCGGGATGACACCCAGGGAAGCGCTTTATACCGCGACTCGCCAACCCGCTGAATTCTTCGGCCTACAGCGTGAGATGGGTGAAATCAGTGTCGGCTTCATTGCTGATGCTGTCTTGCTTGATGCTAATCCCATGGAAGATATAACCAATACGCGTCGAGTTCGCGGCGTCATACATCGCGGGGATTTTTTGAACCGCTCAGACTTGGACCGATTAGTAGATAACTAAAGATTAACGTGCCCAAAAAATCCGGTTCGAATCGCGGTGGCTGATTCTAAGAGACCGCTCGGTTTGGCCCAAGACTAAATCCATGCCCCTAAAAAAGGGAACGTCGTCTCGTTTAGGCCTACCGGATACAAAAAAGCCCCATCCAATGGATGAGGCTCTTTTGTATATGGCGCGCCCGGTACGATTCGAACGTACGACCGCCTGATTCGTAGTCAGGTACTCTATCCAGCTGAGCTACGGGCGCGAAGGGGCGTATCATACTCCAGAGCCTTTCTTTTTCAAGTCCACTTTGCTCTGCCCGGCCCTAATTTCGTGCTTAACCTGGACTTAGTGCAGTCGCATGCTTGCCCGCGGGGTCGACTCCCTCTAATGTGACCCGCACGCCACATTGCAGGGATTTAGTTATGCCAATCATGACCGTGTCGGAGATAGAGACTCTCTGCAGAGAAGCACTGCTTAACGTGGGGGCAAGTCAAGAACAGGCAGATATCGTGGCGGCCGAAATTGCGGATGCGGAAGCTGAAGGTATCCGGAACGTGGGTTTGGGTTACATGCACCTGTACTTGAAACACCTCAAGGTGGAAAAGGTTAAACCGCACGCGTCTCCCAAGATCGTGAAAACCTCTGCGGCGAGCACGGTGATTGATGCAGATTTCGGGTTTTGCCATCACGCCTATTTACTGGGTGAAGCCCGGCTTATCGAGACCGCACGAGCGCAAGGCGTTGGGCTGATGTCGATACATCAGTCGTCGTCTGCTGGCGTTCTGGGTTGGTTTGTTCGTCGTCTGGCCAAAGAGGGGCTTGTGTCGTTGATGTTCGCAAATAGCTCCAAGGCGGTTGCCGCCCACGGAGGGAAAGTACCTTTCTTTGGTACCAATCCGTTTGCGTTTGGCGCGCCCAGAGCCACGGATGAGCCGCTGGTGGTTGATATGGCTACCGCCTCGACCGCCCGTGTCAATTTGGTCAAAGCGGCAGCTGAGGGACGAGAGATAGAGCCAGGGCATGCAATTGATGCCGACGGTAATCCTACGACCGATCCCGCTGCAGGCTTAAAAGGCGCTCAATTACCGGTGGGAGGTCCCAAGGGCTTCGGTCTCGGATTGATGGTGGATGTGTTAGGCGGTGTTCTTACGGGTAGTAACTGCTCTTACGAAGCATCCATGTTTGCGACCACCGAGGGTGGTCCACCCAATGTAGGACAAACCATTATCGCTATGGATCCATCCTTCTTCAGTGATGGTTTTGTCGCTCACCTTGAGGGCATGGTGAGTGAGTTGACCCGAGACAACGACGTGAGGGTGCCGGGCGAGCGGCGCGCGGAGTTGAGACGGATCCATGAAGAGAAGGGCATCGAGGTTCCTGAGACATTACTAGCGCAAATTGCCGAGTTATCGGCGGTCTAGCCGATATTCGGCTCATTAGCTCAAGAAGCGCTGGTAGCGTTTGATTAGAGGAATTCTAATCGGGCATCCAGTAGCGCCTCGAGTGCATATTCCCCATAGGACTGATCGACAAAAAGCGAGAATACGTCGTCGCCGTCTAAGTCGTGCCGCGCAATGATGCAATTGATGAGGGCCATTTGGGTTTGAGCGACATCGCCTCCCATGAAGACGTCTGCCCTTAGGTCCACGCCGCAGAGTTTTGCCATCATGTCTGCTTTTTGATCGCCTTTCAGGACTAGCCACGCATGACTGCTCTGGCAGAAAAGGGGATAGACGCCTTCATCGAAGTCATTTCCCATTGTGACCGAGCCAGCTTCATGGTGCGGATCTAATAGCCAAAACTCGTGCTGACTCAATGCCATGACAAAGGTGTCATTCTGTGAGTCTACGATTCGATTAGGCTTGTCGGGCAGATCCCAACCTTGACGTCGAAGCGTTTCTGCGGCGTCTTTGCCTCGCAAGCCCCAGCGACGCTTAGCCGAGTAGTCGTGAATAGAAATTGCGCCGTCATGATGTCCCTGAGCTAGCGGGGATTCGAACAGGGTATCGAGATGTGTGCTCACAGTGCCTGCCTCAGGTTGTCTGGATCATAAAACGGCGTGTCCACTGCGCGGGCATGCACGTGCACCGAGCCCTCGGTACGGATGACGATAGTCGCCCTCGACGCTGAATCCAGGGGATGGACATAGGCGAGGCCGATAATCTTGTTCAAGGTAGGCGAGTATTCACAGGAGGTCACAGAACCGACGATCTCCCCCTCGCGGATGACAAGATGGCCTTCTTTGGGTTGAGGGCTCGCTGCACCCAGCTCAAAACCAACGAGCTGTCGCTCTAGGGGGCTTTTGGAGAGGATTTCAACGCTCTTTGAACCCACGAAAAAGGGTTTCTTTTTCGCTATAGCCCAGCGCAGTGACACTTCATCGGGCTGCGTCATGCCGTCGGTATCCTGCCCGACAATGATGTGACCTTTTTCGAGTCGCAACAGCCGTTGAGCCTCGACCCCAAAGGGACGAATGGCTTGCTCCTTGCCACTCACCATCAGACGATCCCACAACGTACCGATCAAAGGGGAGGGCACGTGTAACTCGTAACCTAGTTCGCCCACGAAACCCACTCGCATCATGCGTGCGGGAATGCCCGCAACTGAGGCCTCTTGGTAGGCGAGGTAGGGAAAGCTCTCGGAACTCAAGTCCACAGTGCAACCTGCGCTCGTGAGCACCTGCCGTGATCCGGGACCTGCCACATTAATCGCACTGAACGCGCTCGTGACGTTGGCAATATCGAGGTCTAGTCGCCACTGCGCATTCCAGCGGAGCATGTCGCGATACACCCGATCAACACCGCTGGTAGTCGCCGTAACGTAGTAATGATGCTCGCCGAGTCGGGCGGCGACTCCGTCGTCCGCCACAACACCCTGCTCATTGGCGAGCACGGCATAGCGTGTCTTACCGACCGGCTGTTTTACAAAACCAAATGTATACAACCGGTTCATGAACTCCGCTGCATCTGGGCCACGCAGTTCAATGCCACCCAGCGTGCTGACGTCAATAATGCCTACGCCGTTTCGCACGGCAGTGACTTCAGCGTGAATGCACCGCTCTCGCTGTATTGGATCACCGTAGTAGCCCGGGCGTTCCCAACTCCCGGCTGGCATCATCTGAGCACCGAGCGCGAGGTGCCGTTGATGCAGCGGGGTTTTCCTCAAAGGATGAAAACGCCTACCTGCAAGCAAGCCCAGTGGCTCGGGCATCAATGGGGGACGCGCTGTGGTGACGCCTGTTTCATGCACGGTGCGATGGGTTGTTTTGGCGACCAAACGTGCCGTAGGAAGTGCGGAGTGACGTCCCTGCGATGGGCCCATACCCACTGTGGAGAACCGCTTCACGAGCTGGATGTCGCGATAGCCCATGCGCGTGGCATTGACGATATCTTTAATTTGAAGATCCTCGTCAAAGTCGACAAATTCCCGACCTTTGGGGTGCTTTATAAAGGGCCATGGATGGTTAACCTGCTCGTCACAGGCGATGTCCTCATCTGCAGTAACGTCGCTAACAGCATCAAGATTCAGCTGCTTTAACGCCTGACGTGCAGCGTTTCTGCCATCAGCTTCGACTGAACTCAGGGAGAAAATGCTGTTCACGCTGCCGGCGAGGTGCATCCCGGAGGGGAGGTTGGACAACTGGAATGCCGACGTGGTGTCGTCATAGCTCAGCACAGCGCCCGCTTGGCATGCCAACTGATAGGAAGGCATGAAGCCGGCTGACATCGCGAGAATCCCGCAGTCGATACTGATGAGCTTGCCAGCAACATCGCCGAACTCGTCCAGCTGATGAACGTCGATCTGCGACAGTCTGTGATGAAAGCGCCGCGTTTTCGCCTCATAGACGCCACAGCCCTGATAGAGAGCAATGTTCCGACGTTTGGCTTCGGTGGCTAGCTCAGCATCGTCGCAGTGGTGGCGGAGATCGATGATGGCCCTGATAGTCGCGCCCCCGTCCTGACTGCTAAACGCCGTTCTGTAAGCGAGATCGTTTCCGGCCAGGACAACGACGGGCGTTGACGGGATCACACCGTACAGGCGCATCATGCGATCGAGAGCACTACACATGACAACTCCGGGCAAATCATTGTTTCGAAATGCCAGGTGCTGCTCACTGGAGCCGGTTGTCAGGATGGTGTGTTTTGCCCGCAGTTTAATTAAACGCGTTTGCTGAATGATCGGTAGATAGTGATCACCAAACCACGCGTTGCAGGTTGATGAGCGGAGCACCTGTATATTGCTGTGAGCCTCCACGGCGTTGACCAGGTCGTCTCTAGCCGTCTTTACCGTCGCGAAATCATCGTAGGCGTGATAATTCAGCGACCCACCTAAATGGGGTTCCTGCTCGACTAGCGTCACCTGTGCGCCAGCATTCGCTGCCACTAAGGCAGCATTTAAGCCCGCAGGGCCCGCGCCAATGACTGCGATGTCGCAAAATGCGTATGTCTTGTGATTGTATTGTGGTTTTACGGAGAGGTTGCTTACGCCGAGTCCCGCTGCCTGCCGGACGATGGGCTCCCACCATCGCCAACTGCCACGCGGCTTGAAAAACGCCTTGTAGTAAAACCCCACGGGTAGAAAACGGCCGAACCAGTCGAGTAATCGAGAAAGATCGAAATGCAGGCTGCCGGTATAGTTTTGAGCCGTCACGGTGAGATGATCCTCAGCCGGTAGACGGTCGGCGAGAAGGTTGGGCGTTGTTGGCGTCTGCACCAAGGTGTTGGCGTCATAGCCACAGAGCGTCAGTGGACCTCTGGGGCGATGGTATTTGAACGACCGAGATTGCAGCCACTGATCATTGGCCAATAACGCCGAGGCAACAGAATCACCTTCCAACCCGTGGACGACCTTTCCCTCAAAGCTGAAGTGTTTGGTCTTTGATGCATCAACCCACTGACCAAAATGCGCATTGTTGAGTCGCTTCATGTGTCAGCCTCCTCAGCTTGGAAGTCGACTCGTTGAGTAAAAAGCTCATCGGCAGGGTAGGTGCGAATGATTTCGTCACTCGCGTTGTGACGTTCGGCGATGAACCAATAGCTACTCGGGCCGTGGAGCCACCACTCCAACACAATCCCGATATCGTTTTTCTCGTAAAAGACGTAATGCGCCCAGTCGGTGTCTGAGACATTCTGGTGGTCCGGCATGGCCTTGACCTGACCTCCGTAGACAAATTCGCTGATATTGCGCGGCCCATTCAATGGGCAGG
>Ga0181602_10005155_pt1 | contig 9891 bp, 11 predicted proteins | sample 041ome_14_FD_148640 | JGI IMG/M metagenome (GOLD analysis project Ga0181602, IMG submission 148640) | Coastal salt marsh microbial communities from the Groves Creek Marsh, Skidaway Island, Georgia - 041408US metaG (spades assembly) | ecosystem: Environmental > Aquatic > Marine > Intertidal zone...
CTTGTCCCTAGAATGTATTTAATCTATCAATTGCAATGAGCTTTGATAGAAATCTGATACAGAATAAATTGCATTAGGCTTAATTATGTCAACTAAATGATGTGGGTATTTTTCTAAAATATTTTTTGAAGGTTTGGCTGAACCAATATTACAGTCTTCATAAACCATAACAGAGTCAACACTAATAATTTCAGCGGGTACTGAATCGCATATCTCAATTGCTAAGTCTGTCTTTCCTGAGGCAGTTGGCCCAAGAATGAAAGCGATAGGCTTTTTTAAAATATTATACAAATTTAAAGAGCTTCTTCGTTTGTCTCTCCAGTTCTAATTCTGACAACTTCCTCAATAGGTGAGATAAATATTTTTCCATCACCAATTTTTCCTGATCCAGCTGCTTCTATGATTGCATTTTTAACTCGATCTACCATATCATCTGAAATAGCTATCTCAATTTTAATTTTTGGTAAGAAATCTATAGTGTATTCAGCCCCTCTATATAATTCAGTATGGCCTTTTTGCCTGCCAAAGCCCTTTACTTCAGTCATAGTCATACCTGAGACACCAATTTTATCTAATGATGATCTAACTTCTTCAACCTTAAAAGGTTTAATTATTGCTGTTACTAATTTCAATTTTATCTCCTCTAATAATTTCTAAAATAGTATCGCATTGCTCTTGCAAAGAACCCTGATTCCTTAAACAAACTTCTGCAGCTCGCGTAGACATATCATCTCTCAATTCAACATCATTTAGCAAGGTCTGAAATGCATTAAAAAGCTCTTTTTCATTTTGAATCTGTATGCATGCATCTTGATTCTTAAATTCACTAATAATGTCTGAAAAATTTTGCATGAAAGGACCAACAATAAATGGGCAGTTTTGGGACGCTGGCTCAATAATATTATGTCCTCCGTATTCTTTAAATAAGCTGCCTCCAACAAAAGATATTGTTGCAATTGAATATAGTTCTTTCAATAAACCGGTTGCTTTGATGACATGGACATTATTAGTGCTAAAATTTTGCGGTATTTCTTTACTTAATAATGATTTTAATTTGGAATTAGTAAGCAGCTTTTGAATTGACTCTGCTCTTTCTGGGTGTCTAGGGACAATAATCAATTTTAAATCTTGATATTCCTTAAGAAGCTTAGCGTAAGAGTTAATGACTAATTCATCCTCATTTTTATGAGTGCTTGCTGCAAGAAGGATTGTTTTTTTAATAGTATTTCTAGAGGGGTTTTGATTTATTTCAACATCGAATTTAACTGAACCTACAATACTAATTCTTTCATTATCTATTCCTAAAAGATTAAACCTTTCTTTATGAGCTTCGCTTTGAACGAAAGCATGAGTGATTTTTTGAAAAACTATATTTGATAAAAAATTTAACTTTTTATAACGTTTAAAGGAGGATTTGGACATTCTTCCATTAGACAAAATGATTGGAATCTTGTTTTTAAATGATTGAGTAATCATATTTGGCCATATTTCTGTTTCAAATAAAACTAATGCCTTCGGCTTGTATGTTTTAAAGTAATTTGAAATAAACCATTTCAAATCCCAAGGCGCATACACAATCTCAATATCTAAACCAAAAATTTTTTTTGCTTCTCTTAAGCCAGTTGGAGTTGTAACGGATAAAACAACATCATTATCCTTAGCTATAGTTTTAACTAAATTCTGAGATGATATGACTTCACCAAGGCTTACTGCATGAAACCAAACAATATTTTTTAAATTTTGAGCATTTTCGTATATGCCAAACCTGTTCAGAAAATGCTTTTTGTAATCAGAATCCTTAATACTTTTTAATAATATTGTTCCAACCATAAATGGAAGAGATAAATACATCAGAAAGTTATACAAAAATAGACTCATTTTTCATTCATTTTGAATATTAGTGTAATAATACAGCCTTATAATATATGAATAGAGCTTTATTAACACTTCTTGTGAGTTTATGGAAACTCATATTATTTCTACCAAGACCCCTTCATAAGGTCTTTATCTTAATTTTAGGCAATTTAATTTATTTACTGCCGATTAAAAGAAATAAAATTAGCAAAAAGAATATTGATCTATGTTTTCCCAATATGCCATTAAAACAAAGAAACAATCTTCTAAAAGCTAATATTATTGCATCTGCTCAAATTGTTTTTGATTCAGGTATTGCATGGTTCTGGTCTGATAGAAAGATAAATAAACATATAAATTACGAAATAAAAGGCATTGAATCTCTTCTCAAAGAACAAAAAAATGATAATGGCGTCCTTTTATTCTTTAAACACTCTCTTCATCTTGAACTTGATGCACGATTACTAGGTATGAATTGTGATGTATATGGCGTTGAAAGGGTTCATAATTCAGACTTATTTGATTCTGTTCAAAAAACAGGAAGATTGAAAAGTGTTAAAGATACATGTGACAGAAATAATCCTATTAAATTTATAAGATGGCTTAAAAAAGGTAAAACTGTTCTTTATGCAACAGATCAAGATTATGGGTTAAATCAGTCAGATATTATTAATTTTTTTGGCCAACCTGCTGCAACAATATCAGCGCCTTCAAAAATAATTAATTCGACAGATTGTAAAACATATTTTATGAATTCTTATATTGATTCAGGTAAATACATTCTTGATATAGAGGAGCTGAAACTAAGCCATCTAAATGGATTAAGTTTTTCTCAAAGCTTAAATGATTTTATGGAGAAAAAAATTAGAAAAAACCCTGATGAGTATTTGTGGCAACACCGAAGATTTAAATCAACACTTGGTAAAAAAGACTTTTATGCATGAAAATTTAAACGATTTCGATTCTATTAAAGGTTTTCTAGATCACGAAGAAGGAATTCTTTTATATCAAATGGCTAAAAAATATTGTATTAAAACTTTTGCAGTTGAAATTGGATCTTACTGTGGAAAATCAGCCTGCTACATCGGTGAGGCATGCAAAGAAAATAAGACCCATCTTGTAACAATTGATCATCATAGAGGATCTGAAGAGCAACAGTATGGAGAAGAATATTTTGATCCAGAGGAATATGATTATGAAAATGAAAGAGTCGATACTTTGCCTAGCTTATTAAAAAATATATCTAGGTTTCAATTAGATGAATATATCAAGGTGATGGTTGAGACCTCTAAATCTGCATCAGAAAAAATAAAGAATGAAATAGATTTTTTATTCATTGATGGTAGCCATACTTTTGAGTCAGCAAGAGCCGATTATGAATCATGGAAAGAAAAAATTAGGGTTGGAGGTATTCTTACAATTCATGATATCTATGACTCAGAATTTGAAGGTGGCCAGGCTCCAAGAGAAATATATGAAAAAGCACTAGGAGAAAATTTTAAACTTGTAAAGAGAGTTAAAAGTTTAGTTGCTATTGAAAAAATTTCTTAATTCTAGAAAGACATTAACAGAGGAGTCATTAGAACCTAAATCATAGAAAGATAAAGCATGAGCTGCAATAATTACCGCAGCATTGGTCCAAGTTGAATTCTCTTCTGGCCAAAAGATTTCCATATCATATTGATATCCTGTTGGAAAAATTCCATCTTTATTTTGAAATTGCTGAATATCATTAAATATCTGTTTTGCAATGTTTTCATTGTCATGAATTAATGCTGATATTACACATTCAGAACTCTCTGCTATTGTTACCCAAGGCTCTTCAGCAACACACTTAACTCCAAGTCCTTTTACATAATAATTATCTAATAAGTCTAAGAATTCTTTCTTATTATTTTTGATGCCAGCTAAAAAAGGATAATAAAAGTCCATCGAAAATCTAGATCTATCAACACCATCTCTATTAAATTTTTCTTGCCACATCTCTGTGTTAAATTTAGGAAAGCTTTTATCTTTGCCAACCAATGATAAGAAGATGGACATTGAAGCAGTAATTAATGAATTATCAGAATACCCATTGCTATCTTTTGCCCAATAAAAATAACCGTCTTCATCTTTAAAATCATCAAGGACTTCAAAAATATTTTCAAGCTTTAGAAGTTGTTCATTAGTAAGAATTTTTTTGTAGTCTTGCTCTTTATCGATCAAGCTCGCTTGTATAAGCGGCATGATAATGTATGGAGCATGATGGCTTTCATAGTGAAGTTTTGATGGTTTTTCATTTTGAAATTCAGCATAAATTAGTCCATCTTCGTTAAGATTAGTAATAAACCAATTTACTCCTCTCCAAAAATGCTCCCACTCTTCGTATATTGCTAACGCAATTAAACATTCACAATGATCCCAGGGATCACATTTACCCTTTTCATCCCAAAAAATTGCACCACTCGATGATTGGTTTGAAATAATCCAATTCTTAGATGGCTCGAATTTTTTTTTATAATCTAGCCAATTCATTTTTTTGTAAAATAAAAAGAAATGCTTTTACCTAAAATTGGATTTAGCAATCTATCAATAAAATCTATCCATTTAGGTTTTTTAAGAATATGTAATTCAAGAAATTTTTTATACCAACTTACTAAAAAATTTGAATCTTGGCTTTTCCAGAACAAACATCTCAACCACCAATATGCAGAGTGAATAGAATGGAATCTTTCTGATGCATCGAAAATAAAACCCTTTTCTGTAACATCTTTAATTAGTGATTTCTTTTTGAAGATTCTTAAGTGTCCTCCAGGTTGATTCTGATATTCTTTAGACAACATCCAACAAATTTTTTCTGGGAATTCTGCTGGAACACTTGCAAGAAACTTTCCTCCAGGTTTTAAAACCCGAAAAATCTCATCTATAGCATGTCTATATTCGTGAAGATGTTCTAATACCTCAGAACATATTATTAAATCAAATGTACTATCGTTAAAAGGCAACTCATAGGCTGAACCGCTCAAAAAAGATGTTTGATTATTAGAAATTGATTCAAAATACTCTAATCCTTCTAATGATTTATCCAAAGATTCCAAATGAGGATCAAGACCTACACATTGAATATTTGGAAACGTCTCCATGACCGCAAATACATGCCTACCTTCACCGCAGCCTAAATCAAGCATTAAGCCATGATCAGGTAATTGTATTTTTGACAAATCAAAGGTTAGCATTTATTGAAATCATTGATAGTTTTAATAATTATATTCTCATATTCTTCTGTAATTTTTAACCAATTAAAATTATCAACTATATGCTCTCTTCCTCTCACAGCAATGTTTTTGTAATGTGAATAATCATGCAAAATATTTCTAATTGCGTTTGATAATTCATTCGCATTTTTTGCTGGAATTAACTTTGCATAATCACCAACCAATTCTGGAATTGAAGATACATTGGTAGCAATTAAAGGAATCTCACAACTCATTGCTTCTATAACAGGATATCCAAAACCCTCATATAGCGAGCTCACAATTGCTATTGAGCTAGATGCATACTCTTTAGCTATTTCTTCTTTTGTTAAATCAGTCTTAAAAGCCACATTATCTTTTATACCTAATTCATCAATTAATCTTGATGTATGTCCATCCTTTTTCATCTTTCCAATGACCAAGAGTGAGATTTCAGGAAAATCATTAACTAAACTTGCAAGTGATTTTAATGAATAATCTAAACCTTTAAGAGCTACATCAGCACTTGCCGTTGTTATAAGTTTGGTCGGATTTCTTTCGATTTCTTTATAAGGAATAAAAATATCAATATCTAAACCGTTATTAATAACATTGATAATTTCTTTGTTTACATTAAAGTCACTTGCAATATCTTTAAGAGAATTCATTGAAGGCGTAACTATTGTTTTTAATTGCGGAGCTACTCTTTTTTGCATTTTTAAGAATGAATACCATCTATGCCTAGATAGTCTGTACATAAAACCACTATTAGACTCCAGCTCAAATTTATAATCTTTTGTTATTGGATGATGAATAATTTCGAGTAAAGGGAATTTTTTTTGAATTTGAAGTAATCCATAACTCAGGGATTGATTATCAATAACAATATCGTAGTTATAATTCGTATCTAAAAATTCTTTGGCTCTCTCACCAAAAGTTCTCATTTCAGGGAATCCTCCAAAAAAAGTTGAAAAGAATTCATAGAAATCTATAGCTCTTTTATTTTTTTTCTTGATAAAAATCTTTAATCGATCTTTGAAGGAAAAGGTTTGAAATAAGTCTAAACCTGGCAATTTTATTAAATTTACTTTTTCATATAGATTTGGATATGGCGGACCAGATATCACATCAACTCGGTGTCCCATCAATGAAAGTGCTTTAGATATATCATGGATATATATACCTTGACCTCCACCAAAAGGTGAACTTCTATAACTTAGTATTGCTATATTAAGTTTTTTCAAAATAATTAATCAGATACTAGACTAAGCCAATTTTTATAGAGATTATTTTTTCCACTTACAATATCTCCATAAGTAGTTTGGAGCTTCTCTGTTATTGGGCCAATTGATCCTGATCCAATTAAAATTTCATCAACTCTAGAGATAGGAGTGATTTCAACAGCAGTTCCAGTAAAAAACACTTCATCACTACTTACTAATTCTTCATAAGTTATATCTTTTTCAGTAACTTCAAAACCAAAATCTTCTGCAATTTTTATTACAGACTGTCTAGTAATTCCATTTAAACAATGATCTGTTTTAGGGGTGTTAATCTTATTATCTTTAACGATAAAAATATTTTCTCCACTACCCTCAGAAATATAACCATTTTTATCTAAGAGCAAAGCTTCATCAGCACCTTTAGCAAGTGCCTCATGAAGTGCCATGGTTGAGTTTATATAAGTTCCTATAATCTTATATCCTGAATGAAGAGGATTGCTGTATTGTTCATACGAGGATTTAATAATAGATATTCCGTTTTTTTTAGCCTCAGGACTCATATATGAAGGCCACTCCCATGCTGCCACTGCAACATTAACGGATAATTCAGTTGCTCTAATACCCAAAGACTCACTTCCTAAAAAAACAATTGGTCTTAAGTACCCTTCATCAAGCTTATTCTTTATAAAAATATCTTTCTGCACTTCGTTAAGTTCTTCAACTGAATAAGGTATTTTTATACCAATCTTCTCTGCAGCTGAAAAAAGTCTTTCAGTATGTTCATTTAGCCTAAAAATTGCTGGTCCATCGTCTGTTTTATAAGCTCTTACACCCTCAAAAACTCCAGTGCCATAATGGACTGTGTGAGAAAGAATATGCACAGAACTTTCGTCCCATTTTTCATAGGAACCATTTTTCCATATATATTTTAAATCTGTGTTTACAAACATATTTACAAGATATAATAACGACTCGATATTATGACAAACTAAACAACATAACTAAAGGAAAGAATCATGATCCCAGAGTCTATATTTCGTGAAAATGATATTAGAGGCACCTACCCAGAAGAATTAAATGAATTAGTTATAAAAGAAATAGCAAAAGGAATTGCAAAAAAATGTTTTCAAGAAGATATTTCCTCTATTGTTGTTGCTAGGGATGGAAGGTTGTCAGGAGAATCTTTGTTAGCGACTTTTTGTGATGCTATTGCACAATATGGGATAGATGTTAATAACATTGGTCTTGCGACTAGTCCGATGCTTTATTTTGCAGCAAAAAAAGAAAATTCAAAAAGTGGTGTCATGATAACAGGTAGCCATAATCCTAAAAACTACAATGGAATTAAGATGGTTATCAATGATAATTCCGTTTCTGGCAGTGAAATCTTGAGCCTAATCAAAAATGATGAAACTTTAAATAATTCATCTGTAGGGAATATTATTTATAGTGATATAAAAGAAATATATATTTCTGAAATTCTTAAAAATATCGATACAGATATAAGTGAACTTAAAATAGTAATTGATAGCGGAAATGGTGCAGCTGGTTTTATTGCCCCCGAGCTATTTAAGAGATTGGGTTGTGATGTAATTGAGCTCCATAGTGAAGTGGATGGAAATTTTCCAAATCATCATCCAGATCCAGGTAAATTAGAGAATCTAGAAGATATTATCTCTGAAGTTAAAAATAAAAATGCTGATATTGGTTTCGCATTTGATGGAGATGGCGACAGAGTTGGTCTTATAACTAATTTAGGTGACATGATATTTCCTGATAAACAGATGATGTTATTTTCAGAAGATATTTTAAAGAACAAGAAAGGTCCAATTGTTTTTGATGTTAAATGTTCTAATCATTTAAGTAACTTAATTTTAAAAAATGGCGGAACTCCAATAATGGCACCTACTGGTCATTTTCATATTAAAAAAGCAATTAAAAAAAATAACGCCTTGCTAGGTGGTGAAATGAGTGGTCATATCTTCTTTAATGATAAATGGTATGGGTTTGATGATGGTCCATATGCCGCTGTTAGAGCTGCAGAAATTCTTGCAAAATCAAATAGATCAATTGCAGAAATTTTTGGAGATTTTCCAGAGTCTTTCTCAACACCTGAGCTCAATATAACGGTTACTGATGAAAATAAGTTTGAAATCATTGATAGATTTATGGCTAATTCAGATATTGATGGAGATAAAATCTTAATTGATGGATTAAGAGTGAACTTTAATGATGGATGGGGTCTTCTAAGGGCATCTAATACCACTCCAAAGCTTGTTCTAAGGTTTGAAGGTGATACAGATGAATCGATGAATAGAATACAAAATGAATTTATTTCAGAACTATCTCGCATTTGTCCTGAGATTGATATAAATTTAGATTAACTAATGAAAAATGATAGAAAAAATATTATTTTACAATCTTTAGCGAGTCTTCTTGAAGAAAGAAACCTGTCAAAAGTTACTACTGCTCTTCTTGCTGAAAAATCTGAAATTACTGAAGCTGCAATATATAGGCATTTCCCGAGTAAAAGGGCTATCTATGCCGAGCTTTTTTCCTTTTGTGATAATGCCATCTTTAATAAATGTGCTGAATTAAAAAAATCAGATTTAAGTTCAAGAGATAAAGTTAAAAGCACTTTTCTTTTTTTTATGATTTTTATCGAAAAAAACAAAGGGTTTGCAAGGCTCGTTTCAAGAGAAGCTTTGTCAACAGATGAGCAAAATGTCTCAGATGCAGTTAATCAATTCTTTGAAAGATTAGAGCTATCTATTAAACAAATGTTAGCTGAAGACTCGAATAATTTAATTGCGCAGCCAGGCATATCAGCACAACTTATAGTTACCTGCCTTGAAGGCAATGTTGGAAGATATATTAGATCTAAGTTTAAAGACTCACCAAGCAACTATATTGAAAATGTTTGGGAACTCCTTTCTGTGAATATATTTAAAAAATAATTAGTCCTCTAAATTCTCATCCAAAATTAATTCAAAATAAGTTTGTGAATCTATAGAATTATCAATCACTCCTGTTTTTTTATTTACCTTCACAAAAGATATGCCCTCAGGAATATTTTTCTCTTTAACTTCAAGATTTTTTAAAGCGTCTTGCATGAAATCTAACCATATAGGTAAAGCAATTGTAGATCCATATTCATTTTCACCAAGTGAAGTAAAGTCGTCCGTTCCAACCCATACAGTAGTAACTAAATCTTCATGGAAGCCAGAAAACCAAGTGCTAACTGCATCATTTGTTGTACCAGTTTTTCCGCCAATATCTTTTCTATTCAAAACAGAAGCTTTTCTTCCAGCTGTACCTCTAGTCATAAATTCTTGAAGAGTGTCTTTAACAAGAAATGCTATTCTTTCATCTATAACATTATCTTCTTTAAATTCAGGCTCAATTAAAAAGTAAGGTTTTTTAATATTCATTTCCATAGTATCAAGCCATGGGAAAGCTGTTACTTCTTTTGTATCAACAAGATTTAAATAATCATCGTGAGAATAAATAATATTTCCATTTCTATCCTCAATTTTTGAAATATAGTATGGATCAACTAAATACCCTCCATTTGCTATGACGCCAAAAGCTCGTGCCAT
>Ga0181602_10005159_pt1 | contig 9890 bp, 10 predicted proteins | sample 041ome_14_FD_148640 | JGI IMG/M metagenome (GOLD analysis project Ga0181602, IMG submission 148640) | Coastal salt marsh microbial communities from the Groves Creek Marsh, Skidaway Island, Georgia - 041408US metaG (spades assembly) | ecosystem: Environmental > Aquatic > Marine > Intertidal zone...
AAGCCAAGAATTGTTCAAGAACATTTCAGTAGCATGCACCGCAAAATAACTTTCATCCCAAATCATGACGTGAAAGGAATCGAGCTTTAAAAAGATAAACACGTAAATCGGAACCAGAAGAAACAACCAACTCCATTTTTGATATTTCAGCAATAATTCCACTCGCTATCGTCTTATGCTGTTAACCTCATTTTCCACAGGGTTGTCCAATAAGAATTCTGTGATTTTATAATGAATCGCTGAGTATTTTTCATCAATCTTTTCCAAGTGAAATTTAGACTGTAATTCCGTCTTGTGCTCATCCCCGCGCACTAATACCTCATCCCCTACTTTTAAATCGTTGACATGGTTTTGAAGCACTAACTCTTGCCCTGATGAGGCGTATTTATACTTGTAAAAGAGCAAGGACCCATGGAAATGGTCATGCACTACAATGAGGCCATCTAGACTCTCACCTTTATGAAATGATTCGCTTAGATATATCTCCTGCGATTCAAAATTCAGCTCTCCCAAATTCAATCGATTGCTCTGAGAATTTGAAAACATTACATAGGATGGAAAAAAGAAAACCAAGACTACTGCTGTGAGGCTGTACTTAAATGATCGATTCTTAACGATTCTTTCAATGAATGCTGCCGCAGGAATGGCAGCCATGGGATAAAAAGGCATATCGTACCAAAGGAGTTTTGACCTTGAGAATGAAATTACTGCTAGGAATGAAATTGCCACGACCGAGGCGAAGATTGACAACAGGTTATCCGCATTTTGTTCGAGAAGAGACGAAGCAAAACCAATTACTGCTATCACCATCCACCAATGATATCTTCCATCCAGCATCTGTTTGAGATAGTAATCCCAACCATGATCATGGCCAACACTTTTAGCATATCTACCAACATTAGATTTCAAGAACATGGCCAAATAACCAGGCTGCACATTTTCGCGAATGATTAGAAATGCCAAAACTGCGCTTATCACACCCGCGACTGCAATCCAAAGCTGTTTAGATCGAATCAGATTAAGCATCTTATCCCTTCGATAAACTGCAATAAAGATGGCAAACCCCGGTAGGAATAAAAACCCTGCGACTGATTTAACCCAAAACGAAATAGCCAGGCATAGGGCGAATCCATAAAACCACTTCCACTCACTACGGAGTAAAAATTCGTAGAGACATATTGCCTGCAAAACCAACGTTAAGGTTAATAGCGAATCTGCCTCGGCACCCCGTGCTGTATGAAACCCAACATAGCCCACAGAGGTTAACAGTATCATCGAACTCATCAAACCTTGCCTTACCGTTGAATGACGACTCACAAAAAAATAGATAGAAAAAACCGTTGCAGCAGCTGCAATGGCGCTCGGAAGTCGTAAGGATAATTCCGAAAGGCCGAACAAACTGATTGACCCCATCTGCAGCCACGTTTGAATCGGTGGTTTGGAGGACTTAAAGCTGGGAACTCCATCAAAATAACTAGTAAACCATGAGCCATTTTGCAACATCTCAATGGCATGTACAGTAAACCATCCTTCATCCCAGAGCCGAATATGGGCAGACCCCAGTTTCAAAAAAATGAAAAGGTAAATGGGAATGAAGAGCATGACCCATGCCCAATTTTGATATTTCGACAAAAAATTCACAGCCTAGCCTACCGAACCCTCTAATGAAATGCTCAATAGTTTCTGAGCCTCAATGGCAAACTCCATCGGAAGCTTGTTTAACACCTCTTTGGCGTATCCGTTCACAATAAGACTTACCGCTTTCTCTTCATCAATGCCGCGTTGTAGGCAATAGAAGATTTGATCCTCACCGATTTTAGAGGTCGTAGCCTCGTGCTCGACTTTCGCGGAGCTGTTCTGAGCTTCGATATAAGGAAATGTGTGTGCTCCGCACTCACTGCCTAAAAGCAGTGAGTCGCACTGACTGAAATTTCGCGCGTTGTGAGCCTTTGGCAGTATTTTAACCAACCCTCGATAACTGTTGTTACTCTTTCCAGCCGAAATTCCTTTTGAAATGATGGTGCTCTTTGTGTTTCTTCCGATATGTAACATTTTCGTTCCAGTATCGGCTTGCTGATAATTATTGGTCACCGCAACAGAATAAAACTCACCAATGGAATTATCTCCTTTCAAAATGCAACTTGGATATTTCCAAGTAATGGCCGAGCCCGTTTCTACTTGAGTCCAGCTTATCTTTGAATTTGCCCCTTCGCAAAGTCCACGCTTGGTTACGAAGTTGTAGATCCCGCCTTTGCCCTCCTCGTTACCTGGATACCAATTCTGAACGGTGCTGTATTTTATCTCCGCATCATCCATGGCGATGAGTTCCACTACTGCGGCATGCAGCTGATTCTCATCACGCATTGGAGCAGTACAACCCTCTAAATAACTCACATAACTTCCACTATCTGCCACCACCAAGGTCCGTTCGAATTGACCTGTTTGAGCATCATTAATTCGGAAGTATGTACTTAGCTCCATCGGGCATCGGACACCTTTAGGTATATAGCAGAACGAACCATCTGTAAATACAGCCGCATTCAAAGCAGCATAGAAATTATCATTCGTTGGAACTACACTACCCATGTATTTTTTGATCAGATCGGGATGGTTTTGCACTGCCTCTGAAAACGAACAAAAAATGATCCCAAGCTCCCCCAACTTTTCCTTGAAACTGGTTTCAACGCTCACACTGTCAACTACGACATCCACAGCTACACCTGTCAATCTTTTTTGCTCCTCGGTGCTTATCCCAAGCTTATCATACATCGATTTGAGTTCTGGATCCAATTCATCCAAACTGTTTAATTTCTTCTTGGTTTTTGGAGCGGAGTAATAGTGTAGATCTTGAAAATCTATTGGTGGATAGTGGATATGTGCCCACTTTGGCTCCTTCATATCTTGCCAAACCTTGAGTGCATTGAGTCTATACTCTAACAACCATTCTGGTTCATTCTTTTTGGCCGAAATCAAACGAATGATGTCTTCATTCAGACCTTTAGGTGCCTTGTCCGATTCGAAATTGGACACAAATCCAAACTCGTACTTCTTACTCTTCAGTTCTTCGGCTAATTCTGCTTCAGTATATGCCATGTTTATAGCTTTTTGCTAATTGCTAATAGCGATTAGTCTTTTTTAAATTGAGAAACTTTCGCCACAACCGCATGTGCGGCTTGCATTGGGATTAACAAATTCAAATCCCTTTCCATTAAGGCCCCCTGAATAATTCAATTCAGTGCCGACTAGGTATAGGAAACTCTTTTTGTCCACCACGATTTTGACCCCTTTGTCTTCAAAGACCTTGTCGTCATCTTTCAATGCGGAATCAAAGTCCATTACGTAGGTCAGGCCTGAGCAACCCCCACCCTTCACTCCAACGCGAATAAAGGAGTCTCCTTCAATTTTCTGCTCGCCAAGCAATTTTTCAACTTGCTCTTTGGCACTATCACTCACTTTTATCATAATGCACCAACATTTGAGTTTACGATTAGTTCGATCTATTTAGAAGCAATCTAAATAGAGTCCATTTTACCGCGAAAATACTGGATAAACAGCGATTTAGCAACCCCCAAGGCATTAAGAAACTTCTTGACCAAATTTTAAATGAAATTGCCGTCTTAAAACCCATGTGATTACATATATAATTGGAGTGTCTATTAAGGCTGCCAGAGCCTTGAAAATCCAGCCATCTTGAATCAATGAAGCCATGGTTTCGTAGGATTCTTTGCCATAAAATAGCACCCCCACAACCAGTGTTGTATCTACCAGTTGTGACAGCACTGTGGACGCGTTGTTTCGCAACCATAACATTTTGCCATTGGTCAGTTTTTTCCAAAAATGGAATAATCTCACATCAACCAATTGAGCGACCAAATAGGCAGCCATCGAAGCAAAGATCACCCTGGTTGAATTTCCGAATGCACTGTCATATATGTCATCAGATACGGGTGAGCTACCAATCGCATTAAACTCACCCCCAATCCACAAGATAAACATGGTAAAAACCAATGCTGCAAAACCAGTAATCACGACCTGATTGGTCTTTTTCTGACCGTAGATTTCACTGAGAATGTCTGTAATTAAAAATGTAATCGGATAGGGCAATACGCCAGCAGAAATAGTGAAAATGTAAAAGCCTAAATCAACTGTGATGAACTTGTTAGCGATCAAATTGCAAACTACCAGGGCAGTAATAAACAATGCAGCTAACAACAGATACAATCGATCCGCTTTTTGTCGTTTTTTACGATTCATGACTGCAATTTACACGAATCCTAATGCAATAGTTCAACCATCACAATGATCCCACCAATTTGAAATAGTCTTTTAAAATCCCCTTTATAATTTTTCGTTTCGACTCAGAGTCCCAAATCGGCACCCAAGTGTCATCCTTGTAGATAAGAAAAGAACTTTGGGCATCCGCCAATGAATAATACATCCCCGCTGCAATTTCTTGTTGCTGAACTGCATTAGCTCCTTGAAGATCATAGACAATTTCATCCCCCTCATTTTTCAATCTAAGTTTCGCATGGATGGATGATCCATCTTTGTTTTCAAACATAATATATGCCTCATCCATGAGCCAATTGTTTAGGATGACTAGTCTTGGCTCATGACTATCTAGAGGTTTTTGATCAGGATGTCTGAATAATTCATAACCCGCATCTTCATGAAATTCTTTGTCATAATAAAACTGTCTTAGGTTTTTGAAAAAAAGTGCATCCGACTCTAACACTTTAAAACCTAGAACACTCGACTTTAGAGGTTTATGCTCAGGTTGAGTCGCAAACATCAGAAAGATCAATACGACCATCGCTCCTGCAAATATTTGAACCAGCTTACTTGACATCATTGGTTAGAAACAAATATGATGCGCGATATGTTGATCACTCTCTTTTCTTTGCGAAACATGAAGGTTATTATCATAGGGGCGGGCATTGGTTCCATTGCTTTAAGTATTCGATTGGCGAATGCCGGACACGATGTTCACGTATTTGAAGCTAATAGCTATGCTGGAGGTAAGCTCCATTCATTCAACCTTGGTGAATACCGCTTTGACGGTGGTCCTTCATTATTCACTATGCCGCACTTTGTGACTGAATTATTCGATCTAGCCAATAAACCCACTGAGGAATATTTTGAATTTGATAAGCAAGAAGAGTCTTGCCGATATTTTTGGGATGATGGAATGAGGCTCATTGGGTATTCTGAACCTGATAGATTTGCGGCAGAAGTGGAGGAAAAATTGGGCGTGAGGCAAAAAACGCTAATTGACTATTTCAAACACATCGAGAATATTTACAGCAACAGCGGTAAAATTTTCCTTGAAAAATCATTGCACAAAGCAACCACCTGGTTGAGTTCAGACACTGCAAAATCATTATTGAAAATTGGCCAATTCGACATCTTGAGAACAATGCACAAGGCAAATGCTGAACGACTCAAAGAGCCACATTTGGTGCAATTGTTTGATCGATTTGCAACATACAATGGTTCCAATCCATACAAAGCTCCAGGTATTTTAAATGTGATTCCGTGGTTTGAGCACGGGTTTGGCACTTTCGCACCTAAAGATGGAATGCAGTCCATTCCTAACTCTCTACAAAAACTGGCGGAAGAATTAGGGGTGAAATTTCATTTCAATCAAGAGGTGGATGAAATTGATATCGATTCAGATAGAGCGGTCGGCATCAAAGCGAGTGGAATAAAACATCATTCCGATATTGTGGTAAGTAACTCTGATGTGTATTACACATATAAAAAGTTGATGCCTAAAACACTGGCTCCAGAAAAATCACTGAATCAAGAGCGCTCGAGTTCAGCGGTGGTGTTCTATTGGGGAATCAAGCGCTCATTTCCAGAATTGTCGCTGCACAATATTCTCTTTTCAAGAGACTACAAATTGGAATTTGAAGAAATATTCAACCAAAATAGATTACCCAATGACCCAACAGTGTACATCAATGCATCATGCAAAAGCAATCCGAAGGATGCACCTAAGGATTGTGAAAACTGGTTTGTAATGATCAATGCTCCAGCGCACAAAGGGCAAGATTGGGATCAACAAGTTAGCGAACTGAAGAAGCGAGTTATCGCGAAGATTAATAGGAATCTAAATGTGGACATTGAACCGCTGATTATGGAAGAAAAGATATGGACACCGCAGGGTATCGAGCAAGACACTAGAAGTTATCAGGGAGCATTGTACGGAACCAGCTCAAACAACCAACTCGCTGCATTTTTAAGGCATCCAAACTTTTCTAAGAACATTAAGAATCTATACTTGTGCGGTGGCAGTGTTCACCCCGGAGGAGGAATTCCTTTGGCGTTATTAAGCGCAAAAATCACTTCTGAATTAATAGCCAGTGAAACGGTTTAAATTACACATATCGATCGCTGTTTTATTGCTTTTTCATGCCATTGGAATTGGCGGTGTTTTGATCGGTGATTCAGAACAATTCCTAAAGCTAACACCAGTAAACTTGTTACTTACATTAGGGATAATTGGTTGGAACCATGCCGACTGGAAGCGTTGGTGGATTTTCGTATTTAGTTTTGTCCTCGGTTTTTTCATTGAGGTTATTGGTGTGAATACGGGTTGGCCATTTGGTGAATACTCGTACGGTCCAGTACTAGGGCTGCAATTGTTTTCAACTCCGCTTATGATTGGAGTAAACTGGCTCATGTTGCTCTATGCCACAAACGCTATCAGTAAGACTATTCAAGTAAATTTCTTGATTCGAATTGCCATAGCCGCTATGCTAATGACTGTTCTTGACCTGTTCATCGAACCAGTAGCCATTCAGCTAAATTTTTGGACATGGTCAATTGGCGATATCCCAATGTCCAACTACATTTCATGGTTTGTCATTTCAGCTCTCATTTCGCTACCATGGCAAAGAACAGATATCCAGTTAAATAGGAATGTCGGGTATGCAGTTTTTAGCGTTCAATTGGGCTTTTTTCTAGTGCTAAACTTGTTCTAATAAAAAAGCACCTGTTGAACAGGTGCTCCTTGGGGTTAGTACTAAATTATATGCAATATTAACTTCTAACCCAAATAATCGTTGCTTTCGGGTGTACAATTTTCAAAAACGCTTTCGCACAGACAACTATTTGGGATGAAATACATTTAAATGAGTATGAATGTAATTATGCAGATATTTTTCGAGCAGCCGACTCTTTGAATTCAATAATGAAATGTGCCCCCCCAGAGTTTGCCCAATTTACCTTCCCTTTTAGCTGACGAGACAGGATTTGCACCAACTTCATTCCCAATGACTTGGCCTTGGTTAAATCAAAATCCTCAGGCATCCCCTTTCCATTATCCCTAACATCTAGACTCAGTCCCTCATCCATTCTGCTAAGAACTATTTCGATCACACCAATATCTTGATCCGAAAACGCATACTTATAGGCGTTGGTAACTAACTCATTAATGATCAATCCAAGCGGCACGGCAGTGTCAATATCTAATTGAATTCTGTTGGCTTTAACAGTTGTCTGTATGTCCTTTCCTTTTTGAGCAAATGCTGATTGCAAGAAGGACACCAGTTGTTCGCAATATTCTTGAAAATCGACCTGTGACAAATCTTCGGTTTGATGCAGCTTTTGATGGATAAGCGCGATTGATTTTACTCGATGCTGCCCCTCTTTGATCGCATCTAAGGCACTCGAATCCTTAAGAGAATGACTGGAGGTTCAATAAGGATGAAATGATTTGCAGGTTGTTTTTAACTCGGTGGTGAATCTCCTTGAGCAAAGCCTCCTTTTCGGTCAATGATTTAGATATGAGTTCACTCTTTTCTTCGATATCCAGTTTTTGCTGTTTCAACACCAGGTTCGTTCTTTCCATTTTTTTCCTTCCTAGTTGAACGATGACAACTAAACCCACAGTAAGTGCCAATATGATTAGTACTCCAAATAATATCCATCGTGTTCGATTTGCTTCCGTAGCAATCAATTTCGCCTCGGCTTGAGCCAACTCGTTTTGTGTATTGAGCTCTGCAATCTTAGCTTCCTTAATAGATGTTTGGTAACGGACATCCATTTCCTTTAATGCCTTAATCTTCTTTTCATTCAACAATGAATCCTTCTTGTTTTGGGCGCGCTTTAAGTAATCCACAGCCTCGGAAAATCTGTTGCTGGAGGAATATACTTCCGCTAATGCCTCATAGGCAGCAACAAGGTCAGGACCTAAATTTCGCTGTCTTGACAAATCTCGAGACCTAATAAGCCAGAGCTCTGCCAAATCATATTTTCTCAGTTTCAAATACGTTGTTCCTATCAAGGTGTAGAGCTCCGCTGAGTTTTCCATGTTATGAATGGAGCTATCTAGTGTGTAGCTTTCGTTCAGGTATGTCAATGCCTCTGTGAATTTAGATTCACTTATTGCCACTTCCCCCAGATTTCTCAGCGTGTTCGAATGTCTTTTTACATCGCCTTTTCGTAGATTAATTTCTAATGATTGTCCAAGCAGTGATCTAGCTTTCACGTTATCACCGTCTCTATGATAAGCCATGGCTAGTGCTCGATATGAGTCTTCAATTACATTATAATCATCTACAACATTTGGAATCTGTTTTCTAAGGTTTAGAGCCTTTTCATGATGATATACGGCCTTTTCAAATTCGCCTAACTCATTGTGTAGTTCAGCGATATCGTAATGTGTATATGCTATGTGCACGGTGTCATCCCCAGCAGTCCGAATCGCTAAGCACTCAAGCAAGTAGGCCATCGCGCTGTCATATTCACCCAATTCCTGAAAAAGCAATCCAGCATTACCAATGCAAGTGGAAATAAAATGAGCACCCATGTTATATTCTCCGCTGATCTTGGCTTTTTTCGTCCAATTGATAGCCAAATTATAGTTGCCTTTAAAGTAGTCGCAATAGGACAAATGGGCCTGTGCCCTTGCTACTCCTTCTCTATAATTTATCGAATCTGACAATTAAGCATTTGGAAGGAAGCTTCAAAAGCCAAGTCATATTCTGTACTCTGAATATAATCGCGTTGCAACAACTCCAATGCCTTTATCTGTTCGATTGACGGCTCAAGATGGTCGATGGCTCCAATGAGACTGTCTCGGTAAGATTTGGCGTGAGTTAGATTAACGCCTATTAGGGCTAACAGTATGCATAGCAACCAGCGACTAAACACAATGTATACACAAGGCCTGACCAATCTAAGCAGTATTTAATTTACTTATCAGCTCCTCCTTATATTGCCTTCCAATCGGTATTTCTTCTCCCCCGATTGTGATGTTCGTTCCATTTATAGCATCGATTTTCTCAATGTTAACAGCATGAGACTTATGAACGCGAAAGAATTTGTTCGCAGGTAGTTTATCTAGAAATTCATGAAGCGTTGATCGAACAACATTCCTCTTATCACTTTGGTGCAGCTCAATATAATTTCCTTCGGATTTCAGCCAAAATAGTTCATCCAATTTAACCTTTACGAGGGCATGACCATCCTTCACATATACCGCTTCATTGACTAAAAACCCCCGTGGCTCATTGTCCTCTTCTGATGTAGGTACTTCACCGCTAAAATTGGCTATCGCAATTTCGATGGAAGTATATAAATCCTTTTCTTCAAACGGCTTAACTAAGTAACCATTTGGCTTAACAAACTTCGCTCGATCCAACGTGGATTTATCTGAATGTGAGGTCACAAAGATGAACGGGATCTCATGCTTAACCTTGATTTCCTGTGCTAAATCTACCCCATCCTTTTCTCCTCCCAAAGCAATGTCAGTGAGCACTATGTCTGGTTTATCCGCCTCAAGCATTATTTGTGCTTCATCAAAATCCAGTGCAACTCCTGTGACGATATATCCAAGATTTTCTAGCATCATTCGCATGTCTTCCGCAATGATGAGTTCATCT
>Ga0181602_10005163_pt1 | contig 9887 bp, 8 predicted proteins | sample 041ome_14_FD_148640 | JGI IMG/M metagenome (GOLD analysis project Ga0181602, IMG submission 148640) | Coastal salt marsh microbial communities from the Groves Creek Marsh, Skidaway Island, Georgia - 041408US metaG (spades assembly) | ecosystem: Environmental > Aquatic > Marine > Intertidal zone >...
GTGCTGGCAGACGGTAGCTCTGGTATTTACGGTTCCGATGCTGTGGGTGGTGTAGTTAATATCCTGTTGCGCAAAGAATTCGACGGTGCAGAGGTCATGAGCCGTATTAAATTTGCGGATGGTTTCGAAACAGAGCAGTTTGGCTTAGTGCTTGGCAAGACCTGGGATTCAGGCTCCATTATGGTGGCGGGAGAAAGCAACAATCGAGATTTCTTGTTTGCGTCAGATCGTGATTTTTATACTGATAATCTGAGCCCTTGGGGAGGCCCTGATTTTCGTACTACTAGTACCGCTCCTGGTAATATCACCGTGGGCGGCGTGAGTTACGCCATACCCAACGGAGACGGTGAAAACTTAACCGCAGGCGATTTCACTCCAGGCACTCGCAACTTGGAAAGCCGCTACTTGGGTGCAGGTATCCTGCCAAAGCAGGAGCGTCAAAGCGTTGCTATGACGTTTGACCAGGAAATCACAGAAAGCATCAAATTCTACGCGCAGGGGTTCTACGCAGAGCGTGACGGCGTGTTGGCTGGTGGTGCGCTGACAGGGCGTTTCAATGTTCCAACGACCAACCCGTTCTTCGTAAATCCCGGTGCTGACGGTGAGACTGTAACAGTCGATTATTCCTTTGCTAACGAGCTTGGTTATGAGAGGAGTGAGTCTTCCCAGAAGGCCTTTCACATCACTGGCGGTTTTAATATGCAACTGGGCCAAAATTGGTCTGGCAACGTCTTCTTCGCACATGGTGTCGATGAAGAACGTTCCTATACCCGTAACCTAGGCCAAGGTCCTGCGGGTGCAGCGTTAGCGGCTGCGCTGGCTGATTCCGATCCGGCCACAGCATTTAACCCGTTTAGTTCTACGGGCAACAACAACCCTGCAACGATCAATACATTCCTTGGCGGCCTTCAAGTTGATACTGATTACACGATTGACGAATATGGAGTGTCTGCAGACGGACCGTTATTCGAAGTACCAGCAGGTACCGTTAGTATCGCTGTCGGCGCTGCACGACAAGATATAAATTGGAAAGACCTCGCTCCTTTTCAAACCGATACCGATCGCACAGTTGACTCTGTGTTTGGGGAGGTATTTATTCCAGTCATGGGCGGTGACCGTCCAGAGCTCAATTTGTCATTAGCCGTTCGTTATGACGACTATAGTGATGTTGGCGATACGTTAAATCCGAAATTGGGTATTACATTTAGCCCTTCAGATTCACTGACTTTACGCGGCAGCTACGGTAAGTCTTTCCGTGCGCCAACGCTTTCCGATAAAGGCTCTCCCTTTAATCAGTGGAAACCTGTGGGCAGTGCGCCATTCGGATTTGTTGACGCAACCGGCGCAGAGCGCAATGTGCTTTACATTCGCGGTGGCAATCCCGATTTGTCGCCAGAAGAAGCTACCACGTGGTCTTTTGGTGCCGATTTCGAGCCAGTATCGGTTGAAGGTCTTTCGCTCTCCGTTACCTACTATAACATCGATTACACCGATCGTATTGCAACACCTGGTAACAATTATAATGCGCTACAACTCCCGGAATTAGCACCTGTTGTGTTCGCGAATCCTGACCAAGCGCGGATTGATGAGATCGTTAGTCAAGGTCTATTTAGTCGTCCAATTTTTCCAAATGAAACAGTTGAATTCATTGTTGATGGACGCAAAGTTAACTTGGGCGCGAACGAAACGGACGGTTTAGAGTTTATTGGTAACTATGAAAGCAAAGCAGATTGGGGAACGTGGCGCGTAGGTATTAACGCTACAAAGATCCTTTCTTTTGATCGCTCGATCATCACGGGTTCTCCATTGCGCGATGTTTTAGATACTATTAACAACCCAGCATCCTTTATCGCCCGCGGCTATGTTGGCGCGGATATGGGTGATCTCTCAGCCACTGTGGTCGTCAATCATTATGGCGGCTACGACAACGACACCGTTGCGCCAGTTCAGGGTGTGTCTTCTCATACTGAAATGGACTTGGCCTTGCGCTACACGATGGAACAGCCTTTCTCATTTGTAGAAAAGCTTACCTTCTCACTGGATGTACAGGACCTGTTTGACAACGATCCTCCATACGTACAAAACGGTACCCTAGCATTTGATCCCAATGCTCATAGCCCTATCGGACGCACCGTCTCGATTGGCGTACGCGCAGGGTTCTAAGCTAAAAAGGCCGGCAAACTTGAATCTGCCGGCCTTCTCTTATCTACGTCAAGAGTGAAGTAAAAAAGACGCCTTTTTTAGCTAAGTATCTACTTAAAGCCGATAAGGGGCGCCTTTTTCATTTGGCTTTTATCTATTAACAGGAGGATCACTTAATGAATCATTATTCTCAGATTCTTCTGTTTTTAAGCGCGCTATGCTTATCATCGTTAGGTTGCGCTGTGAGTGAACCAGCAAAAACAAACCCTGAAAGAAAGACTGCTCTAGAGCAGCTCAGCGTTACCGAGCCAGATAAAACCGATACCTTACCAGCAAAGCTGTTAGTAAAGCCTGTGGGCATTATTGGCAAGACCTCTGGATCGGGAGCATATCCGGCGCATGCTGTTGCAGACGATGGTATGCGGATGAACACGCTCTATGTGCCAGCAAATTATCCTGATGAGAAATTACCCCTACTGATATGGGGAAACGGGGGTTGTTGGGACAATGGTCTGGCCTACAGTATGTTTTTACGAGAAGTAGCCTCGCACGGATTTTTTATTGTTTCGAGCGGCTACCCTCGCTTTGAACGCGACGTGGTAAAACAAGGCGAAATACGGTCAAATAATGATCAGGCATTGGTAAGTAGTTTACCTAATACGACCGTTGCCAAAATGCTCTCTGCTATAGATTGGGCAGAAGGTCAAAACTCAGATCCGCAAAGCCCCTATTTCAATAAGATAAACACTCAAACAATTGGTGTTATGGGTACAAGTTGTGGAGGTTTACAATCGATCACTGCGCTCACGGATCCGCGAATTAGCACGGGTATTGGTTTTAATACCGGAATTTTACTCGAGCCACCGCCGCCACATTTTGCGCATAATAAAAATTTGCATGGCGACAAATCGCTACTTCAAAAACTGCAAGGCCCCATTGCCTATATCAATGGAGGGCCTCAGGATATTGCCTACAAAAATGCGATAGACGATTTTCAGCGTATTGAGCATGTGCCAGTATTTTTTGGTGAGAATGGCGTTGGTCATGGCGGTACTTACTTGTTTGATGAGAACGGTGGCGAATATGCTCAGGTAGCGGCACACTGGTTTGCATGGCAACTTAAAGGTGATACTGACGCAGCGAAGTGGTTCGTTGGCGTTGATTGTGAACTATGCACAAGAGACGGTTGGACAGTAAAAAAGAAATCTATTGAGTAGATTATTTTCTCAGTTGTATGGGTTTACACTCTATATGTCCAATCAAACGATTGTTAAGACAAGCTAAAGAGATGTACTGATGAATAGAATCAGAATTGGCTGGCTATCAATCCTAACAGTCGGAGCAAGTGTGGCCTGGTGGGCACTGGCAGATTCGGATTATAACGTTCGTGGCACTGAAGCTGCAGTAACAGTTGAAAACTCATGGTGGGCCCCTGGTGAGGATCGGATTTTTCCCGCCTATAGTGAATATGAGAATGAATCAGGCCGCATTGGTATTATTAACCAGTCTGGCCCGATAGACACAAAAAATCATCCGTTCTTTAAGCCCTTAGGTACTAATGGAAGAGCCTGTGTAACCTGCCATCAACCTAGCGACGGTATGAGTTTGTCTGTCAAAACCGTCCGCGAACGCTGGAAAGCAAGCGACGGTAAAGACCCATTATTTGCCGCGTTTGATGGTTCTGATTGCCCTGATTTGCCACAGAACGAAAAGAGTTCGCATTCTTTATTGCTCAACAAAGGACTTATCCGGATAGGCATGCCGTGGCCTCCTGAAACATACAAGCCCGACCCCACAGAGCCAGAGTTCGATATCGAGGTAGTACGTGACCCAACAGGCTGTAATCTGAGCGAAGAATGGGGCCTTAACAGTGCTAACCCGACTGTTTCAGTTTATCGTCGACCACGTCCTGTTTTAAATATTGCTCACATGGTGGAATTGCCACACGGCGTCGGGCCGCACAATGTATTTTTCTATTCAGATAAAAACTTGTTACCGAAAGATCCTGAAACGGGGGAGTTTGTACAGGGCATACTTATGGCTGATGCGCGTGGATTAACGCCCAGAAATCAGGCTAAAGATGCAGCAAAAAATCATTTAGAGCTAAAGCGACCACTGACTGAAAAGGAGCTGCAGGCGATTGAGGAATTTGAACTGCAACTCTTTGGTGCACAGAGTTTTGATAAGGTCGGTGGTAGCTTATCTGGTTCATCGACCCCACCGGGCTTGGGGCCACAGGCTCCGGCGAATATTCCGCGAGGGCGCTTGGGGAATAATCCGGTAAATAAGGTGTTTGGTGATTTCTCCATGTGGGAAAATCTTGATTCTGATCCCGCTAGTGGAGCTGACGAGGAGGCGCGTTTTAAAGCATCGGTAGCGCGTGGCGCCAGTGTGTTTTTTAATCGCCGTTTCTATATTAACGATGTAGGTGCATACAACGATAAAGGTCTGGGCAATCCGTTTAAGCGTTCCTGTGCCAGTGGCTGTCACAACACCTTGGGCATGGGAATGGACATGGGACCATTCCCGATGGACCTAGGACTGAACAATCTGCCATGGCAAAACACCCGTGATGATCTACCGTTATTTAAGGTCACCTGCCATGAAGATGCCATACCTCAGTCCTATTTGGGGCGGATTATCTACACCCACGACCCGGGTCGAGCGCTAGTAACTGGTCGTTGTCGCGATGTAGGCGCCGCTATGACTCAACAGATGCGAGCCCTCGCAGCACGCGCGCCTTATTTTAGCAACGGGTCTTCTGATACGCTCAGAGAATTGGTCGATTTTTATGATCGCCGTTTCAATATTGGATATAGCGAGCAGGAAAAAAATGACCTCGTTAACTTTATGAGGACTCTATGAAACATATCGTCCGTATGGTTTGTTTAGCTTTGCCATTCATGCACGCGACCGCTTGGGGCAGTGACTATATTAATTTTATAACCTGCCCGATTGTAAGAGACGTTGGACCCAATGTAGATGCTTGTTTTTATGCTCAATATCAAGGTGAAACCTATCATTTGAATCCTGTCGGGGTGATTGACTGGGGCAGGCCACAACTTAAGCACCGGCTCTTAGTGGAAGGCGAAGTAACCGATGATGCAGAGTATTGCGGTGGCAAACAAATACGAGGCCGAATTACGGTACTTCCCGACATCGACTTGTCATGCAATGAATATACGCCATTTCACGCTAGTATTGTTGGGAAGCAACGACAAGATAAACGCGCAGACAATCCTAAATACCGAGAAATGTTTGCCATGATGGAAAAAGATCCCTCGGTTTCCGTTCAGGCGGTACCCTTGGGCGTGCCCATGGAATCGGCAATCAAGAAAATAATAAGTAGCAATGAAAGAGAACTGACTATCTATTTTCCCTACAACCGCGACCGTATCGACGGTGTTACCGCAGGTGCCTTATTGGCCTTTATCGATCCTGAACGCGAGGCTTTTGAACGTATCGCAATACAGAGTTACCAAGCGCAAACCTTATTGGATTCGGGTGAACGTTTGAACGAGAAAGAAGGCATGGCTGCACAGCGGGCAGAAAAGCTCGTTAGAATTTTGTCGGGCCTCGGTATTAGTGAGAAAAAATTGGATGTGGTCGTCGATGGCAACAATATTAACGGTAACGGCATGCATGACTGGAAGAATAGGCATATAAAGCTCATCCTGCAGTAGTTCTTTCTGTATTTATACTGTTCTGATTCATTATTTTGGGACGATAACATGTTATACCACCGCTTACTGGGCTTTTGTATGCTGGCAACCTCGCTTCTAACTGCGTTGCCGATTTCAGCTGAAACACTACAACTTTACGAAGGTATTGCACCTGGATCTGAACAGTGGCAAAGGTCGGAAACGGTAACCTTGCGAGACGACGGCACACAGGTTTTTTTTAATGTACGCAGTCCAGAAGTACAGGTTTATCTTCCGTCTGAACAGCGAGCTAATGGTACAGCTGCCATTATGTTGCCAGGTGGCGGTTTGCGTATGTTGTCTATCGGCAACGATACGCAAGAGACCATTGCCAAGCTGAACGAGCAAGGCGTGGCGGTCTTCCTGTTAAAGTATCGTATTTTGCAGCGAGAACCTGATACGAAAAAACGCAAAAAAAACAGCGGTCCAATACAATGGCCAACGTTAGAAATAAATAATGCTAACGCGAATCCATCACCTAACGATGATGAGCTTAATAACGTTCTTAAATTAGCTGTAACCGATACCCAGGAAACTTTTAAATTGATACGCCGCAATGCTAAAAAATGGCGGATAAACCCTGAACGCATTGGTTTTATTGGCCGTTCCGCCGGTGGCGGAGTGGCATTGGCAACGTATATGGCTAGACAAGATGACGTGCGGCCAGCATTTATAGTGTCGGATTTTGGTCCATCATTAGTGGATATAAAGGTATATCCCGATGCGCCACCCCTTTTCATTGCGACAGAAACCTATCATGGTCCCGTTACTGATGGTTTGCTGCAATTAGCACAGCTTTGGCGCAACGCTGAACGCCCCGTTGAGTTGCACATGTACAGCGTAGCGGCTTTTGAGATGCCCGTTGCCCTTTGGTTAGATCGTTTGATTCAGTGGTTAAATGAGCAGGGTTTTGGTCAGTAATCTAGTAGGTGGGGCTTGGCCGCTATCCTTAAATTCTTGTCGGTCTGGAAAACCAATGCCGCTCCAGACCGTTTTTGTTAAGTGAATGATTTTTTATAGACACTGGAAGGAGTTACTGTGAACATAATATCAAATATTTTTAGGGTGTTTCGGGTCGTGATGCTAAGCGGCATCGCTTTAATCCTCGTATGTCCGGTAATATCCGCTGCTGATTTAGTTGAAGTTAATGCCAATGATGCAGCTGCGCAGCGTTGCGCTAATCTAAACGATATATCTGTTCCTGGATACGATCTGAGTGTTGTCAGTGTCGATTATATCGACCATCCAGATAAAATGCCGCCACCCAAACGCCCGGGGCGTGCTGTAAGTAAAGATGCTTTTGTACCTTACTGTCGTCTAGAAGGTGTTTATGAAAAACGCACGGGGGTAAATGGCAAACCTTATGCGATAGGTTTTGCCGTAGCCTTTCCTGATAATTGGAACGGGCGTTTTCTATTTCAGGGAGGTGGAGGCCTAAATGGTATTCTTTTAGAACCAATGGGTGCACTAACAGCAGGTGATGTGACGGCCTTATTCCAAGGTTATGCCATTGCCAGTACTGACGCGGGTCACAAGGGTGTTGTGTTTGACACGGGCTTTTTTGAGGATCAGCAGGCGTTACTTAATTTCTATGGTCAGGCTGTTGCCAAGACAACGAAATTGAGTAAAACGCTCGTTTCTGATTATTACGGTGATGCTCCCAAGTATAGTTATTTCGTCGGTTGCTCTACAGGGGGTAGAGAAGCCATGACCATGTCACAGCGCTACCCTGATTATTTTGATGGTATTATTGCCGGTGCGCCTGCACGTACCACGAATCTATCGGAAATTGGCGATCTCTGGTCGGCATACGCTTTGCGTCAGGCAACTGATCCGGGCGATGAAAATCCGTTTTCACCTGTAGAACAAGATTTGATCGTTGATCGCTTAGTTGAGCAATGTGATGCGCGAGACGGTTTAAGAGACAGATTAATCTTTGATGTTACAGGTTGTGACTTCGACCCTTCTGACTTGATTTGTAAAAGCGGCGAGCAAGTAGGGCAGAACTGTTTGTCGACAGCTAAAGTGGAGGCATTAAAAGCAGCTTTTGCAGGTCCAAAGCGAGCTAATGGTGAAAATGTATACCCTGGTTTTTATTTTGACACCGGGATCTCCGCCAAACCGGAGAAAAGTATACCTGGCTTGTTGCAGGCTATGGGTAGTCCTCTAGGGGCTTCACGCTTGTCTCAGCCATTCGATATTGAGGCTGAGCTTGCTTTTGCAAAAGACTATCCCCTGGCACCGGGTAATGCTACGTTGTTAAACCATAGTAGCTTTGCTGCCTATGGCAATAAATTAATGTTCTTTCATGGCGTCAGTGACCCTTGGTTTTCAGCCAAGGACACCGAGCAATACTTTCAGCGTATGACAGCAGCGAATGGTGGTCATGAAGCAGTTAGTCAATGGTCGCAACTCTATTTAGTACCTGGAATGGGGCACTGTGCTGGTGGTGAGTACGCGTTGGATAAGTTCAATATGTTGTCAGCATTAGTCGACTGGGTAGAAAACGATATCACACCGAAATCTGTGATAGCTACAGGGAAGGCCATGCCGGGTGTCAGTCGTCCTCTGTGTCCTTACCCTCTTGTTACACATTATTTAGGTCGGGGCGATACAAACAGCGCGTCATCCTTCGAATGTCGATAACGTAAGGATTTTGATGTTTGGTGTAGCTAAGCTCGGCCGCTCTCGCACATCCATGTGCTCCGCGGCAGACACACATCCTGTGTGCCATCGACCCGCTTTCAGCGGTTCTCTTTATGAAAAACGCCACCGTTTCGGTGGCGTTTTGCTTTTCGGTCTCAGACGTTGGATTGCCGGCCCTCATAAATAGCTTTCAAGAGTTTGCACTGATTAAAATACGTGTTCATGTGAACGTTGCACCATCCGGCATGCGCTTGGTTATATTTGTATCACCGATGCATGGGACTCAAGAGCCTGACGTGTTTGCTCTTGATGGCTCTGATTTCGCGTGAGTTAAGTTCGTTCAGTGAGCTGGTTCAGACAAATGACCGCATCGTGCGCGCGCGTTGCCGGCACAAAGATATGGTCGTGGTAATACGCAGCCACAACATTGGCGCAAATTCCCCTCGATGCCAGAGCTGACGAGACTGCCGCAGTTAAACCTACCGCAGCGAGGCTCGAGTGAACCGATAATGAAATCTGCCTATACGTGCCGTCAAAATCCAAGTCAGCTTCCTGCGCTCTCGACTTTTCAAGAATCAGGGTTAGCCCCTCTTGTTCTTTGAATGTCGCAATTGGGTTCAGGCTGAGATACTCCCTCAGGTCGCCTGGGACCGTGCAGAACACGAAATCTTCGTCCTGTAATTTCGGTGCGAGTGCTCTCAGCAGGTCGGTTAGATTCGTGAGTGCGGGCATGGCTCAACGTCCTCGTAAATTAAATGGCTAGGTTGCGCACAATTACGCTCATCGATAGGAATATCCATAAGGTGTTAAATGCAACCAGCGTGGGTAGTAGCTTTTTCATGGATGCCCATATAAGCGCCGCAGAGGTAACGAGAGTTAAGATATGCAGTTCCCATATCTCGATACCGAAAACCAAGCCGGGTACGATGACTGCGGCTTTAGTGGCCCATGCGAGGAATTCAACGACGTTGTAGTTAGTCCAATATTCACGATTCCCAAACAGCTTATAGCAGTCTTTAATCGCTTTCCAACCCACTTGGTTGTAAATGAATATCGTGAGGAGCGTGGCTATAGCCATAGCAGCGATATAACCGTCGGGGAGTTCGATAGAGTTCATGGAGATGGTCCATAGCTTTGATCTGGTAGGCTCATTTTAACGCCTTTCATCACGGCGGACTTTACTGATTACACAGGTTTATATCTATTTTGATGAATTCAAGCCATCGCTTCGTTCAGATCTGGCAAGCCTCAATTGTCCATTTTTTGACAAACTAGTCTTTCGTATTGCTATAGAATCAAACCAAACCAAACCAAATAAAGCGAGGTTACGATGTTAGATGAGGCCCTAGCGGTATTTCAGACCGATTACGTCCTGCTCGCTGTCCCTGTTTTCGTTCT
>Ga0181602_10005173_pt1 | contig 9878 bp, 7 predicted proteins | sample 041ome_14_FD_148640 | JGI IMG/M metagenome (GOLD analysis project Ga0181602, IMG submission 148640) | Coastal salt marsh microbial communities from the Groves Creek Marsh, Skidaway Island, Georgia - 041408US metaG (spades assembly) | ecosystem: Environmental > Aquatic > Marine > Intertidal zone >...
TTCTATTCTCTAAAATACTAATCTCTCTCTCTCTCTCTCTCTCTCTCTCTCTCTCTCTACCCTCGGCTTTCAAATCGAGTTTCTTTTAAATCGCTCCACAACCATAATCTATCTTTCAGTTGCCTAATCTTACACTGTTCGATTTCATCAACTTTCCTTCCAAACTTGTAAATCCCGACCGTCGGCGTCCAACGCATGAACTTGGCCGTTTCCGGTAATAAATCCACGTCCGTGAATATAAACTCTGAATTCGGATACTTCTCCGCCTCGTCGAACATCGAGGGCGAGAGTTTGTGACAGTGTTTGCACCAACTCGCGCCAAAGTTTACGACGACGAGTTGTTTTCCTTTCGTCTCGTGGAGTTTCTTTTTGAAATTTTCTTCGCCTTTAATCACGGAGACGTTCCGGATGATTTCACTCGTAGTAGCAGTAGTACTAGTAGTACTAGTAGTAGTAATTTGTTGTCGTTCTTGTCGTCGAAGAGGGTTACGAGAAGAGGACGAAGACGCCATCCCGTCGTCGTCGTCGTCGTCGCCACCGCCGCCGCCGCCGCGCGAGAGGAGAGTGCCCCTCATGCGCCTCTCCTTCCCTCTTTTTTTTTCTTCTCTCCTCTCTTCTTTTTTGTGCGGAGAAGAAATCACTCAGCAGCCGCTTGCTGAGAAGAGAGAAATCTTCTCTCTCTCAGCAGCTGCTCAGTCACATAAAATTCTTCAATCTTTGTTTCTCTCTCTCTCTCTCTCTCTCTCTCTCTCTCTCTCTCTCTCTCTCTCTGACTCTGACTCTGACTCTCATCGGTCGCGGAGAAGCGAGCTAAAATCCTCCGCTTTCGTTTCTGCCTCGCATTCTCATCCGTCGTGGACGTTGCGGCGAACATTTTATAAAACTTATCAAAGAAGAAGAAGAGAGAGAGAAGTTGAGAAAAGTTTTTCTCTGCTCTTGCTCTTTCTTTTGTGAAACAAAAATCAAATCAGACGTTTTGCGCGCTCGACGCGGGCAGTTTGACGGCGGCCAACCGGGGCGTCCCGTCCAAATGAGTAATAATAGCACTAACAGTAACAACAACGACGGTCAGCTCAACGCCATCAACAGCAGTCCGAAATCCTCCTCATCAAACATCATCTTTGGAGTGGGAGGAGGAGGAGGACAGAAGTTTTTTGCTTCGAAATGGCTGACTTTGCTTCTGTCTCAGTTGGTGATGGTCTCCTCGGGCGCCTTGTACTGTTTCCCTTTGTACTCGCAGACTATGAAGGAGAGATTAAATTTAACGCAAGAACAGTTGACGTTTATTGGGACGTGCGGGAATTTCGGGGCGTTCTTCTCCGTTTTAGGCGGGATGTATTTCGATCGATTCGGGAGTAAGGCGACGTTATTCTTGGGAGGGACGTGTAAAATAATTGGGTTCGGAATGACGACTATGATTTTGCGAGGAATCATTTTCCCGCAAACCGTCTTTTTCTCGAGTGTAGCTGCGTATATCATGGGAACTGGATGCTCGACGAGCTTAACTGCCGCGTTAGGAGCGAATTACGCGAACTTTACGGACAAGACGCAGCACGGGAGATTAGTCGGTTTAATCATGGCATTTTTTGGTTTATCGAGCGGTGTTTTTAGCATAGTATTTGACGTATTTTTCACAAACACCGGGAGTGACATCGGGAAGAACAGCGTAGCTTTTGTGCAATTCTTGGCGGTATTTTGCGGCGGCGTCGATATTTTGTGTTCAACTGTCGTCGGCATTCCGAGAGGTTTCGCTTTGCCGCCATCATCCACTCTTGACGAGATGAACAGTTCTAACGCCATGAACATAAATAACGAAAGTAGTAGGAATGCAGGATCTATGGTTGATGATTTTAAACGAGCATTTGTAACGGGAACCTTAACCGTTGACGATCGTTTGCGTTGGAGCTTGACGATCACGGCAATAGGCGCGGTACACGTCGCGGTTTCTGGATACTTGGCACACCAATTCGGGTCGCAAGCCACATCTCCGTTTGCGTTATTTATTTTTGCGTGCATCGCGTACTCGTTGTATCGAGTGACAACACTAGGCACAAACTCGTTGTTGCGTCACAAGAGCGAATTAGTCGCCGTGAGTTCGGTGGTTTCGACGGATCAAAAGTCGTTGGAGATGAAATCGATGGACGACGTTGAAAATCCGCAAAGTGCTTCGAGCAACGGTCTCAACAAAAAGACAAATTTGTCACCAACCGAGGTTTTGCAGGAGATGAACTTTTATTTGATCTTTGTCGCGCTCATGTTTTCGCTCGGATCTGGTGTCACGGTGATTAACAACTTGACGCAAATTGCGAAAGCATTCGGAGAGAATTTGCCGAGTTCGATGCCGTTGACGCTTCTGAAAATGTTTGCGTGCACGAACACGTTGGGTCGATTACACGCAGGGCATTGGAGCGATAAATTATCTAAGCGATCGGTGGATGGTAATGGTGTAAAAGAATCGCACTCCTCAAGAAAGCTGCGCGTGTTGGGAGGAACCACCTCTTCGAATATTGTTTCGAGCTTCATCTCAAACTTTGATACCTCTGGACGCGTCGGTCGCGTGAGGTTTACATCGTTTTTAATCGTCGGCGCATTTTTTGGTATGATTGCGTGTTGGACCGCGTCAGAAGATATGCCGAGTAGTATTTTAGCTTTAACTTTAACCATTGGATGTGCAGTCACGGGTTGGTTCTACGGCGCTTTGTTTTGGTCCATGCCAACGGTGACGATTGATATTTTTGGACCGAAACATTTTGGCGCGAACCGAGGCTTGGTTGGGTTAGCGCCCGCCGTCGGAGGATACCTCATGAGCACAAAGATAGCAGGTGCAGTGTATCAGTACTCCGCTGTGTTTGATGAAGGATGGAAGTGCACGTCCGGCCGCGTGTGTTATGCGCAGGCTTTTTTCATCAACACGATTCTCGTAGTCATCGCGTATTGTTCGATTTTAGTTTTGTGCCGAAGAAGAAACGAATAGTCATGTGTTTTACTGTTATTCTTGTTTTAAATTATTGATGATGTTGTACACGTATACAAATAGCAAATAAAGAAACGCATAATTAATCCCATCCGCATAATTTTGGTCGTATAACTTTCTCAAACACGCCATACGCCTCATCCGTAGATTCAGGTAAAACTGTCGGTAACAAACCGCCCTTCACTCGAAAGGTTATCAGAAAAGAGTTTGTCACGATTGCGTTGACAGTTTTCGGATTCACCACGATCGCTTCGACTTGCATCACGATATCTCTTTCGATATCATCCCCACTCTCGTCGTACACGTTCGTCTCTTTCAGTTCTAGAGTATCCTTATCGAACTCTCCCGGTTCGCCGACGTGGATGATGTGCGCCCGAAACCTCAACAAATCGCCAACCTCAACTGGAGCTCGAAAATCTACATCTGACATGTTCACAAAAAGTGGAAACGTGCCCGCGAATGTGTACGCATTCGCTAACGCCAATTCAAACCCGCGTCGCAATAAAAATCCACCGAATATCCGTCCAGATAAGTTCACTTGCTGCGGTTGCGCGACGAACAAATTCTCGTGCACCGTCTGCGAAGTCAAAACGGTTTTCGATAACTTCTCGTCCAACACCGCTCTCGAGGGCATCTCTTTTGCCACTCGAGACATTTCCCGCATCTTTTTAACCCACTGCTTCCGAAATACTCTCACTTCTTCGCGCATGGGCATTTTATCCATCTTTCTGTTCTTCTTCAACTCAATCTGTGCTTTAACTTCATCGAATGTTGCTCTCTGCTCCTCGGTCAGCGCCTTCACGTCCAACGGGTTCACCGGCGTCGCTTTACCAGTCGCGTTTGACCTCGCGGCGAATATAAAATCCGCTCGCATTAAAACATCGCCTCTTTCGTTTTTCAAATCGCATCTCACCACGATCGAGGACGTTCCAACGTACGCCACCGATCCGTGTAAAAACGTCTTTTGGTCTAACCGTAATTTTTTGAACTGTCGAATGTTATCCGCGCTCGCGGTGACCGCGTTCGGAGGCCTCGTCGCCGGGTCGTTGTCGTCAATGTGCGTAAACACGACGTTTCCAGCTAACGAGTCCATGTCTTCCAACACACGTCCGATTCTCGCCGTGTTCCACGGCGTCGCGTAATCTCTCGCCAACTGTTTATCGTTCTCGAAATCGTACAAAACCACGTGCTCTTTCACTTTCTTCATTTTCAAGACGGTTTGTTCCGGAGCGTGCGGGTGCTCTAAATTCATTTGCTCCAAGCGATCGTTCCACAAGCGCTTCGTGATGGCAGTTCTTTGGTGTGAAATGTAACCCATTTCAGAGGCAGCTGTCGTCGAAATCCATGTCTTTTGTTGACGATGATACTGATGATGATGATGTCTTTTCAGAAGTCGTCCCCCTCGGTGCGTCGTCGTCGTCGTCGTCCATTTATTCTCGTTGTTGTTGTTGTTGTTGTTGTTATCCACTTCTGCTCTTTTCGTCTTTGAAGAAATAACTGTCGTCGTCGCCTCGGGAACAAAACCAACACCGACGTCTCTTTGAAGAGACGACGACGACGACGTCGAGAGAAAGCGCGAATGCGGTCGTGGTGGTGCTGGTGATGATAAAAGCATCTCGCTGCTCGTTGGTATTGTTGTTGTTGCGCCGCCGATGGTGTTGTTGGTATTCTTCGCAGCGCATAGCGCTCTTACCATTCGAGCGGCGTGCCTTACCCGCATCGTGTTTGTTTTTTGTCGTTTTATCCTCTTCTTCTTCTTCTTCTTCTTCTTTCAAAACACCAAAAAAATCAAAATTTTAACTTTTGGAGAGAAAAGAGAAGGAAGAAAACAAAAAAGTTCCACAACGCACGTGTGCCAAACAAAAAAAAAATACGCGCGCGCGCGACGAATAATAATAATAAAATATAATATTAAGAAGAAGAGAGAAGAGAGAAGCGCCTCGCGGGGGAGGGGGGGATTCGCGATGACGACATCGACCGCAACGAGAACAACAGCAGCAACAACAAATGGTGGTGGTGGTGGTGGTGGTGGTGGTGGTGGTTTGATTTCGAGACGAACGACGAGCAACGGCGGGGCGAACTCGTTGCCCGGGGACTCGTTTAAAGAAACGTTCGTCGAAAGAACGCTGAAAACAGTCGACGTGTTTAAAAGAAACGACGCTTTAGACGAGTTTTCGAAAGAAGGCTCGAATAAAGGCGGCGTGTTGACGCTCGCGTTCGCGTACGTCGTCTTCGCGCTGGTGTTTTCGCAAGTGCGACAGCTCTTCGCGACGTCGATGCGGACGGATTTGTTGGTAGATCACGACATGGATCCGACGATGGTGATGAACTTTGACGTTTCATTTCCAAACTTAAACTGCGAACATCTCGCCGTGGACTTGGTCGATGCGGTTGGTCACAGGGCGTTTAACTTAAGCGGCGAGAGCATTTACAAGCACTCGATGTCTAAAGAGATTCCATATTTGGCTATCGAACACGCAACGATGGGTGTTGGGTCCAGGCAACATTTTCACGCCATCGCGCCGAAGTCGCTGCATCCGTTTTGGGAGGGAGAGGACGAAGGTACGCCTTTAGGTAGGATCGTGCCGGGCGACGAGTTCGATTACATCGTCGGCGATGACGATGAATACGACGATAATAAGAAGAATAAAAACGAAAATATCGTCGAGCAACGACGCGACGAGTACGGGTACAGGCGTTTTGCTTTGCTTTTAAACTCCGAAAACTTCAAGAGAAACGTCAACGCGCACAGCGTTCTTTTAGTGAACTTTCACGCGCCTTGGTGTTCGCACTGTGCAGCCTTAGCGCCGCACTACGAACGGGGAGCACAACTCGTACAAAAAGCGCTCGCAAAGTCCATGAACTCGAGGCTGTCAGCTGCGTTTGCTGGCGTCGACTGCACCGCGGAAGAGAATAAAAAGCTATGCGACGACGAAAAAATATTGGCGTATCCAACGATACGGGTCTACAGAGGCAGTTCGAGCGACGCGATTCTGCTCGATAAGAGTAAAGGGGATATTCGTCATTTCGAAGTTTATCACGGACCTAGAACGTCTGAAGCTATGGCTGAATTCACGCTGAGTTTATTGCGAACGTTGCGGGAAAACGACACTCGAACGACGAACGATGCGCCTTCCACGTCTTCGGATAAACGTGGCGGCGAAGAAGAAGCGCCACCGATAAATGTTCGCGCGCATCGTTTGGGTTACGATTTTGACAGGGATGGTCGACACGAATCCACCGTTCGCTCTTCTGGATGCACGGTGGAAGGCAGAATTCGTTTAGCAAAGGTTCCAGGAGCGGTGTTTTTTTCCGCTCGAAGTTACGGCCAAACTATCGATCTTCACCGCATCAACAGCACTCACATCATCAACCACTTCTCGTTCGGCGATTACGTGCCAACAACATCGAAGAAACGCTCGTACGTTCCGAAAAAATTTCGCAAAGCGTGGTCTTTAGCGTCTAAAGATGGCGGTGGTAAATTTGCCACAGAGAAAGGTTTCGCGGAAGGCGAAAATATTTTCGCTTCGCAGCACAAAAATACCATCCATGAACACCACATGCAAGTCGTGACACGTTCGATCGTTCCGTTGAACGCGGCGACGTTAACATTGAACGAATACACGTTCTCTTCGAACAAGTTCAAAATCTCGCCTTCATCTTCGCAACAAGAGAGTGCGTCGTATTTTGACAAAGAAGATAACGACTTCTCTGAAGGCGCTACGCACGCGATATCGAAGAGAGGTGCGTACGTCAAGTTTGCCTTTGCGATCTCACCAATAGCAATCTCGCACGTAGAAACAGAAAAAAATGTATTCGAATGGTTGATGGACTCTGTGACTATCCTTGGTGGCGTGGTCGCGTTTACGTTCGCGTTTGAGTCTATTTTGCACTCTGGCGTTCGTAAAGCCGCGAGAATGTATCGCAAAAGAATGTTGGGAGCCCCAAAGTGCACGTGACAGACGCACGCGCGACGAGAGACATAAATTCTACACACCTACGAATAGAATAAATAAACATAAATAAAAGGGAATCTAAAATCTACAACGTCGTCGTCGCTAACGACGGTTTTGGCGGTTCCGCGGGTCCGTCTTCGACCGGTTTCAACGCCGCTACAAACTCCTCCATAATTTCTCGACTATTCGCACACAACACGCGTCTCGCGTTTAAATGCATTTCCTCGCCGCTCGGATCGACCACGACGCCGCCGGCTTCTCTGACAATCACCGTCGCCGCGCAATTATCCCACGGTCCTCCGAACCCAATTTCGAAGAAACCGTCTACTCTTCCGCTCGCCACGGCGCACATATTCATTGCGCACGATCCCGTGCACCTCACACTTCTCGAGTTTTGCACCACATTCCTTATCCGTCCCATGATGGCGTCTATAGTTTTCTCGTCTCTCCCTACGCCGATTTCCGTGGCTATCAACGCCTTCTTCAACGTCGCCGTGTTCGATACCCGAATCGGCCGCGCGTCCGCCTCTTCGTTCAAGTCTTCCCCGACGACATTAATCAGCTGCGATCCTCTCCCTTTCACTCCGACAAACATCTCTCTCGTTATCGGATTAAACACAACCCCGACGACGGGTTCTTTATTCAAAGTCAAGCCAATCGAAACGCACGAGTTTGGATAGGAGTGAATAAAGTTCGTCGTCCCGTCGACTGGATCGACGTACCACGTCGGCGCGTCGCGCATTTCGGGAATAACATCCCCACACGCCGCGGTTTCCTCCTCTCCAACGATTAAATGTTCTGGAAACGTTCTCGTCAGGTACTCTTTGATCATCTTTTCGCACTTTTCATCCGTCAGAGTGACTAAATCCACGTCGTTTTTTTTACTGTTTTTCACTAAAGACGAGTCCGTCCCCCAGGCGTTTCGAATCTCCCTCCCGGCGATGAACGCGCAGTGTTTCGCCGCGCTCAGCGTCTCCTCCAGAAAAGAAGAAGATGGTTCTTCCATGGTAGTAGTTGTAGTAGTTGTTGTTGTAGAAGGAAAAGAAGAGTAAAAAGCACTAACTAGTTGTTGTTGTTGTTGTTGTTGTTGTTCGTTAAAGAAGAAGAGAGAATGAGGAATTTTTTGGACACAAAAAAGAGAGAAATTTTTATAAAATCGTGTGAGAGTTTTTTCGACGCTTCGAGGAGACAAGAGAGAAGAGAGAGAGGATCGATCTTCTTCTTCTTCTTCTCTTTCTCTTCATTTTCTTGTTTCGCGTGGAAAAAAGGAGGAAAAAGGATGGAAGGAGAAAACGACTTTGAGGACGCGGTGGCGGTGCGTTACGTGACCGTGGAAATCAAAAGCGACGCGTTTGATTCTCGCGCGGTGGAAACGTCGACGACGACGAATGGAAACGCGAATAAAATCAGAATCGATTCGAAGAAAACGGTGAGAGACTTGAAAGTGACCGCGAGCAAACGCTTGATTGATAACAACAACAACAACAAAAGCAGTAAACCGACGAACCCGAAATACATCTGTTTCCTGTATCAAGGCAAAGTTTTAAGAGAAGACGAGGAGCAGTTAGAAAAAGCTCTCGGATTGGACCGAAAGAAACTGAGATATGCGAGCAGCGGCGAGGAAGATGAGGGAGACGAAGAAGGAAACGAGAACGACGAAGACGAGGTGAAGATTGTGCACATGATCGTGAGGAAATCAGAACGCGAATTGGAACGAGAACGAGAAGAGAGAGAGAAGAAAAGAGAGGAGGAGAGAAGGAGGAACAGTAGTAGTAATAATAACAGCAGCAGTAACGACGATAGCAGCGGCGGCGACGCAAACGGGAACGTTTTGGCGAGCGAGCAACCACCAAACGCAACTTCGACGCCACAACCTCAAGCGCACCAACAATCTCCACCACCAGGCGTGGTGATGGTATCACCGATGGTGATGAATGCGTATAATGCAGCGTATAACGCGGCGTTTAGAAGTTTGCGACCGAACGCGACAGTAGTACCCAGATCGCCCGGATTGGCGTACGTGCAAACAAACGAACAATCAACTTTTTTTCAACAGCAAGACAACGCGACGAGACAAATAGGAAGCAGTGCCGTGAGTAACGCGAACACCGCAGTGGCAACAGTAGACGCGACTCCAAATGCGCCGCAAGGAGCAGGAGGAACAGGAGCGCCGGTAGCAGCTGGGGCGAATGCTAACAACAACGACGATCCAAACGTCATCATCGATCCGAATCAACCTTATCAACGCATCGTCAGAAGAGGGGAGAATGGCGAAGAGATTGTCGAAGTTATTCGAGTTATACAGTTTCGAATCGATGTAAAACTCATGTTAAAGCTCATATTGATCACCGCATTTGCTTGCCAAGACGCGTCGAAGAAGAAAATGGCCATGTACATCACGGCGGCGATCATCGGATACCTCTACCAAACTGGTGTTTTAGAATCTATTTGGGACGCTTTGTTCGGCGCCTACTTACCTCCCGAGAACGAAATGCAGCAAGGTGGAGGAGCCAATGCAGGAGCTAATAATAATAATAATAATAATAATAACGCGAGAGACCAAGGAAATGATAACAGAAATAACATCAGAAACGGACGTCGTCAGCGGTACCGCAGACCGGCGAATGTCGCCGGATACACGGATACAATGCCGCAAAGCTGGTTAGGCGAGTTGAAGATATTCGCCTATTCCTTTGTGGCCTCCTTATTTCCCGCGTGGAGAGTTCCGAATTTGCGTCAAAACGAGGTGAACAACAACAACAACAATAACCCGCAGAGACATCTTCATCAAGATTAATATAGTCATAGAAAAGATTTGTATCATCATCATCATCATCATCATCATCATCATCATCATCATCATCAACATCAACAACAATAAAAAAATAACGAACTCTCTTCGCTTCTTCAGAAAACAAAAAGTATCTCCTCCTCCTCGTCGTCGTCTC
>Ga0181602_10005176_pt1 | contig 9873 bp, 10 predicted proteins | sample 041ome_14_FD_148640 | JGI IMG/M metagenome (GOLD analysis project Ga0181602, IMG submission 148640) | Coastal salt marsh microbial communities from the Groves Creek Marsh, Skidaway Island, Georgia - 041408US metaG (spades assembly) | ecosystem: Environmental > Aquatic > Marine > Intertidal zone...
AGTTTGGACTGGGCACGGCGTTCTTTGATGGTGTGATACTCATCTTGATATCTGCATTCCTTGGAATGCCCATCTTTTTGGTGGTGGCCCAAGGGGTTTGGGGCATTCCCGATTTGCCTGTGTCTGTCTGGTGGGCAGCAGTGCGATCTGTGATCGTGGCAACCGCGTCGACGGTGTTGTGCTTGGGTCTTGCGCTGGCGCTTGCGCGACGCTGGGGCGAAATTATTGGCAGCGCAGGGATTGCTGTGTCGCCTTTGGTTTTAGGGGCAGGGTTATTTTTGATGATCCGCCCCTTTGCAAACCCGTTTGATATGGCTCTGGTGGTGACGATCATCCTGAACGCACTGCTTTCGCTACCATTTGTTCTGCGGATCTTGCGCCCCCATGCCGAAAGCATCCGCGTCGATTACCTGCGTTTGGCGCAGGCGATGAATTTAAATTCCGCGGCATGGGTGCGATGGGTTTTGATCCCACGATTGCGCCAACCTATTGGATTTGCGGCAGGATTGGCGGCAGCACTATCCATGGGGGATCTTGGCGTCATCGTTCTATTTGGCACATCGGACCATGCGACATTGCCATTGAAGCTTTATCAATTAATGGGGGCCTATCGGATGGAAGATGCGTCTGCGGTTGCGGTTGTTTTGCTTTTGCTGAGCCTTGCAGTGTTCTGGATTTGTGATCTTTGGGGAAAACGTCATGCTGATCTGTGAAAACCTATCACTCCGCGTGAACGACTTCCACATCGCGGCGGAAACCTTGGCACTGCCACCCGATGTCTATGCGGTTTTGGGTCCGTCGGGCGCGGGGAAATCCACGCTTTTGTCGGCGATAGCAGGGTTTTTAAAACCGGCCTCGGGTCGCATTCTGTGGAATAATATGGATATCACGCATCTGTCACCCGCACAGCGTCCCGTCGGGATATTGTTCCAAGACAACAACCTGTTTCCGCATTTGACCATTCATCGGAACTTGGCCCTAGCCCTAACGCACAAGGCCCGCATCACGTCAGACCAGGACCGCGCGATTGGGCAGGCTTTGGATCGCGTTGGCCTAACCGATCTGGCCCAGCGCAAGCCCGCGGACCTGTCAGGGGGACAGCAATCGCGTGCCGCATTGGCGCGGGTCTTGTTGCAAAACCGCCCGATTTTGGCATTGGACGAACCCTTTTCCGCGCTTGGCCCCGCGTTGAAATCGGAAATGTTGGAATTGGTGCGCGAGATCGCGCAGGACAACGGAACCTTGGTGTTGATGGTCACCCATGATCCAAGCGACGCAAAGCAAATCGCGCCACAGTCGATTTTGGTTGCCGATCATGTGATCCATGCGCCGCAACGCACCCATACAATGTTTGAACATCCCCCCGAAGCATTGGCGCGATATTTGGGGCGCGTGACCCCATCTTAGGCGCGATCACATCCATTTGATCCCAATATTTTAACGTGCGCGGGATTCATGTCGTTACCATTGACGAGACCAGATATGGATAACGTGATGATTGAACAGGCTCTGAATGACAGCGATCCAGAGATCTTAACCGATCTGTTTCGGATTCTGTCCGATGCGCAGTTTCATCCCCAAGCTGCCGAGGTGATGATAAACAATCGCCTGCCTTATGACGTTGATACAGTCTATGGGGCGGCGCATTCTGCGTTTGACGCGGGCGACATAGACACCGCATGTCATTTGTTTTCTGTGCTTGTCACGGTTTCGCCAAACACACGCGATTATTGGATGGGGTATGGAATATGTCTGCGATGTCAGGGCCACTTTTCGGCAGCACACGATGCTTTTTTGACCATCGTGTCCACGCACCCGAAAGATCTGGGCGCGATGTATCATCTGGCCGAGCTGTCATTGGCACAGGGCAATCTGACCCAAGCCCGCGCATGGGGACAAAAATGTTTATTGGCGGTGACCGATCCTCACATGCATCCGCTGAAGCCTGCATTGGACGACTTGTTCGCCAAGCTGCGCAGCTCATTCGATGGAATGCGATGATGATTGGCCCGTCAACAATCACGCGCCTGATCCAAATCACGGGGCGCACCGAGGTGGTACAAACTGTGTCCGAGATCGATTTTATTGCACGCCTGCAACCAGACAATCCCAATACGCCCGTCCAGCCGCGGCAACAACGCACCGATCAAAACACACCCCAAGGCAAAACGCCCGAGCATCGTCCAAGGGCGGAACAAGACACGATCGTCGGTCGCCAAGCATCTGCGCAGACCAATCCACCGACGGCACAGCGGACAGGTCCCGCATCGGTACCGCCACCCTTGGGGCGTGCGGGTACGTTGCAATCCCTGACAATGCCACCCGTTTTGACACCGCAAGCGATGACGCGCACCCCTACGCAACCAACACCGCCGGTGATCGCATCTGCGCCAAGGGCAACCAGTGGACCGATGGCCGCACAATCCACTCAATTTCCAGAAACCGCTGCTATTGTCACGGCGATTGCGACGGCGGTTGGTCAACTGACACGCCTCACAACGCAAGGGGATGCTGCGCCACCCCAAACACCATTCGTCCCGCAAACGGCAAATCCACCAAGCGCAGGTGCGCCCCCTCTTGCCCTGAACACCGCAGGACTTGGACCGGGGGCTGGCCCCGTCGTTGGAACAGAGACTGGCGCAAACGTGGGGACGATCCCACAGCCTGCTGGAACAACTGTGGTCAATCCGCCGCCACCTTTGCCGCAAACCACGGGACCCAACGCCACACCAATCACACAAGGCCAAACGGCGCAGCCTACCCCGCCAATGCAGGTGTCTACATCGCCCACTTCCCCAACGATGCCAAACGCAAGCGCGGGTGCTTTGCCGACACCAAGCGCGTCATCCGGCCAACCCGCACCAACAACCGCGGCGACTGTGCAGACACAGATTGCGCCCCCAATCAATAACACCGTGTCGCAATCCGTATCGCAAACGCAAAATATTCCACAGACTGTTATAAATCCTGCCGTACCCCCTTTGGCTGCCGCAGGTGCCGTGCCTTCTGCGCCGATCATGCCGATACCGCAGCAAACGCCGCAGGATGTTACATGGCTTTTGGCGGTCAATGCTGCGTTGGTTCCGGGATGGCCAAATGTCACGGGCCAACTGCAAAACATTGTGAAACAACAACAATCTGTGAAGGATGCGCTTGAAACAGCGGCACATCAGTTGCGCAACATGTCGCCCGATCAACGCGCAATGGCCTTGGCGCAACTGGGCCTGCCGCGTCACGCATTTGCGATTATTGAACGATTGGCGCGTCGATTGGCCAAATCCTTGGAAAACGATATCCCGCCAGATTTGGTTGTCGGATTTTTGATTGCGCTTTTGACAACGCTTGGCCACGTGTCCGACGCCCTGCGCTATGTCGATTCTATTCTGCGGAATGCTGATGCCGGCTAGCGTGCTTTTGACATTTGAACCGCCAAGATCCCCGCCGCAATGATCGATACGCCGATCACATCCAAAAATTGCAACTGTTCGGACAAGATCCAAGCGGCGACAGCCACGCCAAAGAACGGGTTCAAAAAGTGATAGGTGGATGCACGAACCGCGCCGATCCGATCCACCAAATAAAACCAAACCAAGGTGGCCGCCAAACCAGGAACCAAGGTCGTATAGATAAAGGCGATAATCAAACGGGGCGACCATGTGACGTCCCATGTTTCCAACGCAGCGGCAGGGCCAATCAAAACAATTGATCCCACCAACATTTGCAGCCCAACCACCATCATGAAATTGCCACCCGATGAAGCCCCGCGCATGGACAATGTCGCAACCGCCAAAGACAGGGCGCCTATTCCACATAGGATCAAACCAAACACATCAACATTGCCTTGAAACCGCGACCCCATAATCAATGCAACGCCCAAAATGCCCGCCAACAACCCAGCATAGCCCAAAGGCCGCAAACGATCTTGGAACACCAGCCACCCCGCCAGCGCCACAAGCAGGGGCATAGTCGACGCAATGATAGAGGCAAGCGATGCTTCGATTGTTTGCATCGCGACAAAGTTCAGACCGAGATAAAGCGCGTTTTGGCAAATCCCAAACACAATCACGCCCTTCCACTGTGCCCGTGTCAGGCGCCATGATTGCCCCATCATCAACGCCAGCGCGACGCCGATCGATCCCGAGATCAAGAACCGCAGTGCCAGCGACATAATCGGCGGGGCTTCGGCGACGATGATGCGCGCTGACGTAAACGCCGAAGACCACATAAACGCAAACGCGAGCCCCATCAAAACACTGCGGAAATCCATTTTATGCCTCATAAAAAATGCGTCACGACGCGCGACACATTGCGCAGAAAAAAATAGGGCCGCAAAGTGCGACCCCATCAAAAAACCAAAGCTATAACGGATTAACCGTTCACGCTGTCTTTCAATGCTTTCGCGATTGTCATTTTAACAACTTTGTCCGCAGCTTTTGTGAATGTTTCACCTGTTGCTGGGTTGCGCACTTGGCGCTCTGGGCGGGCGCGGCATTGGATTTTGCCGATACCTGGCAATGTCACTGCGCCACCTGCTGATACTTCGCTTGTGATCAAATCACAAATTGCGTCCAAGGCGGCCCCTGCTGTTTTCTTGTCTGCGCCCATTTTATCTGCAAGGGCTGCAACCAGTTGTGTTTTGGTCATTGGTTTTGACATTTGTTTTCTCCTTCAACTGCCCAACTTATGGGGCCTCGTGAGAAAGTTGTAACTGAATGTTGAAAGGGAACACAACAAATAGTGGCGTTTTTCTTGTTAAAAACATACTTTTTTTCCGAAAAACTGACTTTAGAGGAAGGCAGTTTCATTGAAACTCCTTAATTTTCGGCTTTGAAGACGCTCAATCGGCATATTCCGCAGAATTTCCATCGACCGAATTCCGATCATCAAATGACGTGAAACTTGGGTTTTATAGAAATCAGACGCCATTCCCGGCAGCTTTAGTTCGCCATGCAACGGCTTATCACTGACGCATAAAAGCGTACCATACGGCACACGGAACCGATATCCGTTGGCTGCGATTGTGGCGCTTTCCATGTCCAACGCAATCGCACGAGATTGTGACAGCCGCTGCACTGGCCCGCTGTTGTCGCGCAGTTCCCAGTTGCGGTTATCCACTGTGGCCACCGTTCCCGTCCGCATGATCCGTTTCAATTCGAACCCAGACAGCTGCGTCACCTCTGCCACTGCTGTTTCAAGAGCGATTTGAACCTCGGCCAAGGCGGGGACAGGGACCCATGCGGGAAGGTCATCATCCAGAACCCTATCTTCGCGCAGATAGGCATGCGCCAATGCAAAATCACCCAAGCGCTGGCTGTTGCGCAAACCCGCACAATGTCCCACCATCAACCATGCATGGGGGCGCAGCACTGCGATATGATCGGTCGCGGTTTTCGCATTCGACGGCCCGACACCGATGTTCACCAATGTGATCCCGTTCCCATCAGCCCGTTTCAAATGATAGGTCGGCATTTGGGGCAATTTGGCAGGGTGTTCCAAAACACCGTCTTGGATGGTGATTTCGCAATTCCCCGTACTGACAAAGCTTGTGTAGCCGCTATTTGGATCACCCAGCATTTTGCGGGCATAATCTTCGAATTCGGAAACGTAGAATTGATAGTTGGTGAACAGAACAAAGTTTTGGAAATGGCCTGGATCGGTTGCGGTGTAATGCGACAGGCGCGTCAAGGAATAATCAACGCGCTGTGCCGTGAAAACCCCCAAAGGTTCGGTACCGTCTGCCGCGGGCTTGGACACACCGTTTACAATATCGTCATTCGTTGTCGCCAGATCCGGCACATCGAACATATCGCGCAGGGTAAAATCCGCAGCACCATCATGGGGCACGGTCACACTACCCTCGCCAATCATCGCAAAGTGAAGCGGGATGGGCGTATCCGAGGGTTTGATCACAATCGGTACGTTGTGGTTTTCAATCAGCAGCTTCATCTGCTGGATCAGGTAGTTGGCGAATAATTCGGGATGTGTGATCGTGATTGCATATTCCCCAGGTTCGGGGACGTGACCAAAGCTTAGCCGGCTATCAACGACCGCGTATGATGATGTTTGCAGTCGGATTTCTGGATAAAATGCACGAAACCGCACCCCGGTTGGCCCGTGTTCAACAACATGGGCAAATTGATCACGCAGATATTGTGTGGCCTGTACATACAGCTCGACCAGATAGGCATGCGCCTTTGCGGGGTCGTCAAAAGATTTTGCAGGCATGACGGGCGCGTGTTCAACGGGGATTTTATTATTTTTCATTTGTTTTCCTTTTATCTTTCACCTTTCGCTCCTCAAAAGCTTTACGGATTGACAGGCGTGATTGTTTATTTAACCGTTGATTGTGTCATTCTATTAAAATTGGATCAAGCGATATTATGCCAAATGATAACCCCTTAGATACGATGTCCCCCGATGCGTTTGGCCGATCCTTGAAAGGGATGGGCGTGAATATCCTTGTGACGGATGTCACGCGGACAGTGGCGTTTTTGACGCGGGTTTTTGGCATGACCGCTCGTCAGCCCACCCGCGACTTTGCGATCATGACATATGGGACGCACGTGTTTCAGCTGCACGCAGATCACACATATCACTCACATCCTTTGTTGGGGCTGTTGCCCGAAACACCCCCACGTGGCGCAGGGATTGAGCTCCAGCTATATGACACAGACCCTGATGCTGCCTGTGACCGCGTTGGTGATTTGGGCACGATCCTTCAACCGCCCGCCGACAAACCGCATGGCTTGCGCGAAGCATTTATCGTTGATCATGATGGATATGTTTGAGTTCCATCGCGTCCGAAATAGGATTGCTTGACTTGGATCGCGCGCTGCATCACGCTGTGTATAATCACGATGCACAGGGGTAGAGCATGACGCAGCCGAACATGGATCATTGGCAAGAACGGGTTGACTTGGCCGCGGCCTTTCGATGGACCGCGCGGTTAAACATGCACGAAGGTGTGGCCAATCACTTTTCTCTGGCCATCAACGATGATGGCACACGGTTTTTGATGAACCCCAACCAAATGCATTTTTCACGGATCAAAGCGTCTGACTTGATCATCGTTGATGCAAATGATCCTGACACACTGTCTGGTCCGAATGCGCCAGACCCGACCGCATGGGGCTTGCACGGCGGGATCCACCGGCATTGTGCTCATGCGCGATGTGCGATGCATGTACATTCGATTCATGCGACCGTGCTTGCGTCATTGGCAGACAGCCGCCTGCCCCCCATTGACCAGAACTGCGCCACATTTTTCAATCGCTATGTTATTGATGACCATTACGGCGGTCTTGCCTTTGAAGACGAAGGCGAAAGATGTGCCGCGCTATTATCCGACCCGAAAAAGCGGGTCATGATTATGGGCAATCATGGCATCTTGATTGTGGGGGCAACGGTCGCAGAAACCTTTAATAGGCTCTATTATTTCGAACGTGCTGCCGAAACTTACATCCGCGCCCTGCAAACCGGTCAGCCCCTGCGCATTCTGCCCGACGACATCGCCGAAAAGACCGCGCGCGAATTGGAAACCTATCCCGAACAGGACGAACGCCACCTGTCTGAGCTCAAGGCGATATTGGACGAAGAAGGCAGCACATACGCACGCTAAGTCAAGCTTGCCTTGGGTGTTCGTGCATGTCAGTCTGGGGCGAACCATCAAGACATGGATTGCCAAATGACATCGCAACATACTTTGCCCCGGAACCCAGGGATGGCGCTTGACCTGGACTGGGCTTTGGGGATGGCGGCCAATACATCCGCCATTGAACGCCGCGCCGCGCAACTGGGGGCGCGCAGATCGGTGAAAAAGGCGCATCAGGCCGCATGGCTGTTGCGCGTTGTCACCTGTATCGACCTGACCACGCTGTCAGGTGATGATACCGCCGACCGCGTGCACCGATTGTGCGCCAAGGCACGCAATCCCGTGCGCCGTGATCTGTTGGACGCGATGGATATGCCGAATATCACCGTTGGCGCGGTCTGCGTTTATCATGATATGATCGAACCCGCAGTACAGGCGTTGTCAGGCACAGACATTCCCGTTGCCGCCGTTTCCACGGGATTTCCTGCGGGTCTGTCGCCCCTGAACCTGCGCATCGCAGAAATCGAAGCCTCTGTCGCAGCAGGCGCGCGTGAAATCGACATCGTTATATCGCGCCGCCATGTGTTGTCGCAGGATTGGCAGGCCCTTTATGATGAAATGCGCGCATTCCGCGCCGCCTGTGGCGATGCTCATGTCAAGGCGATCCTTGCGACCGGCGAATTGGGCAGCCTGCGCAATGTGGCGCATGCGTCGATGATTTGCATGATGGCGGGCGCTGATTTCATCAAAACCTCAACCGGTAAGGAAAGCGTAAACGCCACCCTGCCTGTATCCTTGGTGATGATCCGCGCGATCCGCGAATATCATGACCGCACTGGATTTATGGTCGGATACAAACCCGCAGGCGGCATTTCCAAGGCGAAAGACGCCTTGGTCTATCTGTCAATGATGAAAGAAGAATTGGGGGATCGTTGGTTACAGCCCGATCTGTTCCGCTTTGGGGCGTCGTCGCTGTTGGGTGATATCGAACGGCAATTGGAACACTATGTCACTGGCGCATATTCCGCCACACACCGCCATGCGATGGGGTAAATGATGAACGTGAAAGAGATTTTTGAAACCATGGATTATGGAACCGCCCCTGAATCTGCAACAGATGCGTTGAATTGGATCGCGCAGAATGGTCCATTTGGGCATTTTATCAATGGCTCAATGACCCCTGCTGGCAGTACCTTTGCAACATCAAACCCCGCAACGGGCGAGGTTTTGGCACAGATCACCCAAGCCACCCAAGACGATGTGAATGCCGCCGTCACCGCCGCGACGAGGGCACAGGCAAAATGGGAAAAAATGGGTGGACAGGCACGCGCGCGCATTCTGTATGCGCTGGCGCGGCTGTTGCAAAAGCACGCACGGTTGTTTGCGGTTTTGGAAACCTTGGACAATGGCAAACCGATCCGCGAAAGCCGCGATATCGACATCCCGCTGGCGCAACGGCATTTTTATTATCACGCAGGCATGGCCGCGTTGATGGATACCGAATTGCCAGACCGTCGCGCGATTGGTGTGTGTGGGCAAATTATCCCTTGGAATTTTCCGTTGCTGATGTTGGCGTGGAAAATTGCGCCTGCCTTGGCGATGGGAAATACCGTTATTCTGAAACCTGCCGAATACACGCCCCTAACCGCGTTATTGTTCGCACATATCTGCGGCGAAGCGGGTGTGCCCGCTGGCGTCGTGAATATCGTAACGGGCGATGGGCAGGTCGGTGAAATGATCGTAAACCATCCTGACATTCACAAGATCGCCTTTACCGGATCGACAGAAGTCGGCAAAAAAATCCGCAAAGCAACCGCTGGATCGGGAAAATCCCTGACGCTTGAACTGGGCGGAAAATCCCCCTTTATCGTGTTTGACGATGCCGATCTGGACAGCGCCGTCGAAGGCGTGGTGGACGCAATCTGGTTTAACCAAGGACAAGTCTGCTGTGCCGGATCGCGCCTTTTGGTTCAGGAAGGCGTTGCAGATCGGTTTTACGAAAAACTACGGGCGCGGATGGCAAAGCTGCGCGTGGGAAATCCATTGGACAAATCCATCGACATGGGCGCGATTGTGGACAAATCGCAACTGGATCGCATTTCCGCAATGGTCGGCGCTTGCGATGCAAACATCACCCAAGCCTCGATTGAACCCAGTAATGCAGGTCTGTTTTATCCCCCGACCTTGATCACCGGCGTCGGTACGGCCGATCCATTGATGCAAGATGAAATCTTTGGCCCTGTTTTGGTCTCAATCACGTTCCGCACTCCATCCGAGGCGGT
>Ga0181602_10005184_pt1 | contig 9862 bp, 8 predicted proteins | sample 041ome_14_FD_148640 | JGI IMG/M metagenome (GOLD analysis project Ga0181602, IMG submission 148640) | Coastal salt marsh microbial communities from the Groves Creek Marsh, Skidaway Island, Georgia - 041408US metaG (spades assembly) | ecosystem: Environmental > Aquatic > Marine > Intertidal zone >...
TGCTATGAATAAATTTCAATAAAATATCCCCTCCTGTCTCTCTCTCTCTTTCTAATTAGTATTATAACTGTATGGAGGCGACTTCGCAGTTCTTCAAACTCCTCCCGACCATTTCCTTGAAGAAGGTACTGTGACCAAACACCACGAACGTCGTCGATGGATGGCTTAAAATCCACTGCTTGAACTTACTCACTCGGCGTTGAAAGACGCGCGCGGGTTCGTTCGAGTTGAACATTTTTTCACCGGCGTCGTTTCGTTTCTCGTTCGTGTCCCACCACCAGCTTTTATCCGGGAGTTTGGATAAGGATTGGGCGAGTATGGGGACATCTTCGATGAGCTCGAGTTTGGTGCGGCCGATGTCGCCGGAGCAGGAGAGTTTCTCGGTGATTTCCGGTCTCACGATGACGGAGCGTCCCCACGCTTCGTGTCGTCGCTTTTCGTTTTCTTTCTCTTCTTCTTCATCTTTCATTGTTGCTACTTTCTTCTTCGTGCTTGCCTTCTTCCTCGAGGAGGCTGATAACGACCGCCTATTGCTAGTGTTGTTATCGTCGCTATTGATGTTATTGTTCGCTTTGCTATCGTTATCATTCGTCGGCGCGGTGTTTTCATCTGGTGAATTTGTCTCTTCCTCAGAAGAGGATACGAACGCGTACATCGCTTCTCTACCGTACACGCACGTCTCCATGGCCCGAGTTAACGGCGAAGTTATCCAAACTGCATCTTTTGGTATCTCGGACAAGAATTTACCCAACTCTTTCGCTTGCTTTACGCCTAATTCTGTTAATCGCGCGTCAAAAATCTTCGGTTCTTCCCAACTGCCCGGACCGGAAATGGCTTCGTTATACGTGCTTTGACCGTGTCGGACCAGGTGCACAGTTTTTTGCCCTTTGGAGAAAATAGGAAAGAAAACTCTCGATTTGCTGCCCCCGACGTTGCTGACAAATTTCCCATCGCTATCGCTATCGACTTCCAACGACGGTTGATTATTCAACACGGCCATGCGCTTATGTTTCTTAGTAGCGGCTAATGCCACCGTCGCCGTCGAAGTAGTAGGAGTTGTTGTCGTCGTCGTCTTCTTTGCTCTCGCGTCGACATCATCCTCTTCCTCCCTCAACGCCGCTAAAAAGTCCTTGCCCTCCTCGCTTACAATCTTCACTTCTTCTTCTTCTTCTTCTTCTTCTCCTTCTTCTTCTGATTCGTGCCCTGGCGATAAAATGTATTGCGAGCCTCCGTGTTCCCCGGGACTTAAGTTGTAGTCTCCCACTGGATGCGCCTCGAGCTGTCTTCGTATTCGTCGCCTTCGCATCGCGGCTTCCGTGGACGGAGGTAACTTGTCTTCCGTATGCGGTTCAGAAGACGCGTTTCCTCCATTGCCTCCAGTACTATTTCTTCTTCGCCTGTTTTTGATGTGTTTGTGTGTGTGTTGTGTTAATATTAAAAGAGAAAGGTGTCAGAGTATTAAAAAAAGCAGAGAAAAGAGACAACAAAAATTTTCAAAAATTTGAAAAAATTTTTACCTAAACCGTCCCGTCGTCGGTGGGTTACTCAACGAGTGTCTTCGAAGATCCAACCCGGGCGTTTCCTGGATATCGCTGGATATCGCGCTCGATGTAGTCGGCGTTTCGTTATTCGCTTGCATCATCATTTGCTTGGCAATATTCCTGGTGGTGGTGGTGGTGGTCGTCGTCGTCATCGCTGCTGTGTTTCTCGTCGACCCCGATGGTTCAAACCTTTGCATTCGTGCGTGTTGTTGTTGTTGCCGAATCACCGAGGACGAGGACCGGAGTTGCAAAAACGCAGACGAGGGACACGAGTTCAAAAGTTTTTTTCCCCTCTTTTTGCACGAGGAGGAGTTTTGTAAAATTTTCAAGGAATTAAACGCCGTGGACGGAGCTTTTTGTCTCTCCGTGAGCAAAAGGGGATTCGTGCTACTGTTCCTCCTCCTCCTCCTCGAAGAGAAACCACCGTTCATCTCTTCGAAGTCCCCATCGTCCTCGAACTCGTCGTCGTTGAACGCCTCGTCTTCCGATCGAGGGCGTTTGTGGGAGACGAGAACGCGAGGCGTTTTTTCCACCCCTCCTCTCGAGATGGAATCATCCATTTTTTTTTTCTTTTGTGTTTCAAGTGAGGAACGTTCGTCTGTTCGTCCCCTTTTTTGAATTTCTTCGACAAATTTTTCATTTTGTCTTTTCATCACTTTTTGTGTTTGCTCTGTGTTTCTGCAAAATTGTGGGGCAGTCTTGTTGTTGTTCTCATCACTTCTCCTCATCATCTCTTTTACAACACGCGACAACGACGCGTACACAACAACAAACAAACAACAAAAACACACGCGTAAAATTGTGATGCTCTTCTAAAGGTGGAGGGTAAAAGACACACTTTTAACTTTTATTATAGTAAAAGAATGGCGAAGGTTTTCGACGCGCGTTTAGAGCAACTTCGGGCGATTCGAAATCGAGAGAAGGAACGCGAAGAGAGAGAACGGAAAGAAGAAGAAGATGATGATGATGACAAAAATGAAGAAGAAGAAGAAGAAGAACAGGGAGGACGAATGTATAGCGAGGTTTCGCCGCTGAGGGCGACGCCGTCGACGAGTCATCGTCCTCATCGAAAGAACAACAACAACTTCGAAGAAGAAGAAGAAGAAGACAAAAATGCAAGTTTTTCAAAAAGGAGTCACCAACGCCGCCGCGCGACGAGTTTTAAGACGACGGGCGCGCCGATGTCTCCATCTTCGCCTCCATCTCCGTCGTCTCCGTCATCACCATCATCATCTTCTCCTTCTCCTTCCGCCTTCTCTGATTCAGACAACGACGACGACGACGACGAAGAAGGATACCGTCACCAACAAGACGTTTTGAGAGAGTCCGATGCGGTTGCGCGGTTGCGCTCGCAACTCTCGGACAAAGAGCTCGATTTAATCGAAATGCAGCAATCATACGAACGTTTGATGAGAATGACGGAGGAAACGAGAGATCTGTTGAAACAAACGCACGAAGAGAAGGACGAGTATCGCAAACACGAGGCCATCGCCGAACAATTAAAAATTCGAAACGACACGTTACAGTTAAAAATCGATGAATTGAGCGAAAAGTTGAAAAGAGAAGAGGCTTCGCTCGAACGCAAATCAAGAGCGTTGGATGCGGCAAACGTTGCTATCGACGAGTGTCGAAGGAAAATTCGAGACGAGCGAAGCTCGAAAGAAGACGTCAAGGCGGAATCGAAAAGATTGGCGGAGAGGGAACAGGCGTGTAAGAAAGTTTTGAACGAAGCTTTACGAAGAGCATCGGGTATGTTGAAAAATAACTACAACGAAATGTCTTTGATGACTACCGAAGACGAAACTTCGGTGGAAGTCGCGCAAAGAGTTGTGGACGCTATACGCGATATTGCCGTGCACAGAAGGATGATGGGAATTGGTAATAGAGAAGGAGATAATAGAGGTAATAATGCTAGAAATAACGACAATAAAAACTATAGCAGAAGGCGACAACGACATAAACGAAGAGGAATCTCATCTACGTCTACGTCCGGTAGCAGTAGCGAAACTGGAGATGATGATAATGATGATGATGATGGTGATTCCGAAGAGCTTGAACTAGAAGCTGAAGAGATGGAAGCGTTGGAAGAAGCGTTGGAAGCGGCGAGACGCTGGAAAAACCAAAGCGAAGAGTCCGAGCGACGGCGCGCGCGCGAAGTCGCCATAGCGAGAGAACAAGCGTCGGATTTACGGAAAACTATTGAAAAGTTGCGCAGAGAGGCGAACGAATCGAAAGAATATACCGACGAACTCGAAAAAATCGTAGAACGCATAGCGAAAAATGTGTCTAGGACAGATTTTGTCGAGCGATGATACTATTTATAAATAATAATAGATACTCATGTAATAATGTTCGTGATGTAATAAATAAATGTAGACGTTAGTAACACAGTATCTTTTTCGTTTCTATTCGCTATTCGTGTGAGTATTTGGCTAATACCAAGTAAGTCATAGTACAAGATTTTTGGTCTTTGCGAAATGCGACGACGCCATCAGAGCCCTCGAGAATTTCGCTATTGTGTTGATCATCGCGACAAATTCCGATCTTGTGATGACATCTTCGTTCATGAGCACCTCTTCAGGTAAGAGCAAGATTTTCAACGCAGTTCCAATGCCAAGAATCTGCAACTTTCCGTGTAATCTGCATTTCTGACACGCCACGCAATCGATGACTTCGGTGATATTTCGAAAAATGTCTTTGAACTGCATTTTATCGCTACCGCCACTATTCACGAGCACTTCGCTGGCGACTCCAACGTCGTTAAACAAACGCGCTTCGTCAAAGGCGTTAAAAAGTTCTTCGCATGACTTCCCTAAAACTTGCGGCGAATCCAGTAGCTTCATTTTCAGCTGCCTCGTCTTCTCGTCCTCAATCGTGTCCTGGCCTAAATCGGTCGGGAATTTTGCTAAAGCCGGCGTCGCTTTCCGCAAAGCTCTCAACATGACGACGAAAGAAAAGTGTAAATTCTTTAGGCGTTCGGGATGGTTCTCAAATAGCTGCGCAAATCTCGCAGGATCGGGAAGCCACTCTTCATCTTCGCTTTGCGGCGGATTCGCGTGTAACGCTACGTGAATGTTGACGCTCGCGTGCATCCCAGAGAGTAACCGATACAAAACGCGCTCTTCATAACACAAACCATCTTCTTTCTTTTCTCCTTTCAAACAGTTTTCCTCGTAAATCGCCTTCCAAACGTGCGATCCGTTATACCCCGTCCATCGCTCTGGGTTCAGTCGTAAGTTTACGTACGAAGAATGTTCCTCTTCCTCTTCTTCTATTTTTTTTCTAGTATCCTTGTTCTCTGGCGCGGTACAGATATCCAACCAAAACTTTGGGCTGGTTTGATTCTTTGAACAATCTTCCTCGTCGATGAAAGACGTCGTTTTATCTTCTTTACTCGTAATGGTCGTATCCACTGGATCTGAAAACGGCGCTCGAGGAATGGACGCTTTACTACTACTAGCACTACTACTACTACTACTTCCGAAGATATCGTCGAACCCGGCCGGTTCGGTCGAGAGCGAACACATCGTCGTCTTCGGAAGAACGTCCGCATTGACCTCCTTCTTATCGTTACTCTCTTCAAAATATAACCCATCTTCGCTCGGTTTCGCTTTACCATTCCCAAACGAAGCAGGAGGGGCCGAACACGACCCTTCCTCCTCTTCCTTCCCCTCTTTTCCTCCTCCTTTAATTCCATTTTGCCAATTTTGCCAAAACTTACACTCTCTCGTCAAATCCACGCGAAAGAGTCTAAAAAACGTTTGATTGCTCAACTCGGTCAACACGTCGTGTAAGTATTCCTCGTTGATGTTTTCTACCACTTTTGCTCCGCAGGTAAGTTCGGGAACGAAATCATTGTTTTGGTGGTGGTTTATGAAAGGATTCGAAAACGATTTCGACGACAGTAATCGATTTTTTGTCAAAAGCGCGGGGCCGACGCCGAAAAGGACGACGACGCCGAAAATGAAGAGGAAGAAGATGCGGAGAAGGAGTGGGAGGAGCGACGACGACGACGACGAAGTTTTCTTCTTCTTCTTTTTCTTCGTCGATGCGGGAGAAGAAGGAGACGCGCGTCTTCTTCGTCCACCAAACCCGTCGTCTTCCATTTTTCTTCTTTCTTCTTCGAATAAACAAACAACGAGGGGAAGGAGGAAAGAAAAATGAAGACGAAGACAGGAAGAACAGAGGAAAAAAGAACAGAAGCAGAAGAAGCAGCATTTCTTTCGTTTTTTTTTGCTCTTCTGTTTTGCCCTGCCTGTGTTTGCTGATTCTTCGATTTAAAAATATCTCCGTATCAAAGGAAGGAAAAAAAGCGTCTCTCACAGAAAAAGTCACTTTTCTTCTTTTTTATATCGCGCCGCATAAAACACGCGCTCAAAACGCGAAACACTCGCCACTATCTCGATCTAAAATACACATTTTTGATTCATACATACTTCAAGTAAAGAGATCTACTCGCGCTGCCATCAATGGCAGCTTCGCGCATCACCCGCAAACGAACAAACGCATCGTCATCTGGAAAGGCAAAAAAATTCCCTCCTCCATCTTCTTCTACAAAAAGCGTCCATGAAGTGGCAATTTTGAAGAATGAACAAAAAGATGAGGACAAAAAGCGCGATGAAAAACCTGGTTGCGATGAGATTACAGATCCGAAACGCGGTGGAAACGATCAATCGAATAATGAAGCTTTGGAAAATCACTCAATTCCGTTGATCCACGCGAATGCGGCGGCGAAAACCGTGGACGCGAATCCGCATTTGTCGCCGCCTAAATTTTCGTATAAAAAAGTGCCTTCGAATACTATTATTCAACCGTCGTCCTCGGCGGGAAACGAATGGACGCCGCGACACTTTCCGGTCTTTTCACTTCAACAACAACAACAACAACATCATCAACAACATCATCATCAACAACAACAGATGCTGCAGATGATGATGTCACACCACGCTGGAATGATGGATCCGTCTTCAAACGCGTTCATGCAATACAACAATTACGGAGCAAACGGAGGAGCAGCGGGAGGAGCAGCCAACCACCACGCCCAAAACAACGTCCTCATGGGAAATCCGATTCACGATTTTTTACAAATGCAACAAAATCCAACGGCGTTTCCGACGAGGTATTTGATCAACGCGCAGAACGGACCGTTTCCATTTCCATGGCCACCGGTAGGGATGCCACCGTTTCCGACGTTCCCGGCGGCGGCTGGTATGAGTGGGGCACGACATCAAATTGATAACGCCGCCGCTCCTCCTCCTACTACGACGCCTCTTTTGGTGAAACGCGGCGAAGGAGACGCGCAGCAAAAGGTAGACGAATACGATAAGAACGAGAACAACACCCAAAAGAAGAGCAATGCAGCAGCAGCAGCAGGAGTAGCAGCAGCAACAGCAGCAGAAGACCAAGAAAACGAAAAAGATACGAGGACGGTGATGACGACGACACGGTTAGCCGAAAACGGTAGCGGGATGTCGAGCGACAATTTCCAAACGACGACGGTGACGACGGCGGCCAACAACACATTCGGTTCCGTATCGAATGGGAAAAAGACGGCAACGAGAGTGCTACCCACGGAGGAGCAATTAGAGCATCGACAACGTTATTTGCAGCAACAGCAACAGTTGAATCAGTTCAATGCTTTCAACGCTTTGCAGCAAAGTGGCGCGGCGTATAGCGCGTACGCCGCCGCGTTGTCAATGGGGCAGCCGAATACAGATTCTCCCTCGTTCGCGGCGCAACATGCGTTTCAACAACATCAGCAGCAACAGCAACATCTTCATAACATGATGAACAACAACTTCAATAGCAATCAGCAGCATCAACAACAAATGCATCTTCATCAACAGCAGCATCAACAACAACAGCAACAGCAACAACAACATCAACAGCACGAGTATCAACAGCCGCCGCCACATTCACAGACGACGACGACCACGCCGAAGAAAGGGAAGCAAGGTGTTCCAAAATCGAACAGAAACCGTTTAGTTTGGAACGATGAGTTGCACAGAAGGTTTATGAACGCGGTGAACCATCTCGGGTTGGATGCAGCGGTGCCGAAAACAATCATGCAGATGATGAACGTGGAAGGTTTGACGAGGGAAAACGTTGCGAGTCACTTGCAGAAGTATCGTTTAAAACAAATGACGGCTGAAGAGAAGGCAGCCATGAATGCTAAGAGTGCCATGAAAAAGAACGAATCGCACTCCACCATGGACGATTCTTATTATGCGGGAGAAGGGAAAGAGTTGTTAAATGGAAACGCGCCGAACAAAAGAGGGGCATCGTTGAAACGACCGGCAGGGTCAGAAACAGATATTCTCGAAGGTACGAAGAAGTCTAAAACTGAAATTGAAGGCACTGCCGACGATGAAGCAGCTCCTACTGAGGTGAACATTACTGCTACTGCTAATACTACCAAAGATGGTCCCGCTGCTCAAGAAGGGAAAGATTCCGGCGAATCGAGCGACGAACGCGACGCCGGCAACAACTCTGGCGGCGAGAACAACTCCAAGCATCCTCCGTACCATCACAGCGATACCAACGAAAAGGAGCAACAGGAGCAAGAGTTGCCAAAGAAACAACAACGTTCGAAACGAGGAAAGTCCTCGAGCGACGACGAAGCTTCGGACAAAGATAACTTCGGTCAACAACATCGTGTCGTCGTCGGAAACTAAAAAGATCCACATATTTTTTTGTATTATTTTCAAACAGCAAATTCGCGGCAGACAGACGCTGCCCGATAAAAAGTTGTACACATTATTGTACCATTATATACACAGATCACTGCAAAGAGAGAAAGAGAGAGAGAGAAAGAGAAAGAGAAAGAGAGAGAGAAAGAGAAAGAGAGAAAAAGAGAAATGATCTACACAAACATTTATATATAGTTGTCAAATTCATCGCTTGTATTACACTTTTTGTTTAATGTTTCCCCTCACGCACTCTCTCTCTCTCACAATTTTTATTTTTACATAGTCTGTTGTTGTTCTTGCTTCACGACGTGATTCCTCCAGTTACGATACACGAGACCAATTTTATCGTATTGCACGGGGTTGGCCCACACTCTGCCGCCTCTGTTCATGCGATCCTGTTGCCCTTCGACTAACCGCAAATCCTCGCCTAAAACTTGATTCGCCATCTCCATCCACACCAACTGAATACCTGGAACCCATTTCGCCCACTGCGCGAAATCCAAACTCATCCTATACAACAATCGAGTCTTCCCTTCCTCTTGAGGCACGCACACGTGCAACTGGTGCAAATGTTTCTCGCACGACGTACACGTGTCTCCTTCTTTGAACTGCGCTCCCGCCCCGGCGGCGCCGGGTTGCGCCATACCAATGTGCGAATCTACCATGCACGGCGTGATGAACTTCATATCGATCGGATAAGGTTTCCAGGACCCTTCCGCGGAATATCCCGCCCCGCCTCCGGATCTTCCGCTCAAAAACGTCGCCATATCGTGCCATCCGTCCCCCGGTTTTCTCAACTGCTTCGTTGCAAACTCCACCATATTCGGCACGCCCCATCCTTTCGCGAAAGTTCCGGTGTGCGTAAACGGCGCGTGCGCCAGATCCAGCAAATTCTCCATCAACAAAGCCGCATCGACTGGGACGTTCTCAATGACCAACTCCGCGTGCACGGTATATCCGCTCGGCGGTTTAAACCACTCCGGAATTTCCTCGCTCGGTTTCGCCTTCCCAGGCCACACCATGAACAACCCGTCCTGCACCTGAGACGGTAAAACGTTTCCTTCGTCCATTTTGTTCATGCACACCCACTTCATCTCTCCGGTCTCAAAGTCTTGGCGTCGTTTGATCACCCATTTTTCTCCGAAAAACGTGCACTCGACGACCGTTTTCGCGTCTCCAACCTCCTCGATAGCTTTTTCCAGTTTTGAAACGAACGTGACTGGGTACCAGAAATTCCTCAACGCCGAAGATTCATCCGGCATCTTCAACGAGCTGTCGTCCGCGAATTCCAACGACAAACCTTTCCGTTTCTTCTCTTCTTCGTTTTCGCCTCGTTTCGTCGTAAAAGTTTTTGCGTTCGTTTGTTTATTATTAGTAGTATCACTACTCTTTTCCGTATCGATCACGCTCGAAGAAGAAGAGGATGATGATGATGGCTCCGCGATGGCCCGAAGAGGAATAGTTCGCGACGCCGATGCTCGGTTCGCGCGTCTTCCACTCGCCGTGGCGTGCGCGTGCGCGCTCGTTTGATAGCACGCTCTCATTTATAATCTCTGCGTAGTGTGTGTGTGATTATTATGTGTATATACAACGAGAGTGTGGTGCCCCAATTTTCTCTAAGGGATAAAAGGA
>Ga0181602_10005186_pt1 | contig 9861 bp, 5 predicted proteins | sample 041ome_14_FD_148640 | JGI IMG/M metagenome (GOLD analysis project Ga0181602, IMG submission 148640) | Coastal salt marsh microbial communities from the Groves Creek Marsh, Skidaway Island, Georgia - 041408US metaG (spades assembly) | ecosystem: Environmental > Aquatic > Marine > Intertidal zone >...
AGTTTTGCGTCCTTTTCGCGCTCTTTGTCCTTTTCGTCGATATCTGTTTTGATGAGATGAGAGAAAGATGGTGAGATGTTTTGAAAATCTTCGATTCGCAAAATAAATTTTGCGCAGCGCACGCGCAATGGCATCGGTGTGAGCACTAATGTCTCCATTAGAAGCTTCCAGATGGTTTCCACAGTTTAAATTCGGATGTCCCTATCTGATTTGATCGTCACGCGCCATTTTTGATGGTGGGAGAAAAAATAAAGACTACTCTAAACACGTACCTTTTAACATCTTCTCCTCTTCTTCTTGCGTGGCGATAGCCTCTGCGATTTCGCGCTTCTTTTGCCTATCGACTTGCTTTTGACTCATCTTACGTATAGGGTAATTTCGACCTTCCTTCTCACGTATTTCTTTCGCGCGTGCTCGTAATCTTTCTACCCACTCGGCTAACGCGTCTAAGTCGGCGTACTTGCGTCTGTTTTCGTTCAAGTCGTCGCGTAAATCGTGAAACTCGTGCATCCAGTGACCGACGATTCCGTGTAAGTGACCAAAAACAATCTTTGGCGCGGTTGGATGCTTACGACAAATGTCTATGTATTCTAAAAATACTTGAAAAGAATGGTCGTTTTCGAGCGGGTAGGGCGGTTGGCCCTCGGACGGATTCGGAGCGAACGGTGGGTTGGAAAATAACGTCGGATTGCCGAGAAGCGGCTCCGCGGAGAGGTATCCGTCCACGCCCGTGTACTCGAGACACTCTTGCAACTCTTGGTAGTTTCGAACGCCGCCGTTGGCTAATACCGGAACTGATACTGCCTCTTTAATAGCTTTGATGAAGTCCCTGTTTGAGCGCGAGCGAGGTGATGGTCAGCATTTTTGAAGGTAGAAGAAGAAGTTTCCCACAAAGAAGCTTGAGTAAAAAAATAATACACATACGCATGTTCTTCAGATAGTGGTGCATGTAGTTGTGTCTATCACTGGACTTCAGAACAGATCTTGGTATTGGGATATTATCATCACCAGAACATATGGTAGTCGTATATTGCGAGTCGATGCAAACATAATAAAATCAACGCTTACGAGCGCGAAAGAAAAAAACCCGAGAAAAACAACAACTCACCAATTACACTTATACTCCGCCAACCTCTTCTGCTCTCTCGTTCTGCCATGCACGGCAATAATCTGCGCTCCAGCCTTTTCAACCATTTTCGCGTACTCTACGCTCTTCTCTAAATCATCGTACACCCGTATCTTTGCAGTCACCGGCACGTCTAAATTTTCGTCCAACTCTTTAATCAACTTCTCTACCAGCGGCCAATCGTCCATTAAAAACGCGCCGTAATTTCCTCTCTTTGCAATTCTCTGCGGACACCCAAAGTTAATATCCACGCCGTCGCAGAACGGTTGTATAACTCTCGCGGCTTTTAACAAGGTGGTTGGATCGTTCGCGCAAAACTGCGCCAACAAAGGTCTGCACTCCTCCGTCGCGTGCGTGCTGAAATATTCTTTCCGAAACGTCGCCGACTCCATGAATATCTTCGAGTGAATCATCGGCGTGTAGCTACCATCAGCGCCGTATCGCTTGCAAAGAATTCGAAACGCGTGATCGGACGCGTCCACCATCGGTGCTACCCAAAAACTTCGTTTCACTTTCTCCTCCCTCACGCCTTCGCCTCTGTCCTCGAATAACTGTTTCAAGTACTCGAAACCTTTCGGTTTCGTCTCTTTCGTCCATCGAGGTTTATGTTCCGAGGAAGGAACGTTCGATTCAATTCGAATGTCCGAATACGGGGTAATATCTACGTGACTAAACTTTGACGGTTGTTTACCGTTCGGGTTTCGGATTTCCACGCACGCGGCGTAGATATCCGCCGTCGTCGGTTTTCCATTTTCATCTGGCGGCGCTTTTCTTCGCTTCTTGTGCGCCATCTTCGATTCTTCTCCTCCTCCTCTCGTCCTCGTCGTATTTGTCGAGAGGAAGAACGCGGAGGACGACGAAAAGATTTTGTTCTCTTTTCGTTGATGCGATGATGAAAGAATGCTACCAGTGCTCGTCGAAGAAAGGTATCGAGCGAGTCGGGAGCGCATGCATCGATATAAAGGGAAATATTTTGTGTTGAATTCACTCTTTAAAAATCGATTCTTACTACAAAAGAGAGTGTTGTTTTACGGAGGAGTTCGTTTCATGAGTATTAGTAGTATTTATTATTAAATAGTGTGTATGAGTTGATGTTTAAAAGCGAGACTTTGGACGTTTCTTTCTTTCTCTCTTTTTACGGCGGGCGATGACGTTATGTGTTGAAGATGCTTTCTTCTTCGTATTCTCTGCGCTGCTACTTCTACGGTTCGATGGCGCAAAGCAAATCGCCGGCGGTGCACGAATCGCCTTTTCCAACCGCGATGTGCTTCAACTTCCCATTGCACGGCGCAGAGACGGTCGTTTCCATCTTCATCGCAGAAATGACGACTAAAGCTTCTCCGGCTTTGATTTCGGCGCCGTCTTTGACCAAAATGTCGACGACTTCGCCCGCCATCGGGGCGCCGACGGAGCCTAAATCCATCGGGTCGGCGCGTTCGCGCACGGCAGACATGCCGCCTTTTTTGTTTTCATTCTCTAAGACTTTCAAGTCAAGGATGTCTACTACGCGCGGGATACCGTTGACTTCAAAGAAGACTTCGCGTTTGCCGTTCGGGAGGAGTTCGCCGACGGCTTTGAGCTTGATGGACGCCGAGGAACCGCGGCGAGCTTTGACTTCAATCTCTTCGTCAATTTCCAAACCTTTTAAGAAGGCTTTAGTTGGAAGCAAGGAAACCGGACCCATGATGTCGCGAGAGATGACGTATTCGTCGAAGACTTTCGGGTACATTGCGGAAGATAAGGCGTCTTTGTGGGAGACGTCGCGTCGGCCGCGGTGCTTTTCTTGCAACTCGGCGCGTAATTGTTTGAAATCAACCGGCGGTAACGTGCATCCGGGACGACCTTCGATGATACCCTTGCCTCTCAAGACTTTTGCGCGCAACGGTTCGGGGAAACCACCAACCGGTTGGCCCAAGTAGCCTTGGAAGTACTCGACGACGGAGGTTGGAAAAGACAACGACTCGGCTTGTTCGAGCAAGGTTTTCTCGTCCGGGATTTTGTTCGCGACGAGAAACTGTGCCATGTCGCCGACGACTTTCGAGGACGGCGTCACTTTGACGATGTCGCCTAAACATTGGTTCGCAGTCGCGTAGGATTCCTTGATGTTGTCCCACTCTTCGCCTAAACCATTCGCAAACGCTTGGAATTTCAAGTTGGTGTATTGCCCGCCGGGCATTTCGTGAATGTACACGTCCGCCGACCCTGCTTTGATGCCAGATTCGTACGGGGAATACAACGCTCTCGCTTGTTCCCAGTACGTGTTGAGTTTCAAGATTTCTTTCAAGTTCATTGGATTATCTAAAGTTTCCGAGCCTTTAATGGAGTTCAAAACGGCGCCGATGGCCGGCTGCGAAGTTAAGCCAGCCATGGCGTCCGTGCACACGTCGACGACGTCTGCTCCAGCCTCTGCCGCGGCAAGCATGGACGCGACGCCAGTGGATGCGGTATCGTGCGTGTGAACGTGAATCGGTAAGGCTGGGAACTTTGCTCTCAAGGCGGAGACCAACATGGTCGCCGCGCGTGGCTTTAACAAACCCGCCATGTCTTTAATTGCCAAAATGTCAATCCCGTGATTGACGAGTTGTTCGGTCAAATCGACGTAATAATCCAACGTGTACTTCTTTTTCGACGGATCAGAAACATCACCAGAGTAGCAAATGGTACCTTCGACGACCCCATCGGCGTTTCGCACGCAATCGATGCCGAATTTCAAGTTATCCACGTAGTTCAACGAATCAAACACGCGAAAGATATCGATACCGGATTTTCTAGCCTCGGTGGTAAATTCCTGGACGACGTTGTCAGCGTAGGAGGTATAACCGACCGCATTCGCACCTCTCAATAACATTTGGAACGGAATGTTTGGTACCTTTTCTCTTAAAAGCTCCAATCGTCTCCACGGGCAGTCGCGCAAAAAGCGAAGCGATACGTCAAATGTAGCGCCACCCCACATTTCTAAAGAGTACGCACCATCCAACGCTGACGCCGTGGCGTCCGCGCATTGGTACAAATCTCTTGTTCTGACTCTCGTAGCGAGCAAACTTTGGTGCGCATCTCTCCAAGTCGTGTCCATGATGAGCAACCCTTTGTGATCGCGAACCGCTTTCGCAAACGCCGCCGGTCCTTGTTCGTCGATAATTTTCTTGAACGATTGTTGACTGGCGAGTTCGGCTGTTTTCTTCGACGGCTTTGGCGGGCTCGGTTCGGCACCAATCGGCGGCGGACCAACTGCGCCGGGGTGTTTTGCCCCGTTGACCGCGATTTCTCCTAAATACGAGAGCAACTTTTGCGTATCGTCCACGTTGGAAATCATATCGAACAATTCAGGCGTCTCGTCGATAAAGTTCGTGGTGACCTTCCCGCTCAAAAAAGCTTTCGATTGGAACACGTTTTGTAAGAAGGGCACGTTCGTTTTCACGCCACGAATGCGAAATTCAGCCAAGGACCTGTACATTTTTTGCACAGCGCCTTCGAAAGATTGCGACGTGCACGTCAACTTCACGAGCAACGAATCGTAAAACGGAGAAATTCTCGAGCCTACGACAACTTCGCCGTCGATGCGGACACCTAAGCCACCAGGTGGACGATACACTTCGATTCTACCGAAATCAGGAGAGAATCCCATCGCCGGATCTTCCGTGGTGATTCTGCACTGCATGGCGAACCCGCGAATTTGTACGTCGTCTTGCGACTTGAACCCGAGTTCAGGTAAGGTTTTTCCACCCGCGATTAAGATTTGTGTTTGGACAATATCCACTCCGGTGACTTCCTCAGTCACCGTGTGTTCGACTTGGACTCTTGGGTTCACTTCCAAAAAGTAATGTCTATTTTGGTTGTCCACCATGAACTCGACCGTCCCAGCGTTGCGATAGTTGACGTGTTTCGCCAATTTCACCGCATCGTCGTGTAATCGCTTTCGTAATTCCTCGTCCAAGCACGGTGCCGGTGCCATTTCAACGACTTTTTGGTGTCTTCTTTGGACGGAGCAATCGCGTTCGCCCAAGTGAATGACGTTCCCGACGCCGTCAGCCATAATTTGAACTTCGATGTGTCTCGGCGCCTCGACGTACCTTTCGATGAACATGCGTCCATCGCCAAACGCGGTTTTCGCTTCCGATGACGCTCTCGCGAACGCTTGCGCCACCTCCGATTGCTGTTTCACGACTCGCATACCGCGACCACCGCCTCCCATGGCAGCTTTCAGCATCAAAGGCATTCCAAACTCTTTCGCGAATTCAACCGCGGTTTCCACGTCGTCCGTGGCGTACTCAGTACCTGGAACCAACGGTAACCCGCACGCTTTCGCTTGCGCTTTGCACACGACTTTATCACCCATTTGTCCTAGCGTTTCCGCTCTCGGACCGACAAAAGCGATCCCTTCCTCCTCGCAACGTCTCGCAAAATTTTCGTTTTCACTCAACAACCCGTAGCCCGGGTGAATAGCGTCTACGCCGTTCTCCTTCGCGACGTCAATGATTGACTCGTAATCTAAGTAGGCCGCGACTGGTTCCTTCCCTTCACCAACCAAATACGACTCGTCCGCTTTATATCGATGCGCAGCTAACCTGTCGGCTTCGCTAAAAATCGCCGTCGTTCGCATCCCGAGCTCCGTCCCCGCTCGAAAGACTCTCACCGCAATCTCCCCTCTATTCGCCGCCATCACTTTCTTCAACGTCGAGCTTTTCCTCAAAATCTCCCCGAGCGCGTCCGAATTTTCTCGCTTCATCGTCTCGTGCGACTCCACCTCGGATCTCACCACCAATCGACGACCTTTGCTCCTGTTTTTCGCCATCACATTCCTCCCCACGACGCCACCATCACGAAGCTGTTTCGCGTTTTGAGCGCCTCTCGCGAACGAAGATCGGCTCGAAAGCGAGGGTTTTAAAGAAGACACCGAAGGCGTTGTTGTTGTCATCGTTCCACGCATCATCTCTGCTCCTAAACTTTATATAATACGAGTAAAACTTGCGCGAATTGTGTTAAATTTGGGCTTTCCAATTCCGATGATTCCCCGTGTGCAATCCTAAAACCCGAGACGACGAACGAAAGAGAAAGAAGAGCTTCTTTCACTCTCTTATTACGACGCTCCCTTCCGTGCAAACGAGCGCGATTCTGTCTCTCTCTGTGTATAAATATATATCTTCCTAAGAGAAGAAGAGATTGGTACTAGTATAGACGTGTGTTTTTTATCGATTGATTTTTCTTTGACGGCGCTTACCCTTTTCTTGTGGGGCTGCTGTTTTGATAAATTTTTTCTCGAAGGACGATTTTGGCAAAGGAGTGCATAAAATATCAAGAGGTGGATGAAGCGCTTTGATCATCTCTGCGTAATAAATGCGTTTTATCTTCTGTGCAATGCAGTGTTTTTTATTAAGCGTTAAATAATAAGCGATTCTTTTTCGAGCGTACTTTATTCTCTCTCACGGAACGCTGTTGTTTGTTGTTGTTCACGAGATGCTTCTCACGGCGCCGATTTTCTTGAAGCGCATAATCGCTCGAGCGCAGACGGTTTTTTTGGAAGTGTAGTTACTCCTGCTCTTGTTACCGCTAGTACTGTTACTCTCCTCGTCGTCTTTTTCGTGACCACCAATGGTCATTTCCATCTTCACCGTCGCGAAATTCGGCTCGTCTAAACTGACGATTTCCGAGTGCACCGAACACTTTTCGTTCGGCGCCAACACGTCGGTGGCGGTAAAATCGATAATTTTTTCCAGCATCATCAAAGGCGGCCTCGCTAACACCGCTTTATCCATCAACGCGATGGACCCGTGCCAACTTCCACTGCACGCCATCACCGACGTGATCATCCCGGGCGCGATGATCCCCGGTAACTCCTCGTACGTTTCCGGCAATCCTCTCGCCAACTCGCTCCGTAAAATCTTCCTATCGCTCGTGCGTCTCGTTTCCAACTTCAATTGTCCATTTTTCGAGCAGACGAAACAAGACGCGAATGGGTCGTACGCTTCTTGCAACGACCTTTTCGGTTTCGTCTCGTCGACTTTCGCCGCGCCGACCACCACCGCCGGGTGTAATTCCGAGTTGCACGGATTCAAAGCAACGCTTGGGTGTTGGTTCATCAGCTCTTCCCATTTCTCCTGGAATTTTACCACGTGATTTTGTTCTTTCTCTTCTTCTTGTTGTTGTTTCTCTTTCGTTGGTAGGTTGTTTGAATATTCTCTTCTTCGACTACTACTAAAACGACTGCTAAAACTTCTCCCGCGCCGTTTCGAACAACAAACGGTTGCTTTCGTCGATGATGTTGATGCTAATGATGAAGAAGAAGAAGAAGTGAACTCCTTCGCCGCGAATAAAACTCTCCCAAAATGAGAAGAAGAAGAAGAAGAAAAAGAACACGAAGACGAAGACTCGAACGCGCAGCCGAGAACTCGTCTCGCCGCTTCTTTAGCGGCCCGTTGTTGTCGCAGCATATTCGTTTAAAAAATGTATCTAATTTTGTGACCTTTTTATGCCTTTTTTGGGAGATCAAAGCGCTTTTTAAGAGATATTTTTTTGACCAAAGCACCTAATTTGTCTTGCAAATGAATCAAGAAGCCTAGTATTTATCGGTTTTTCGATCGGGCTGTAATTTCGTCCGCGACCAGAAATTGTCTTTTTTAAACTCCGAGCGAAGTTTAATCAGCGCGATTGATGCGCGATTTTAAAGGTCACAAGTATTCGGCGCGTTTCAAAACACAGAGTTGAAAGTAAAAATAGGAATATTTTTTGACTTTCCTCCCTCAAAATTTTATGCGTCTTTTTTCTTTGAATAACGCGCAACATCATCATCATCATCGTTCGGCCATCATTGCTCGAGAAGAAGAAGAAGAAGGAATTTTAAGGTCGTCGAGAAGAAGACGAACGACGACGTCTGCCGCTTCTTTTTCTTTTTTGCCGAGGTCCTCGATATCGAAGAGGAAGTCTTTATCTTTAAGGAGATTTGATGCTGATGATGATGATGATTTCGAGGAGCAAAGGAAAACGAAAACAGTTACCACCCGAGCAGCGAGTTTTGATGATTCTGTCGATGACGATACTCTTTTGATGAAAAACGAGAAGAAGAGAGAAGACGGAGAAAAGGAGGAGGAAAAGAAGACGACGACGTTTGTGACGCCGCAGCGAGTGGAGAGTTGGACGGAACGGAAATCGAGATTCGAAAAGTATACACATCAGTTGGGGGAAGAAAAGAAGGAGAGAAAGAAGAAAAAAATGTGCGAAGTGTGCGAGGGAGAAGCGAAAGTCGCGTGCACGCAATGCTTTGGGTTCGGGTGGGTAAACGAAAACGAGCGATTAGAAATGAGCGAACAGGAGGATTTGAAATCGTGGTTTCCGAGTTGGTGCGGACACTGCAGAGGGAGCGGCGTTATGTGGTGCGCGAGATGTTTCGGGAGCGGCGAGTTTAGACACCCGATTGGATTTCGATTGTTCGGGAAGGAGGAGGAGGAGGAGGAGGAGGAGGAAGAGGAGGAATAGAAACGTAGTTCGTAGCCTTTATTCAATTAGTAATAATAATACAGCGATAAAAAAGCGCGCGCGCGCTTGCTTTTAAGTTTTCCGACGATGCCGGCGGACGCGCTCGCCCAAAGGAACGCGTAAAAAGAATACCGTCACCTCCCGCCCTCCGCGTCTTTCAAAACCTCCAAAATGGTATCCACCACCGCCAGCCTTTCTCGCGCTCTCACCTTCTTCTCGTTTTCCATGCACACGCGTTTGGCAATCTCCTCCATCATCGCCATCCTCTTTCGCCGCTCGTCGTCGTCGTCTTCTGGGGCGTCGTTTTCCTCTACATTTTTAGTCTCTTCTTCTTTTTGTGATGGTGCTGCGTTCACTGCTCTGTCCTCCTGACTTAACATCTCCGCCGCGCTCTGAAACGCTCTCGCGGATATCCCTAACCCTCTCGCCATCTCTTTCCTCGCGTTCATGAACGCATTCTTCGTTTTTTCGTCATCTTTAAAGTCATCATCATCATCATCATCATCATCATCTGCATTTTTTCTCAAACTCTTCCAATCGTCGTCCTCCTTTCCTTCCTTCTTCGTCTTCTTCTTCTCCACCTTCGTTTTTTCCAATAAAAGAGATTCCATCATCGCTCGTATCCTTCTCGAGAAGTTCTCTCGCGCCAGTTGCTCGATCTCTTCCTCGTTCATATTAGCGTTTTAGTATATCCATGTACATCGACTGATGATGATGATGATTTGTGTGCGTCTATCTGCAACGGTTGTTTGGTTGTTTGATGTTTTTTTTTTGAAGTTTTCGTTTTGATTCACTTTTTTCACGAAGGGACGACCCACTTTTTGGATAAAACTTTGTCTTAAAACAACAACAACATATCTCATCCACACAAATTGCAATCGCACATTTAAGCGCGGGCAAAGTAATAAAAACAACACGCACACACACGCATCAACATCAACATGGTGAGGAGGGTCTTTATTCCTCTCTCTTTCGTTTTTTCGCAAATTCTTTTTCCCTCTTTCTTTTTCTTCTTCTTCTTCTTCGGGAGAAGAGATACGATTGGATCGATTGATTTTTGTTTTCCGAAGCGACACGCCTCTCTGACGGGGATAACGACGAAGACGTTTAAGAAGAAGAGGTGGAAACGAGACGACGCATCGCTCTTCTTTTTTTCGACGAGAGAGTGCTACTAAATCGCGCTCCGTTTCTCTTCTTCGTTTAATAAATCTCTTTCTCTCTCTCTCTCTCTCTCTCTCTCTCAACTCGGGAAGCGCGTTCGTTGT
>Ga0181602_10005200_pt1 | contig 9835 bp, 12 predicted proteins | sample 041ome_14_FD_148640 | JGI IMG/M metagenome (GOLD analysis project Ga0181602, IMG submission 148640) | Coastal salt marsh microbial communities from the Groves Creek Marsh, Skidaway Island, Georgia - 041408US metaG (spades assembly) | ecosystem: Environmental > Aquatic > Marine > Intertidal zone...
TACATTGTATAGAGGAAACACGGTATATATAGTAGATGGACATAACGCTAACGTAGCAAATGTTGCGCTCGCGAAATCAAATTCACCTAATACAATGCCGTGTATAGGTGTAATACACGATGATATTCCCAATGAAAATGAAGGTGTAGCCGTAGCATATGGTAAAGTACAAAATATAAACACGGGTGGGTTTACAGAAGGTGAAATTGTATATGTGAGTAATACGAACGCTGGCTCGGTTATGAATTCCAAACCTTTTGGAGCATCAGATTTAATACAAAACGTCGGTATATGCGTTAAAGCAGATTCGTCACACGGTGTTATTTTCGTCACGGGTGTTGGTCGTTCGAATGATATTCCAAATGCACAAGTTGTCACTGATCAACCCTCTTACGTTTACGTGAACAGTTCGGGTAATGAACTCAAAAAGATACTCGCTTCAAATTTGAGTGCAAATAACCAAACTTTGGATATGGTTACGTCGTGGAGTAACTCTACTACAAACACTATCGCATCAACACACGAAACAATCGGTTTCATATCATCGGGTAACGTTCACGTTGGAAGTAATATTTTTATTTCTGGTTTAACGGATTCAACAAACAATTATCTAACAATGGCTGATAAAAATACAGGTGATCTTATTAAAGCACCTGTATATGTAACAGCAGGTGGTAAATATGTTATAGATGCAGCAGAAGCCGAATTTACAGGTAATTTAACGTTTACTGGTAACGCAACAACTTTTTCATCAAATAATGTTGTTATACAAGATAGAATTTTTGGTTTGGGTGCAAATAATGCAGTTCATAACCTCGATATGGGTATTTTGATGGAACACAAAGATGATGATGATTATGCCAATGTTGCTTTAATTTACCATGCAGATGAACATAGGTTTTCGTTAGGGTATACACAAAATACATTTACAGATGATCATATTTTGCATTACCAAGACCCTGACCATGTAATTACCTTTGATATACTAGGTAATACATTAGTTCAAAATAACTTAACTGTGGTACACGGTGATTTGACGGCTATTACTTTGAATGGTAATGTCGTTTCCGATAACGTCGTTGCCACGAACGGAATGTATGGTACTATCAAGGGTTCAAACACTATAAGTGCTTCGACAATAAACGCAGTAACCGTAAACAGTAATGTCGTTGCTACGAACATGTATGGAACAATTGCGGGTTCAAACACTATAAGTGCTTCGACAATAAACGCAGTAACCATAAACAGTAACGTCGTTTCCGATAATGTTGTTGCTACGAACGGAATGTATGGAACAATTACTGGTTCAAATACTATAAGTGCTTCGACAATAAACGCAGTAACCATAAACAGTAACGTCGTTTCCGATAATGTTGTTGCTACGAACGGAATGTATGGTACTATCAAGGGTTCAAACACTATAAGTGCTTCGACAATAAACGCAGTAACCATAAACAGTAACGTCGTTTCCGATAATGTTGTTGCTACGAACGGAATGTATGGAACAATTACTGGTTCAAATACTATAAGTGCTTCGACAATAAACGCAGTAACCATAAACAGTAATATCATTTCTGATAATGTCGTTGCTACGAACGGAATGTATGGTACTATCAAGGGTGCAAACACTATAAGTGCTTCCACTATTTATGTAGGTACAGGTACACCCAGTCTCGGTGATTGGGAATTACGTGTTGAAGGGGATACAGAAATTACGGGTAATTTACTCGTAGGTGGTACAACAACAACCGTAAACACTACAAATCTTATTGTTAAAGATCCAATTATTCAACTTGGCGATGCATCAGCTTCAGTAGATTCTGGTTTATTACTTGTGGGTTCATCTACTGATCCAGCGAGAGATAATATATACGTAGGGTATGACCAAACTAAATCTGAATTTGCAATTGGGTTTACGGATAATCATGCAGGAGAATCTTCTATAACTGTAAAAGACGGGGTAAATTTTAAAATGAATGTATATGGTAACGTCGAGGCAAGTTACTTTTTTGGTGACGGTTCCCAACTTTCGGGTATACAAACGGCGACACCAACGTTAGAGAGTGTTGTCGATGAAGGTAACGCGACATCAAACGTCGTCCAGTTTTCAAATGCAACAACTGGTATTGAAATAACTTCGAATATTGATTTTTTAAACAAAATCACGCTTAAATCAACGAGTGTAACGAAATCGAATTTGTTCGTCGTGAACGCGATCCAACTCGATCCAAGTTATGCGTCCCCGACACGTAACGTTTTATCGTACAATACTACCACAGGGGAGATTTACGATTCAGGGGGTCAAGGTGGTTCGTCGTTCAATAACATAACGGAGGAAAATGCAAATGTATTGATAGGTTCGAACCTTACTATAAACACATTCGGGTCTAATGTACTCACGGTTTCGGGTAACGTTTCGGCGGATAACATTACAATTGGAGGGTTAAACGTCGCGGCATCACCTTTTGCTTTGGATGACGTTGTAAGTGTATACGAGGGTGCAAACGTAACCGCAAATGTTCTTACATTAGGTGGTATTGTTACATCAGGGAACGTAAATACCGGAAATGTAATTACTACAGGTGATATTACAATATCAGGTAATACCACGTCACAAAATATAAAATTAACGAATACGGATATTTCTGCAACTATCTCTTCTGGAACAATAACAATTGACGCAAAAGAAAAAACGTATGGTACAGCACCACTCGTCGTTTCAACAACTGACGTTTCAAATCTTGTATTTTCAAATTTTATAACGGGTGCACAAATCGTTATCCCTATACTTGCGAGTGGGGGTAATATAAATATTTCGAAAGAGTTGACGAATGTAAATTTTTATGCAATGACAACCGATGTTTCAGTTACCCAAGACAAACATGCACTCATGACACTATCGAATTTATATGGAAATATTTATATGAATGCGATTGGATTTGCCTAGGTTAAAAAAATAAAACCTTAGTATAATATAAAATATGTCTGGAGGTATTGCTCAACTCGTTGCCGTAGGTGCCCAAGATGCGCATCTCGTCGGCCAACCTGAAGTTTCTTTTTTCAGGTCCAACTATAAACGTCACACAAATTTCGCCCAAACTGTCGAGAGACAGGTTATCCAGGGCAACCCATCCGCGGGTGGTATGTCGACCGTCAGGTTTGAAAGAAAAGGGGATATGGTCGGGTACGTGTATATCGCTCCAACTAAAGCGGGTATAGCTCACAAACTTACACCAGCCAATTGGGTCAAAGCAATTTCCAAAGTTGAACTTCTCATTGGTGGACAAGTCATTGATGAACAAACATCTACATTCTCGCAATACATTGCGCCATCTATATTAGCACAAAACTTAACTAAATCTACTTCTGGATTTGGGGAAGTAGCTGAAAGTAAGTTCTACCCACTCAGGTTTTCGTTTTGTGAAAACGCTCAAACCGCCATCCCATTGATCGCTCTTCAATATCACGATGTGGAATTGAGAATTACTTGGGGTACCAATCTCGATGGGGCTACATATGAAGTCTACAGTCAATTCATTCACCTTGACACAGACGAGCGTACCGCTTTGTCTTCCGCGCCACAAAACATGCTTATTACACAAACACAAAAAGCTATCGCCTCCGCTTCCAAAATTCAAGAACTCAACTTTAACCACCCAATTAAGTGTTTGGTAGCTGCAGATGGTAGCGCTCTTTCTATTGCAGCCGACGCAAATAAAATGAAACTCCAAATCAATGGTACGGATGTTGCTGATTTCAAATACGTTGATCCACACTATACCGCGGTCACTTCGTATTACCACACAGTTGGTTCCAAACCAATTACATCTCTTTCAACTACAGCTTCTACACTCGAAAGTAATGTAGTGTCAGACTTGAATGCTCAAAAATATACAAGTACTCTTTCAGCTACAGGTGAAAATGATAAATTCTTCTTGTACCCATTCTGTCTCGATACGTCCAAGGTTCAACCAACCGGTTCGCTTAACTTCAGTAGACTCGATTCCGCGAGACTTGTCAATGACACAGCCAACTCGAGTGATGATATCTACGCCGTCAACTACAACGTCCTTCGTATCGAAAATGGTATGGGTGGTTTGATGTATTCCAACTAATTTAATTTAGCCGCTTATTATAAATGTTTTGGCAATTAATTTTTCTCGTAGCATTTGTCTTTGTTATAACGTATGACCCAAAATCAGGTACTTTAGATCATTTAGTTGGTAAAAAACCAGAAAAGCCTCCTCAGAATGCAGAGTGTAAAGAAGGACATTACCAGGAAATACAATTTGGAAAAATGGGGTACCCGTGTCCAACCGAAAAAAGAACGCACATGGGTGCGATTATAGGAACTTAAAAAATTAGCTCGTAATTTTATATATAAAATGTTTACATTCGATCGCGATACCGCGACTATAGTTGCCGTGCTCATGTGTATTGTTGCCACAATGTACATGTACAGAGAACTTAACAAAACGAAATCAGAAATGGATAATGTGAAAGGATTTTATGGAAACCTCATGACACATTTATCCAGACCACCACCACAAGTGAAATCTGTACCAGTTGTAGAAACGGAAAAAGAGGAAGTTTTAGAGACCCAAGTTGATGAAGATGAAGAAGAATCTTCAGAATAATCATCTTATTCAATTATAACTTGCAAATAAGCAATGAAAAAATATAAAGCAATTGCAGTCCCCGTCACTTTTATAGGTGATAAACCACGATTTCTCACTGTCCGGGATCGAAGATTCAAAGATTGGATTTTCGTCACCGGAGGGTGCAGGCGAAGGGAAATTCCAAATCCCATTAGATGTGCTTTAAGAGAACTTGAAGAAGAAACCAGAGGAGTTGTTTCTTTGAAAAAAGGTGAATATACAGAATTTAAGTTTGTAGTAACGGAAAGTCCAGGAGTGGAACTCGAATATAACGTTTACGTGTTTTTCGTAAACTATACCATACAGGAACAGGCTGAACTTATACGTAAGTTTAACGATGAAAAACAGAAAATGAATCTTCGTAAGATTCAGAAACAGCCCATCAAGAGAACACACGATGAAAATGATTTCATGAATTTTGAAACGCTTTCAGAGTTCAGTACTAAGAAACAATGGGATCGTATTGTTAAGAACGTACTTAACAATCCAGAATTTTACGCGTGTGTAACTTCTCTCGATAGAAAAACCTTCTCTATTAAATAATGAAGTCTAAGAACTACATTTTATCCCAAATACGTGAGCTTCTCATTGAAAGGCATGCATATACATTAGAAAGAGCGGAAAGGTACGTTGAATTACATAAAGAGGATAAAGTTTATGAACTCCTCGTTTTAAAGAAAAGTTTATCAGAAGAAGAAAATTATCCGGAAGTCTCATATAGACGCTCTATTTGGCGTCACGAGTATGAAGACGAATAAGCAGTATAAAAAGATAAATAGAATAATAGGTAAGTATGTTTAAACTTTGGTGTAAAGACCAGGGTTTTGCTAATAACTCCGATTTATCACATGTGCTCATGGACGGTGGTGTCCTCTCCGTGCCATTTGATAAATTGAATGACTTTTATGAAAAATGTGTAGAAGTATATAACTCCGGTGAAAAGATATTTGTCGTTGAACAGAAAACGGAAAATTACAATTTTTTCATGGATCTTGATTATAAAGATGATGAAGAAATGTCATTTGAACAGATTAAAAGTGTATGTAAAGTCATATGTGACAAAGTCTCAAAGTTTGGTGGTAAAGACGCTTTGATATCTGTCGCTGAACCTAAACCCATAGACACACTCATAAAAACAGGTATACATATAAACTGGCCGGGTTTTGTTGTAAATAGATCATCCGCATTGGGTCTCAGAGATCACGTTATAAATACGTTAAACTTAGCGTACGGATCACGTGATTGGAAAGATATTGTTGATATTTCAGTCTATGGTAATAGTTCACGTAATACGAAAGGAAGTGGGTTCCGTATGCCGTGGTCACATAAAAAGGGAAAACACGAAGCGTGTACTGGTCAGGGGTGTGAGTTATGTAATAACACGGGTAAAGAAACACAAAGTGAATATTTACCCATATTTATATACAAACACGGTCCTTCATCCACATTACAAAAGACTGAACAAAAACCGTCCGTTGACATATTACATATGGCAACGTTACGTACACAAAGCATGGAACCGGTTATCATAGAAGGAACTCGCGAAGAAGCTACATTTACAAAACTACAAACTAAAAATGAGTTCAAGGACCAAGAGGCTCTTTTACTTGTCGAAGCATTCGTTCGTAAAAATGTAGAAGGGCAAACTACCGCATCAATCACTAAAATGTTTAAATATAACAAACAGTTTCTCGTCTCAACAAATTCTAAATATTGTGAAAATAAAAATTGTAATCATAATTCCAATCACGTATGGTTTCATATAATAGGTGATACTATAGCCCAAAAGTGTTTTTCGACTACGAACGTACTAAGACAGTATGGGTTTTGTAAGGATTTTTCGGGAAGACGACATCAACTCTCTAAAAAAATAACGGACATTCTTTACGAAGATGGTAAAGTTGAAACGTATACACCTAAAAAGAAAGTCATTGTAGAACCAGAACAGAACTTACTTGAAAAATTTATAAAAAAGTATATCGTCAAAAGGGAAACGTTTATAATAGAATCACTCAAACGTGAAGGTGTTAAGAAATATACTGTAACCACGAAGGAAACATGTGACACGTGTAAAGAAACGATTTCATTCAGTATACTTAAAAGTCATATAAATCAGGTATGTAAATGTAAGTGTCGCGCACATAATCTTACAGATAAAATTGTTAGTACTTTATAGAATGTTAGCTGTGATATTAATTGCACTTGTCGTATATCTGGCATCAACTTTAATAAAAAAAGATACAGGTACAACCCATATAACTAAACTCATACGTGAAACTTTACCGTACTCCGGATTAAATGAAGTTTTATACAAAGAATTTTTAGCGAACATAAACATGGCTATAGAATATAAATCACATACAGAAGTTTCAGAAAAGTTATTAAACCGTTCATTAGAAAACTTACGAGAACTCGCATTATATACGGTTTCTACAGATACGAGTGTTATAGAAGAGTTAGACACGTTAGCGAACAGTATAAACGCTGAATTTAGCCTTGTTTTAATAAATGAATCGATTAACGCTGCGTAATGTATTTAAAAGAATAAACATATTTTACTTTATAATGACGAAAACAATTGTTTCTACACGTACACGTTCAGGGAGACTCTCAAAAGTTCCAGAACGATTAGATCCACTCGAAGATCTTCCAGAAGATGATTTTTCGGATGATGATTACGAAACCGAATCGGAAATAGAAAGTGATATTGATCTTCTTCAAACGGATGATGAAGATGATTTTGAAGATGATGATAGTGATATGGACGAAAATGGTAATTTAAAAGGGTTTATTGTTGACGAAGATGAAGATGAAGAAGATGAGTAATAATAGGCTTAAAAAAATAGGTTTACATTTTATAAATGGAAGCTGAAGTCGGTACACCTATAAACTATGATCCAGATGAATTTATAAACAAAGAACAAGATCAGAAACTAGACGAACCAGAACCGGAAAATAACGAACACTATTATTTTCCGCCACCGCAACAGTATTACGAGCCGTACCCACAACAACCTACACAAAAGGAAGATATATTTACAAATTTAGATAAAACGGCGTATATCATTATATTCGTATCATTTATTTTGGGGTTTTTTATGGGTAAGACCATGCAACCGGTCATTCTTAGACCTGGATAGGTTTACCTCTAACCCAAAGATGTTCAGACGACGTTTGTTGTCCTTCAAAATCACCAATGGGACCAATTTTAGATCCGGTAAAATATGCACGACTTACAACGAGTGGGTCTTTTAGTATATCTTGTGCGACATCAGATGCACTCACATTTTCAGTACCCGATTTACTTTTTCGATCTTCATACAATCGTAGAAATAAACCGACCATGGCTAAAACAATAATTATGGTGATTATATTTAGTATAATACTCAACATTCTTACATTTATATAACAAATTTATTTAGATTCTACCTCTTCACCTTCCTCAACTTCGCCTTCACCTTTCGTATCCTGAGCTTCCGTAGACGACTCGGACTTTTCGAGAGCCGCTTTCGCCTCAGCTTCAGCTTCACGCTTTTCCTTTCTTTCTTCAATTTCCTTGGCAACAATAGTATCCGCTTCCTTAACAAGTTCCTCCATTGGTGTATCTGGTTTTTCCTTTTGGAGACGTTCGAGAACTTCAGCTGGGTGACTGATTGGTGGTTCATCCGGTTTCGTATAATACTTGGAGTTTTCATCACCCGGTTTCGAAAATGTAGATGCACTTTCGACCATATCACGTTTACGTTCCGCAAACATTTGCGCCGCTTGTGCTTGATTTTCTTTGTATCCCGACATGAGTTCTTCAAGTTTTTCATTCGTATAATGAACGTCTTCGATCTTTGCCGGATCGGGTGGGATTAACAACCATTTATACATATCAACAACGTAAATATCGAACGTCGCATCTTCTTTTTGAAGACGTTTAGCGTGCGATGCAGCCTCATCTCTGGAATTAAATGCACCCCGGATCTTAATTCCAAACTTATCGTTCTTTTGCGGCGCTTCCGGTCCTACGACGGAAAGGCATGCGTATAATTGACCAGGAACGGTCGTGTAATCTTGTTCAAGCGTTGACATTGTTTTATATGATTAAATAGTATCTTCTGTTTAAGCCTCTTATACTTAGGCTTTATATTTAGTATATTTATCAGTGTGTACTCCATTTAAAAAAGAAAAGCGAATATAAATTAAATGGAGGAGATACGTAAATACCATAACGAGGATAAGATGGAATGGCTCACGGAGGAATTTCCGAACGTAGATGAAATTATACTCGAAGATATCCTGTTCAATGAAGCTGACGGGGATATATTCGATGCGTTAGATTTATTAGAAGAGCTATATCCTCATGTGAAGAAAAAAAATATAAAAAATACTCCACCAAAAATCGTGAAGGATGCAATTGAATATTTCAAGACCAAACCTAAATCTGAATGTAGTAGAATAAATGTATGGAATTGGGTTTTTGATAGGGTGGATAAAAATAGTGGTTATCCTCCGAACAAGTTTCAATTTGATAAATGGTATATACATATAACGGGGAACATTTTAAATGGTACAGAATTCGAAAATTGGTGTGACCAATTATATAAAGAGTGGTTTCCGCCGCATAAAAAATAACCTTAGTGAAGTAACATAATTTAAAAAGAAAAACGTAAATTAAATAAATGGAGGAGATACGCAAGTACCATAACGAGGCCAAGCGTCTCCTCATCCAATCGGCTACCCGCGAAGGCGACAGTATTTTGGATGTAGGATGTGGATTCGGTGGTGATCTCCAGAAGTGGCGTCACGCGGGGGCTAATATAAGCATGTGTGAACCGAACCCAGATTCACTCAAGGAAGCTAAGTCGCGCGCCAAGAACATGAAAATACGCGTCAACTTTTACGAAGGTGATATATTCGCGTGTCCACAAAGAAAATACGATGTCGTATGTTATAACTTTGCGTTACACTATATATTCGAATCACCCAAGTTATTCGAGACGTCTTTATTAGCAATTAAAAATAGAATAAAACCTGGTGGTCAATTCATAGGAATCATACCGAATTCAGATAAGATTATCATGAATACACCAGTAAAAGACGAGTTAGGGAACTATTTTCTAATGAAACATACAAGTTCGGGAAACTTTGGGGAAAAGTTATACGTCCACTTAGACGATACACCATATTAT